>WBZP01001181.1_pt1 | contig 33058 bp, 28 predicted proteins | sample 5204301 | NCBI WGS metagenome assembly WBZP01 (sample SAMN12412401, study PRJNA552823) | activated sludge metagenome | isolation source: activated sludge from nitrification reactor of wastewater treatment plant... | place: USA: Pennsylvania | collected 2017 | reverse complement strand
CGCTGGGATGAGGATGGCGAGAAGCGGATTCCCCTGGACGTGTCGGAGGGCGACGTCGTCATCTACAGCAAGTACGGCGGCACCGAGATCAAGTACAACGGCGAGGAGTACCTGATCCTGTCGGCCCGCGACGTGCTGGCTGTCGTCGGTAAGTAAGCGAATCGTGTAGGCGCCCCGGGCACCGCGAAAATCTTCGTGCTGTCCGGGGCGTTGCATGTCTTAGCGAAAGATATTCATGAGCAAGCAGATTGAATTCAACGAAACCGCGCGCCGCGCCATGGAGGTCGGCGTCGACAAGCTCGCCGACGCGGTCAAGGTCACCCTGGGGCCGCGGGGCCGGCACGTCGTGCTGGCCAAGGCATTCGGCGGGCCGACCGTCACCAACGACGGTGTCACCATCGCCCGCGAGATCGACCTCGAGGATCCGTTCGAGAACCTCGGCGCCCAGCTGGTGAAGTCGGTGGCCACCAAGACCAACGACGTCGCCGGCGACGGCACCACCACCGCCACCGTGCTGGCGCAGGCCATCATCAAGGCCGGCCTGCGCAACATCGCCGCCGGGGCCAACCCGATGGCGCTCGGCCTGGGGATCGCCAAGGCGGCCGACGCCGTGTCCGAGGCGCTGCTCGCCGCGGCCACCCCGGTCGACGGCAAGAAGGCCATCGCCCAGGTCGCCACCGTCTCCTCGCGCGACGAGGAGATCGGCGAGATGGTCGGCGAGGCCATGACCAAGGTCGGCGGCGACGGCGTCGTCAGCGTCGAGGAGTCCTCGACGCTCAACACCGAGCTGGAGATCACCGACGGTGTCGGCTTCGACAAGGGCTACCTGTCGGCGTACTTCGTCACCGACTTCGACTTGCAGGAAGCCGTCCTCGAGGATGCCTACGTCCTGCTGCACCGCGACAAGATCAGCTCGCTGCCGGATCTGCTGCCGCTGCTGGAGAAGGTCGCCGAGTCGGGCAAGCCGCTGCTGATCGTCGCCGAGGACGTCGAGGGCGAGGCCCTGTCCACCCTCGTGGTCAACGCGATTCGCAAGACCCTCAAGGCCGTTGCGGTCAAGGCGCCGTTCTTCGGCGACCGGCGCAAGGCGTTCCTCGACGATCTTGCGGTCGTGACCGGCGGTCAGGTCGTCAACCCCGACGTCGGCCTGGTGCTGCGCGAGGTCGGCCTCGAGGTGCTCGGCACCGCCCGGCGCATCGTGGTCAGCAAGGACGAGACCGTGATCGTCGACGGCGGCGGCAGCAAGGACGGCGTCGACGCCCGCGTCAAGCAGCTCAAGTCCGAGATCGAGAGCACCGACTCCGACTGGGATCGCGAGAAGCTCGAGGAGCGGCTGGCCAAGCTGGCCGGCGGCGTCGCCGTCATCAAGGTCGGCGCCGCCACCGAGACGGCGCTCAAGGAGCGCAAGCACCGCGTCGAGGATGCGGTCAACTCGGCCAAGGCCGCGGTCGAGGAGGGCATCGTTTCCGGCGGCGGCACCGCGCTGGTGCAGGCCCGCAAGGTACTGGACGGCCTCAAGTCGTCGGTGTCCGGTGACGAGGCGACCGGCGTCGAGGTGTTCGCGTCGGCGCTGACCTCCCCGCTGTTCTGGATCGCCGCCAACGCCGGCCTCGACGGCGCCGTCGCGGTCAGTAAGGTCAGCGAGATGCCCGCCGGGCACGGCCTGAACGCCGCGACGCTGGAGTACGGCGATCTGGTGGACCAGGGTGTCATCGACCCGGTGAAGGTCACCCGCTCGGCGGTGCTGAACGCCGCGTCGGTGGCCCGCATGGTGCTGACCACCGAGACGGCGGTGGTCGAAAAGCCCGCCGACGAAGAGGCGCACGCCGGGCATCACCACGGCCACGTTCACTAGGTAGTGCCATAGAAGCACCCCCGGTCCTGTTGGGCCGGGGGTGTTTTCGGCTAGTCAGGGCTCGCTGCGTCCATGTCGCCACGCTCACCCCGGTCTGCCGTCCACAGACGCAGTTCGTCGCGGATCAGCTCGCGCTCATCCCGTCGCCGGGCCGTCGTCGCAAATAGCTTCGCCTCATCGTTCATGCCTCGATACCCGTGCCCAGCACGTGAGTTGTGAGCGCTTGCGCGCGAATCGATTACGCGCCACGGCCGCAATCGGCGACCACCGAGACGGTTGTGGTCGACAAGCCGGCTGAGGAGGTTGGTTGCCCTACATTCGGATCCGGGCCAAAGCAAGCAGCTGAGCGTCCAGCTGCCTCTACTCTCGCGTCATGGAGCGCGTCTTGGAATGGGCCTGGCGGCGCCACGGAGACAGGTACTCATGGATGCTGTGCGCCGTCTGTTGCGTCGTGCCGCTCCCGATTTACCTCTTCTTGTCGTTCGCAATCGTGATGTTCGAGAACTCCGACCGCTACGCTGCGGCGGCCGCCGTTGCCGGCGCTGGGATGTTGGGGCTCGCGTACGGGCTGGTACTGCCGGGCACCGGCTCCATTCGGTTTGTAGAGCGATGGGCCGCAGGCGAAAAGGTCGCCACCGAAACGGCTCTGGAGCGGTGCTGATTCAACGTCTCGTTGCGGAGCGATTTGGCGGGGCTCTTCGGATCGGGATCGGGCTCAATACCGGTGTCGTGATCGCCGGCACGATTGGCGGCGGCGGCAAGCTGGAGTTCACGCTGATCGGCGATACGGTCAATGTCGCTGCCCGCGTCGAGCAGCTCACCAAGGTCACCGGCGACGCCATTCTTCTGACCGGGCAGACGGTCGACGGCTTGACCGCTCGGCCGCCGGAGCTGGTTGGGCGGGGAACCTACCAGCTGAAAGGCAAGCTTGCGCCGATGGAAGTTTTTGGCTTCGACCCGCGGTGAATGGCGCACGCTCTCGAGTGGGCACCTCGAGCGCGTTGGCGCCGGGCTAAGCCGACGTGATAGGTCAGGTACCGGACTTCGATGGCACAGCGCTCCCGCAAGAGCTCGAACAGACCGAGCAGCTTCGCCTCAGCCGTCCCCCGCGCAGCCATCACCACCCCCGGACACGGTCCCGGAAGACCCGCTCGCGCTCGACCAGCAGGACGTCGACGCCCTCCCTCGCCAAAGCGATCGCCAACGAGGACCCGGCAAGCCCACCGACGATGATCACCCACGCTGCCGCTTTGTGACTGAGCAGGACTTCGTCCCATGACGCCAACGGTCCTGTTGGGCTGGGGGTGTTCTCGCTTAGTCTCAGCCATGGACCGGATCTTTCAGTGGGTGTGGGATCGGTACGGGCCGAGGTATTCGTGGGCGATCTGCGCCCTCATCTACCCGCCGGGGCTGTTCGTCTACCTCAGCTGCTCGTTGCTCATCGTCGCTTTCGAGGGATCTGACCGCTACATCGAGGCGGCCGCCGTCACCGCTGTCGCACTGCTGGCGCGGGTTTACCTGCTGGTTGTTCCCGGCTCGAAGAAGTTGCGCCTGATCGAAAAGTGGGCAGCGGGCCGCGAGGTCGACCCGATGACAGCGTTGGGCGCCACCTTCACCTACACGCAGAGGCTGATTGTCCGAGCGCTCGCGACCGATGTGGTTTGGTCCGCGCTGCTTGCGGTCGTTGTCGGTGCGATCGCCGGGGGAACCGGAGGGCGGCTGATCCAGTACGGGATTGTCGGTGCCGCGTACGGAGCGGCCGTCGGGGTGGTGAGCATGCACAGCTTCGTGGAAGGAGTGCTGCGGCCGGCGAGGGCCGCCATCGTCGGCGACACCGGAATCGGCGACTCCCTGCCGCGCGCTCATCCGACCTTTGCCGCGTGGTCCACCATGCTCATGCTGGGGATAGCATTCGCATTCGCGCTGGCGGGCGCGCTCATTGCGTCCGTGATCGATCGCTCCCGTGAGGACCCTGCGGTCGCTGTCGTGATCGGGTTTGTGTTGATGCTCATCTCCGGGCCGGTTGCACTTGCGACGGTGTCACCGTTCTTGCGACCGATCCGCGACCTCGCTGAGGGGACTGAACGTGTTGCGGCCGGTGATTACAGTCAGCGCCTGCCGGTGGTTCAGGACGACGACCTCGGCGCGCTGGCGGCGTCGTTCAACCGGATGCAGGCGGGTCTGGCTGAGCGGCAACGACTTCAGGCGGCGTTCGGGACCTATGTTGATCCGGCCCTTGCGCAGCGGTTGCTTGAGCAGGGTGACGATGTGTTCAGAGGTGAGCGCCGTGAGGTGACGGTGATGTTCGTCGACATCCGTGACTTCACGCCGTTCGCGGAGGCGAACACCGCCGAGGACACGGTGGCCCGGCTGAATGCGTTGTTCGAGATCGTGGTACCTGCCGTCGTCGACGCGGGTGGGCATGTGAACAAATTCCTCGGGGATGGTGCGATGGCAGTGTTCGGCGCCCCGAATGATCTCGCGGATCATGCCGACGCCGCGGTGGGCGCCGCGGTGCTGATTCAGCGCCTCGTCTCCCGGCAATTCGGCGGCGAGCTTCGGATCGGCATCGGGATCAACACCGGTGAGGTGATCGCCGGCACCATCGGGGGTGGAGCTCATCTTGAGTTCACCCTGATCGGCGACACGACGAACGTCGCTGCCCGCGTCGAGCAGCTGACCAAGACCACCGGCGACCCGATCCTGCTCACCGAACAGACGGTCGAACGCCTGGTGTCACGACCCGCCGGACTCCGGAACCGGGGATCGCACGCCCTAAAGGGGAAGTCAACGGCCACCCAGGTCTTCGGCCTAGACCCGACGGTGTGACCGATGCGGAAGTGTTGCATCGCGCCACCGAACAACACCGTCGTTGAGAAGCAGGAAGATTTCGGCGAGTAGGGGTCTTCTGGCAACTCGGCCTGGATCAGGACTGCGCCACGGTGGCGTGACCAAATGGGGCAGACGCCCCATGCAACCCACCGGCGCCCGGCGGAATCCTGATCTCATGAACACGATTACGAATCCCCGCGCCGCCGCGGCCGCCGTGGCGCACGATCCGCACCTGCCTCCGGGCCCCGATTGGACCCGCGACGTCGGCGAACGACACCGAGGTGTTCACTTTCATCGTCAGCGAGTTGTTGTTCATCGACGAGAACAACACCATCCTGTGGCTGGAGAACCACAAGACGTCCGTCGAGTGGTACACGAATTACTGTGTCGGCCAAGGCATTCCGGCGCGCGATCTGACCAGCTGGGACGCCTAGGCGATCGGGAACAGCGAAACTACGCGGTTCGGCGAATGCCGCGCTTGAGCAGAAGTTCGCGCTCGGATTCCGACAGGCCACCCCAGATGCCGTACGGCTCACCGACGCCCAGCGCATGCGTGCGGCACTGGGTGATCACCGGGCAGCGCCGGCACATCTCCTTGGCGCGCATCTCGCGCAGGGCGCGGGCTCGGCCGCGCTCGCCGTCGGGGTGGAAGAACATGGCGGAGTCGACACCACGGCAAAGGCCCTGCATCTGCCAATCCCAGATGTCGGCGTTGGGTCCGGGGAGTTCCTGGGGCTGTGGCATTTGGACGTTCCTTCCTGGATTGCCCTCTGCGCCCATGCAATTCGGCGCGGAAAGGCGCGGAAAGGCGCGGAAAGGCGCGGAAAGGCGTGGAGAGGGTTGGAAAAGGCTCTGAACGGTCCGAGCGCTGTCGCCGATGACTACTCGTGCCCTCAACGTAGGGGCACCTACGAAGCTCCGTCAAGGCCGGGTATATGTGCGCTATCTCCCATCGGCAGGTCGAGAATTTACGGCACGTTCATCCTTTTGTTCGTTTGGTTACGCGTTCGGCGGTATTGGCGCACTGGTGATCTGGAATCGGCGCTGTTCGGCGCGAAATATGTCGTCCGCCGAATTTCTGCCGACCGGCACCCAGTTGACATGGATGTAACACCACGACGACAAACTGTTAACCGTGCCCGATCTGACGGCCGCCGCGTTCGGCGACCACCCCTCGCTGTGGCCGTTGCCGGCCGCCGAGACGGCCGAGCAGCGCTGGCTCCGGGCGGTGGCCGCCGGCGGTCAGGGTCACTACGCCGCGGCCTTCGCGGAACTCGCCGAGCTGCGCCGGTCGGCCACGGGGACGCTGCTGTCCCTGGCGCACAGTACCCAGGGTTCGCTGCTGCGGCAGCTCGGCTGGCATGCCCGGGCGCGTGGCTGGGACGGCCGGGCGTTCGCGCATGCCGGAGCCGACCCGCAGGCCCGCGCCGACGCACTGGTCGGGCTGGCCGCCGACGCCCTCGGGATGGGCCGGTTTTCGGCGTCGGCCACCCTGCTGGAGCGGGCCGGGACGCCCGCGGACCCCCCGCGGCTCGCGGTGCGGCTGGCCTGGGTCAGCGCAGAGCTGGCCATGGCGACCGGCGACGGGACGGCGGCCGTCACGCATGCGCGCCGCGCGGTCGAACTGGCCGAGCGGACGGCCTCGCTACGGCACCGGGCGAAGAGCGACGTGGTGCTCGCCGCGGCCCTGTGTTGCGCCGGCCGGTTCGACGACTCACGCGCCCTCGCCGCCGAGCTGATGGATCGGACCGCCGAACTCGGTCTGATCCCGCTGCAATGGGCGGTGGCGAGTCTGCTCGTCGGGATCGGCGGCGACCCCGCATCGGCGAAGGTGCGGGATGCCGCAGCCGCCCTCGTCGAACATCGGGGCGGACACTGGCACCGCGGTTGACCGATCGCAAGACCCGGTGTCGTTATTGTTTAGCTGAGCCCTACTTCCGGGATGTGTCCGGTACGTAACGTTGGAGATGCCGCCGTCGATGACAATTCCAGGAGAACGTCTCGACGCCGTCGTTGCTGAAGCGGTGGCAGGCGACCGTGACGCGCTCCGGGAAGTGTTGGAGACCATCCGTCCGGTCGTGGTCCGGTATTGCCGGGCCCGCGTCGGAACCACGGAGCGAAGTGGTCTTTCGGCTGACGATGTGGCTCAGGAGGTTTGCTTGGCCGCCACGATGGCGCTGCCACGGTATCGCGATCAGGGACGTCCGTTCCTCGCCTTCGTGTACGGCATCGCAGCGCATAAGGTTGCTGACGCGCACCGTGCCGCCGCCCGGAACCGAGCCGAGCCGACGGACGTCGTGCCGGAGCGGTTCGACGGCGCGGCAGGTCCCGAACAGCTCGCGATCAACGCCGACTCCGCCGCGCGGATGAACGCATTGCTCAGCGTGCTGCCGGACAAGCAGCGCGAGATCCTGATTCTGCGCGTGGTCGTGGGGTTGTCGGCAGAGGAGACCGCCGACGCCGTCGGCAGTACCCCGGGCGCCGTTCGGGTCGCCCAGCACCGCGCGCTGGCCAAATTGAAGTCGGAGATCTCGACGACGGGATACGACTCGACGGGATACGACCATGCCTGATTTCGAGTCGCTGGAAGCCATCGCAAAGTCCGACGCGCTGCTGGACGCCATCGCCGGCGAACGCCGGTTCACCCCCGGCGATCCCGACGAACAGGCGCTGGTGTCGCTGCTCGAGGGTTGGCGGGACGGCGTCCGCCGGCCACCGATCGACCACGTCCTCTCCGAGCAGGACGCCGCGACCGCGCTGCAACAGGGCCGCCTCAAAGGTCCCGAAGAGCCCGTCCGGCAGACCAGGGCGCCGGGCCGGCGCGGTCTGACCCTCGTCGCGTCCACCGCGGCTGCCGTCCTCGCGATCGGTGGGTTCGCGGGCGTCGTCGCCGGCTCCGGTCCGGGCGATTCGCTCTACGGGCTGAAGACCGCACTGTTCGGCGAGAAGAGTTCGGTGCGCGACGACAAGGTGGCGCTGGCCGCGCAGACGGAGATGGCCCAGGTCCAGAAGTTCATCGAGACCGGTGACTGGGAGCAGGCGCAGCAGAAGCTAGAGGCCGTCAGCACCCAGGTGCAAAGTGTCGAGGACGTGGGCACCAAGACGGATCTCATCCAGCAGTGGAACGAGCTCAGCGTCAAGGTCGGCACCCGCGATGCCGCGGCGACGCTGCCGTCGGTGGCGCCCGGTGAGCCGGCCGCTCCGCCGCCGCCCGGTGTGACGCTGCTGGAGTTGCCGGCCGTCACCACCACCACGACGTCGGGCGATCCGGGCACCACCTCGGTCACGACGTCGACGACACCGTCGGATGCCACGTCGTCGGACACCACGCCGACGAGCACGTCGGCCTCGACCTCGACCTCGACCTCGGCCTCGACCTCGCCGTCGCAATCGACCAGCCCGGTTGAAACCACGACCTCGCCGGCGGCGACGACCACCTCACCGGCCGGCGCCGCCACCACGACGACGTCGGCCCCGGTCGCAACCACCACGACGGCGCCGACCACCACGACCGCACCGACCACCACGACGCAGGCGCCCGCGGCCGCGGCCACGACGACAACGTCGGCGCCGACCACCACGACGACAACGGCGCAGGCGACCACGACAACGGCGCAGCCGACCACGACGACCGCGGCCACCACAACCGTGGCGCAGTCGGCCGGGGAAACGACGATGGCTACCAAGCAGAGTGAACAACAGGTTGTGACGACGACAACGGTGGCCGAACCGGCCAACTAATCGTGCTGACCCGGTCAGGAGATCGGCTCATCTCGGGCCTGTGCCCGATCCGGGTGCGGTTTACTTGGCAGGTGATAAGCGCAAGTGATCGCTAGGCCCCTGGCCGCCCGCTGCGATGACGGCCGACCACGTCACCCCGAAGCCGGCCCCAGCGACGTCTCCGGCGCCGCGGACGCGCCCGCGTCGGCCATGGCCCATCGCTTTTCTCGCGCTGGCGATGCTGCTGCTCGTCGGCTTCGCTCCGGCAGCGCATCTGGTCGCCGACCGACTGCCCGCGCCGCCCGCCGTGCCGATGACGATTGCGGGGGGAACCACGAGGGCCGACACGACTGCGGTTCGCCTGCTGCCTGCCGGCCTCGGGGCCGAGCTGACGGTCGGCGGGGTCGGTGACATCCATCCATATGCTGTTGCGGCGCTGGGCCTCTCAGGAGCCAGGCGACTGGACGACATGCTGTCCGGGGATGCCGCTGTCGACCCGGCGACCAAACCGAATCCGACATCGGACTGGGATTTCGCCTACCCCTACCACTACGCCGCCTTCGACGACATCCTGGCCGGCGCGCCACAGCCTCAATTCAACAGCGGTGCAAGACAACTCGCTGCAGCTCTGATCAAGCTGGCCGGCCGGCCCCAGGTGGAGTGGGAGACCCGCAACACCGCCGCCCGTGCGGCCTATGCGGTGTTGGACCGCACCCGTGCGGCCGGGGGATGTGACACTGCGCTCAACCTGTTGTTGCTCATCGCCGCTGATCCCGCCAGCGAGAAGGAGCAATTGGCCGCTGAGTATGCGGACAGTTCGGCAGCCTGCCCCGATGACCCCACACCGGGATGGATTGCCGGGCAGACCCAACTGCGGATGCGCACAGACGATTCCGTGCCACACCCCGGTCCGGCCGACGACGATACGAGAGCTGCCCTGGCAATGGCGCGCGCCACGTTCGAGGAGTTGGTCGAGCGCTTCCCGGACGACAGCTGGGTGCGCACCGGCCTCGGTGACGCCTACTTGCGCGCAGGACTCCGGCTGCTGACCGCCGCACCGTTCACCGCCCGCAATGACTTGCGGCTGGCGGTGCAGCAATACAACCGCGCCGCCGAACTCGGCAATCCCCACGACGCGGATCTCGGCCGGGCGCGCGCCCTCATCGGACTGGGCGACCCCGAGCAGGCGATCGAACTCGCGACGCGCGCGGCCGAGTCACCCGCTCCCGGCGCTGCCATGGAGGTGCTGCTGATCGCTCAGCAGGCCGCTCACGACATGGTCGCCGCCGAAGACGTGGCACGACGTCTCGACTCGGCGGGTGCCGCCGCCTACCCGCCGACCGCGGCTTTTCTGCCGGTGCCGATGACCTTCGGCCGAGGACTGCCGTACGACGCGACGCTGCCGCTGTCGGCGGGCGCGGACACGTTGGCACCGCTGCAGGTGCTGCTGAGGCCCACCGGCGGCGGCGGTGCGACGGTCGAGGATCTCTCGTTCATCCCGCAGTACCGCGAGGATGGCGCGGTGACGGCCACACTGGCGGACTGCCCGGCGCTGGCCTGGCGTCGCGACGCCGTCGCAGCGGGTCGGGCCGGGCAGGCGCGGGCCGGCTGGCCGAACAGGTTTCCGGCCAGCCGGCCCGATATGGGCGGATGCTCGCACCCCGACGCAGTAGTGCGCGCAACTGCCGAACTGGCCGCGCGGCAACCGATGTCGCCGAATGCCTACGTCGATGTCGATGACGCGTATGACAGCCTGCAGAACCTGCTGCGCTGGGCCGGTGACCTGCCCGCGGCCCGGGCCGCGATCGCTCAGTGGGAGGCGACATCCGGCGATGTCACCGCGCTGCCCGGCCGCCGGCTGGCCGAGGTCGCCTTCCTCGACGGCGACTACGACGGCGCCGCCGCGCAGTTCGGCGACGCCGCACGGCAGGCCCGGCTCCTGCGCTGGGATGACGACCTCGGTGTCAGCCAGGCGGAACTGGGACGCGCCGCGGCGCTGCTGAAGTCCGGTCGCAACGACGAGGCGGTACCGATGCTGCGTCGACTCCAGCAGGACGCGCTGCGGGGATTCTCGTTTCAAACCTCGCGTCATAACACCTTCGTGGCCCCGGAATTCGCCGCCGTCACCTACCACGCGACCGTCCTGCTGGCCGATCTGCAGAGTGCGACCGGCAACCTGCGCGGCGCTGTCGACGACTACAACGCCGCGCTGGCGTTGGCGCCGGAACTAGCCGACCACGGCATCAGGCCCGAGGTGGTGCACAACAATCTGGCGATGGCTTACCTGGGTCTCGGCGACACCGAGCGCGCCCAGGCCAGCGTCGACAAGGCCCTGGCCGCCGATGCGATGAACCCGGTGTTCCTGATGTCGGCGGGATTCATCGCCGAGCGCGCCCAGGACGGCGATCAGGCCGTCGATTACAACCGGCGTGCGCTGCAGTCCGATCCGGGTGCGTTTCCGGCCGGCAACGATCTCGGTGTTCAGCTTGCCCGTGAACACGATTTCGCCGGAGCATCGGCGGCCCTGCGGCAGGCGGTCGGGGCGGCCCCCGATTACGCGCTGGGGTGGTTCAACCTGGGCGTGATCGAGAGCCGTCGAGGACCGCTGCACCTGCTGGCTTCCCAGGGTGCGTTCGCCCGGGCCATCACGCTCGATCGCAGCCTGAAGGACCGACGCCGTGAGCTCGTCATCGACGCCTCGGTGTACCGAACCGCGCTCGACCTTTCCAAGCCGCTGCCGGCGCAATGGAGCCTGGCGCAGACGCAGCGTGCGGCCCCGGTGGCCAGTGTCGGACTTCTCGCCGCGGTGACGTTGGGTGCAGGTCTGGTCCGAGCCTCCGGTGATCGGGGAGTAGAGCTGGTCCGGCAGTGGCTTGGGCCGGTTGCCGATTGGATCAACAAGTTTCGCGGACCCAGATGGTTGCAGCGAGTTGGGGTGGGACTGGCCGTGACGGTGCTCGCCTTTCTGTTCACTTACCTTCGGCAGGCGGCCAGTGTCACCGAGATCGCCGCCTACGCCCTCGGGGTCGCCCTGATTGGAGGCATTGCCCTGTATTCGCGGGTCATCGTGGCAGCTCGCCGCTATGTTGCGGTTACCCAGCACGCCTGGCCGCTCGGAATGGCGCTGGGATTGGTGACCGGGGCGATCGGGACCCCGTGGGCTCCGCTGCCGGTCACCAGGACCGCCACCACGTCCCACCACGTCCACCTGGCGGCCCCCGGGGTCCTTGCCGGACTTGGGCTGCTGCTGTTCGTGGTGACTGCCTGGCTCAACGTGCCGATGACACTGGCGCTGACGGTGGCAGCGCTGATCATGGCGGGCTCGATGCTGCTGCCTATCGAGCCACTGGACGGGGCGAACCTGGGCAAGTCCGGGATCGTTGCGGCGGCCGGCGTGGTGATGGGAGCGGTCCTCATCGCGCTCGGGGTTGCCTGACCTGCACCCTCAGCGATATCCGTCGCTCTCCGAGGCGGCCTCATTGAGGGATGCATCCGCGTAGCCGCGGCAGTAATCCCAGGTCACGTATGCGTCCGGTTCGGGATCGTAGGCGGGCTCATGGGGCCGCACGGTGCCGTCGACGAGCAACTGCAGCAGGTTGGCCCGCAGCATGTCCCAGTCGTGGTAGTGGTCCTGCTGGCATTCGTCACAGCAAACGACCAGACCGCGAATTCCCTTGTGCGCCAACAGCGCCTCGTACACGGCGAGGTCGCCCAGATCGGCCTCGACGGCGGCGCGCTCCTGGGGGTCCAGCGGCTGTCCCGGTTCGATCGCGTCGAGAACCGCGGTCGGATCGCAGGGGTCGTCGGCGAACGGATCCGGTGGCAAACCCGGAGGCAGGTGGTCGCGCACGGTTCCACACTACGCAGCGCGGTTGGTTTCGCGCCAGCGGGCGCATCCGCGGCCGCCAGCCCGGCGGAGTCCTGATTCGGCGGCCGAGCCGATAGGATTAGCCATCCCTATCGACGGAGGTCATTCATGGAGGCGCGTATGTCCGGCCTGCTCGACGACACCGTGCCGACGGGTGGGGACGATCCGCACAAGGTGGCGATGCTCGGCCTGACGTTCGACGACGTCCTGCTGCTGCCCGCCGCCTCCGACATCATCCCGGCCACCGCCGACACCTCCAGCCAGCTGACCCGTCGGATCCGGCTCAAGGTGCCCCTGGTCAGCTCGGCGATGGACACCGTCACCGAAGCCCGGATGGCCATCGCCATGGCCCGCGCCGGCGGCATGGGTGTGCTGCACCGCAATCTGCCCGTCACCGCACAGGCCGGCCAGGTCGAGACCGTCAAACGTTCCGAGGCGGGCATGGTCACCGATCCGGTCACCTGCTCGCCGGACAACACCCTGGCCGAGGTCGACGCGATGTGCGCCCGGTTCCGGATCTCCGGCCTGCCGGTTGTGGACAAGGACGGGCAACTCGTCGGGATCATCACCAACCGCGACATGCGTTTCGAGGTCGACCAGAACAAGCCGGTCGCCGAGGTCATGACCAAGGCCCCGCTGATCACCGCCCGTGAGGGTGTGTCCGCCGACGCCGCCCTCGGGTTGTTGCGCCGCAACAAGATCGAGAAGCTGCCGATCGTCGACGGCAACGGCAAGCTCACCGGGCTGATCACCGTCAAGGACTTCGTGAAGACCGAACAGCATCCCGACGCCACCAAGGACAGCGACGGCCGGCTGCTGGTCGGGGCCGCCGTCGGCGTCGGCGACGACTCCTGGGTGCGGGCAATGGCCCTGGTCGACGCCGGGGTGGACGTGCTGGTCGTCGACACCGCGCACGCACACAACCGGCGTGTCCTGGACATGGTCGGAAAACTGAAGGCCGAGGTCGGCGAACGCGTCGACGTGGTCGGCGGCAACGTCGCGACCCGGGCGGCGGCGGCCGCACTCGTCGATGCCGGTGCGGACGCGGTCAAGGTCGGGGTGGGTCCGGGCTCGATCTGCACCACGCGCGTCGTCGCCGGTGTGGGCGCCCCGCAGATCACCGCCATCCTCGAAGCCGTCGCGGCCTGCGCACCCGCGGGTGTTCCGGTGATCGCCGACGGGGGTCTGCAGTACTCCGGCGACATCGCCAAGGCGCTGGCCGCCGGCGCGTCCACCGCGATGCTGGGCTCGCTGCTGGCCGGCACCGCCGAGTCGCCCGGCGAGCTGATCTATGTCAACGGCAAGCAGTTCAAGAGTTACCGCGGCATGGGGTCGCTTGGCGCCATGCAGGGCCGGGGGGAAGCTGGAGCCTCCAAGTCCTACTCCAAAGACCGCTACTTCCAGGACGACGTGCTCTCGGAGGACAAGCTGGTCCCCGAGGGCATCGAGGGCCGGGTGCCGGTCCGCGGTCCGTTGTCGACCGTCATCCATCAGCTCACCGGCGGTCTTCGGGCGGCCATGGGCTACACGGGTTCGCCCACCATCGAGCACCTGCAGCAGGCGCAGTTCGTCCGGATCACCGCCGCGGGGCTGAAGGAAAGCCATCCCCACGACATCACGATGACGGTCGAAGCCCCGAACTACTACGCGCGCTAGGGGGAACGGGCATGCGCGACATGGTTGAAATCGGCATGGGCAGAACCGCCCGCCGGACCTACGAACTCGACGACATCGCGATCGTTCCGTCGCGTCGGACCCGGTCGTCCAAGGATGTGTCGACGGCTTGGCAGCTCGACGCGTACCGCTTCGACATCCCGGTGGTCAGCCACCCCACCGACGCCGTGGTGTCGGTCGAGTTCGCGATCGAACTCGGCCGGCTCGGCGGTCTCGGGGTGCTCAACGGCGAGGGTCTGATCGGCCGGCACGCCGACGTGGAGGACAAGCTCGCACAGCTCGTCGAGGTGGCCGCCAACGAACCCGACCCGTCCGCACCGATCCGTCTGCTTCAGCAGCTGCATGCCGCGCCGCTGGATCTGGATCTGTTGGGAGCGGCCGTATCCCGCATCCGGGAAGCCGGCGCGACCACCGCGGTCCGGGTCAGTCCGCAGAGTGTCCAGGCGCTCACCCCCACGCTGGTGGCCGCCGGCATCGACCTGCTCGTCATCCAGGGCACCATCATCTCGGCGGAACGGGTCGCCCAGGACCACGGGGTCGGTGAGCCTCTGAACCTCAAGACGTTCATCTCCGAGCTGGACGTGCCGGTCGTGGCCGGCGGCGTGCTGGACCACCGGACCGCGCTGCACCTGATGCGGACCGGAGCGGCCGGCGTCATCGTCGGCTACGGGTCGACGGCCGGGGTGACCACCAGCGACGAGGTGCTGGGTATCAGCGTGCCGATGGCGACCGCGATCGCCGACGCCGCCGCGGCCCGGCGCGAATACCTCGACGAGACCGGTGGCCGGTACGTGCACGTGCTCGCCGACGGCGACATCCACACCTCCGGGGACCTGGCAAAGGCGATCGCCTGCGGCGCCGACGCCGTCGTGCTGGGGCCTCCGCTGGCGGTGGCCGCCGAGGCGCCCGGCGACGGCTGGTTCTGGCCGTCGGCGGCCGCGCATCCGTCGCTGCCCCGCGGCGCGCTGCTCGACGTCGCGGCGGGCGATCGCCCGGCGTTGGCGCAGGTGCTGGGCGGCCCGTCGGACGATCCGTTCGGATCTTTGAATCTCGTTGGCGGACTTCGTCGTTCGATGGCCAAAGCTGGCTACTGCGATCTCAAGGAGTTCCAGAAAGTCGGCCTGACCGTCGGCAGTTAGGCCGCCGCACCAGGGTTTGACGCGGGACTACGCGATCACTCCGCCGACGATGTGACCGATGGCGTAGGTGATAGCCAGCGCCAGCGCACCGCCGACGACGTTGCGCATGATCGCGCGCGAAACCTCCGCGCCGCCCAGTCGCGCCGAGACCGCGCCGGTGATCGTCAGCGCGACGAGCACCGCGATCACCGTCACCTGAACCCGTAAACCGGCCGGCGGCAACAGAATCGCCACCAGTGGCAGCAGGGCGCCCACGGTGAAGGCCACCGCCGAGGACAGCGCGGCAAGCCACGGGTTGGTGAGCGCCTCGGGGTCGATGCCCAGCTCGACCTCGGCGTGCGCGGCGAGCGCGTCATGCCGCGTCAGCTCCTCGGCCGTCTGACGCGCCGTGGCCGCCGACATGCCCTTTGCTTCGTAGAGTCCGGCGAGTTCGTCGAGTTCGGCCTCGGGCTCCTGCCGCAACTCGCGGCGTTCCTTGCTCAGCAGCGCCCGCTCGGTGTCGCGTTGCGTGCTTACCGAGACGTACTCGCCCAGCGCCATCGAGACCGCTCCCGCCGCCAGACCGGCGGCACCGGCGGTCAGAATCGGGGCGCGGTCGATGGTGGCGGCAGCCACGCCCACGACGATTCCCGCCGTCGATACGATTCCGTCATTGGCGCCGAGCACGCCGGCGCGCAACCAATTCAATTTCGATGCAACCGATCCCGTGTGGGGTTCGCTGGAGTGGGGCAGGCTCGACACCCTCGAAACACTAGGCGCAGTCTCGTCCGGGCACCAGAGTCCGGGGGCCGCACTTAGGATTGCCTTCCTAGAGGTTGCCGAGGGGCGGGTCCATACTGACCGGATGCAGCCGGATTACTCACAATCGCACTACGACGTGCTGGTCGTCGGGTCGGGTTTCGGGGGCAGCGTGACGGCGCTGCGGCTGACCGAGAAGGGATACCGCGTCGGTGTCCTGGAGGCGGGCCGGCGATTCGCCGACGCGGAGTTCGCCGACACCTCCTGGGACCTCCGCAAGTTCCTGTGGGCGCCGCAGCTCGGGTGCTACGGCATCCAGCGGATCCACCTGCTGCGCAACGCGATGATCCTGGCCGGCGCCGGGGTCGGCGGCGGATCCCTGAACTACGCCAACACGCTCTACGTGCCGCCGGAGCCCTTCTTCAACGACAAGCAGTGGGCGCACATCACCGACTGGCGCGCCGAGCTGATGCCGCACTACGAACAGGCCAAGCGGATGCTCGGCGTCGTCGTCAACCCGACGTTCACCGACGCCGACCGGATCATGAAGGAGGTCGCCGACGATATGGGCGTCGGGGACACCTTCGTGTCGACGCCGGTCGGGGTGTTCTTCGGTCCCGACGGGACCCAGACCCCGGGCAAACGCGTTCCCGATCCGTACTTCGGCGGCGCCGGCCCGGACCGCACCGGGTGCATCGAGTGTGGCGAGTGCATGACCGGATGCCGGTACGGCGCCAAGAACACACTGGTGAAGAACTACCTCGGGCTCGCGGAATCGGCTGGGGCGCAAGTGCATCCGATGACCACGGTCACCGGCTTCGACCAGCGCGCCGACGGACTGTGGGAGGTCGAGACGGTTCGGACCGGCCGCAAGGTGCGCCGCGGCCGCAGGACGTTCACCGCCACGCACGTGGTGCTGGCGGCCGGGACCTACAACACCCAGAAGCTGCTCTTCAAGATGCGCGACAGCGGGCTGTTGCCGTTGCTGTCCGACCAGCTCGGGGTGCTGACCCGCACCAACTCCGAATCGATCGTCGGAGCGGGGCGCCTGCAGGTCGGCTCGGACCTGGACCTGACCCACGGGGTGGCCATCACCTCGTCGATCCATCCGACGCCGGACACCCACGTCGAGCCGGTGCGTTACGGCAAGGGCTCCAACGCGATGGGGCTGCTGCAGACGCTGATGACCGACGGCGACGGGCCCGAGGGCACCGAGGTGCCGCGCTGGCGCCAGTTGCTCGATCAGGCCGGCCAGGATCCGAAGAAGATGCTGCGCATGCTCAACCCGAAGCAGTGGAGCGAACGCACCGTGATCGCGCTGGTCATGCAGCACCTGGACAACTCGATCACCACGTACACCAGGCGGGACCGGTTCGGGGTTCGGCGGATGACGTCCAAGCAGGGCCACGGCCAGCCGAACCCGACCTGGATCCCGGCCGGCAACGAGGTCACCCGGCGCATCGCCGCCAAGATCGGCGGGGTGGCCGGTGGCACCTGGGGCGAGCTGTTCAACATCCCGCTGACCGCGCACTTCCTCGGTGGCGCGGCGATCGGCGACAGCGCCGAGAACGGCGTGATCGATCCGTATCAACGGGTCTTCGGCTATCCCACGCTGCACGTCACGGACGGGACCGCGGTGTCGGCCAACCTGGGCGTCAACCCGTCGTTGTCGATCACCGCGCAGGCCGAGCGCGCGGCCTCGCTGTGGCCCAACAAGGGGGAGGACGATCCCCGGCCCGCCCAGGGGGAGCCGTATCGGCGCCTGGAACCGGTCGCGCCGAACCGGCCCGTGGTTCCGGCCGAGGCGCCGGGGGCGCTGCGGCGAATCCCGATCGAACCGGTCAACACCGGGGGATAGTCGACTTAGAGGCGCGTGCGCAGGAACTCCAGCGCGCCGCGCCGGAATGCCTGCATCGCCGGGGCCCTCATCGCGAGCCAGTCGGCGCCGTGGTACATCCCGGGCACGGTGACCAGTTCGCACGGCACTCCGGCGGCCTGCAGCCGTCGTGCGTAGTCCACCGACTCGTCGTAGAACAGGTCGAGATCGCCCACCCCGACCCAGGTCGGCGCCAGGCCGGATAGGTCCTCGCGGCGGCCCGCCGCGGCGTACTCGGGGGCGTCGGACTCGCGCGGTTCGCGCCCCAGATAGCTCGTCCAGCCGAACCTGTTCGACGCCGGCGTCCACATGAACCGGCCGCGGACGCCGTGGTCGCGCAACGCGGATCGGTCGTCGAGCATCGGATACACCAACACCTGCGCGCGCAACGTGATGCCCTCATCATGGGCGCGCTGGGCCACCGCGGCCGACAACCCGCCGCCGGCGCTGGATCCGGTGACCGCGATCCGGTCGGGGTCGATACCGAGTCGGTCCGCGTTGTCCCGCATCCAATACAGAGCGGCCATGCAGTCGTCCAGCGCGGCCGGGTACGGGTGCTCGGGAGCCAGCCGATAGTCGGGGGAGGCTACTACGGCGCCGAGCTGGCGGGCCGCCTGCCCGCTGGCGATGGCCTCGGCCTGCGGTGACCCGAGGATCAGCCCGCCGCCGTGGATGTAGAGGACACCGGGGCGGGGGCCGGCGCCGTCCTTCGGCGTGGTGACGGTGACCCGGACGGCGGCAGGCCCGACGCGCGCCTCGGTGACGGCGACGCCGCGCCCCGACAGCGTCCTGAACCGCCCGTAGACCATCCTCGCCCGCGGCAGCGACCCGGCGGTGGTGTCGGCGGCCAGGAACGGCAGCAGCGGGCTGCGGAACTCTCGCGGTACGCGGGCCAGGTCGCCGCGAACGGCCAGGTAACGGCGTGCGGCCAGCGCGAATGCGCCCACGGCCGCCGCGGCAAGCAGTCTTCTCATCGGCGCACAGGCTATCGCCGCGCGGCCCCGGCGCGGTCGCCTTTCTCGCCACTACACTCAGGCGCGTGGAAGCCCAGTCTCAGCATCCCGTTCTGGTGGTCGACTTCGGGGCGCAGTACGCGCAGCTCATCGCCCGACGGGTACGGGAGGCGCGGGTGTATTCCGAGGTCATCCCGCACACCGCCGGCGTCGAGGAGATCAAGGCGAAGAACCCGCAGGCGATCGTGCTCTCCGGCGGTCCCGCCAGCGTGTACGCCGCCGGGGCTCCGCAACTGGACCCCGCGCTGTTCGACCTCGGCGTCCCGGTGTTCGGCATCTGTTACGGCTTCCAGGCCATGGCGCAGGCACTCGGTGGCACCGTCGCTCACACCGGCACCAGCGAGTACGGTCGGACCGAACTGAAAGTGACTGGCGGCCAATTGCATTCGGGCCTGCCGACTACCCAGCCGGTATGGATGAGTCACGGCGACGCCGTCACCGCGGCACCGGCCGGGTTCAACGTGGTGGCCACCAGTGCCGGCGCTCCGGTGGCCGCATTCGAGGACCGGGCCCGCCGCCTCGCCGGGGTGCAGTACCACCCCGAGGTGATGCATTCACCGCACGGCCAGCAGGTGCTCAGCCGGTTCCTGCACGAGTTCGCCGGGATCCCGGCCAGGTGGACGCCGGCCAACATCGCCGAAACGCTCGTCGAGCAGGTGCGCGACCAGATCGGTGACGGCCGCGCCATCTGCGGGTTGTCCGGCGGAGTGGACTCCGCGGTGGCCGCCGCGCTGGTGCAGCGGGCCATCGGCGACAAGCTCACGTGTGTGTTCGTCGACCACGGGTTGCTCCGTGCCGGCGAACGCGAACAGGTGGAGCGGGACTTCGTGGCCGCCACCGACGCCAACCTGGTCACCGTCGACGTTTCCGAGCGGTTCCTCGAGGCGCTGTCCGGGGTCACCAACCCGGAGGGCAAACGCAAGATCATCGGCCGGGAATTCATCCGGGCTTTCGAGGGCGCCGTCCGCGATGCCCTGGGGTCCAACGAGTCGGAGACGGAATTCCTGGTACAGGGCACCCTGTACCCGGACGTCGTGGAATCCGGCGGGGGAACCGGAGCGGCGAACATCAAGAGCCACCACAACGTCGGCGGCCTGCCCGGCGACCTGAAGTTCACGCTCGTCGAGCCCCTGCGGCTGCTGTTCAAGGACGAGGTTCGTGCGGTCGGCCGCGAACTCGGCCTGCCCGAGGAAATCGTTGCGCGCCAACCCTTCCCGGGCCCAGGTCTGGGGATCCGGATCATCGGCGAGGTGACCGGGGACCGGCTGGACACGTTGCGCCGCGCCGACGCCATCGCGCGTGAGGAACTCACCGCAGCCGGCCTGGACCACCAGATCTGGCAGTGCCCGGTGGTGCTGCTGGCCGACATCCGATCGGTGGGTGTGCAGGGTGACGGCCGGACCTACGGCCACCCGATCGTGCTGCGCCCGGTGTCTAGCGAGGACGCCATGACCGCCGACTGGACACGGGTGCCTTACGAAGTGCTGGAACGTATTTCGACGCGCGTCACCAACGAGGTGCCCGAGGTGAACCGCGTCGTGCTCGACGTCACCAGCAAGCCGCCGGGCACCATCGAATGGGAGTAGCCACGCCGCGTGGGAGCTCTACGGCAAGCGGCACGGCTTCATGGCCTGCCTACCCGGCGGCCGGGTCCAGGTGGTCCGCCACGATCTCGACGACGATCACGGTTCGCGGTCGATGTAGTCCGCCAGTATTCTGCTGACCAGCGATTCGATGGTCGACTCGATCGAATCGGCCAGCGTCGCGGTCACGGCGGTGACGGCTTGGGTGCGGAACCGCACCAGCATGGTGATCAACTCGGCGACCTCGGTGTCGTCGGGCAGCGATTCGCCGGGCTTGATGATCTCCTGGACCCGGGCCAGCCCGGCCTGCACCAGGATGTCGCTGATCGCGTCGACGTGTGGCAGGACAGCGTCGTGCACGTCGACGAGCGTGCCGATGGAGATGCCGTAACCACGGACGTCGATGAACGCCTCGATCAGCTTGGGGCGCACGATGATCACCGAGTCGGGCTCCTCGGCGGCCCGGATCAGCCCGGCCTGCTCCAGGCGCGCGAACCCGGCGTCGTCGCCGATCAACTCGCGGGCCGCCACGGCGGACATCGTCTCCGGCTTCTCCGACGCCCAGGTTCCGATGAGCGCCGACTCCAGGCCGAGCACGTCGCCGAGGTCCTTGCCCTGCTCCCACGCGCCGAGCATTTCCTGCACGTGCGCGATGGTGTAGCCGCGGCTGAGCATCGAGGTGACCAGCCGCAGCCGGGTCAGGTGGGTGTCGTTGTACAGCGCGATGCGGCCCACCCGCAGCGGCGGGTGCAACAGCCCCCGATCACGATAGACGCGGACATTCCGGGTGGTGGTGCCGGCCAGCCGGGCCAGTTCGTCGATGCGGTATTCACCGGCGCCGGGCGCCGAACCGGGCCGGACCGCGGCGTCGAACAGTTGGGACACCGCGTTCTCGATGACGCCGCGCGACTGCCGGCTCATCAGGGACGGGGCCCGGCGCAGGCCGGCCAGGATGGAGCCCACCGCGCCGGTCGCCGGTCGGGACTCGTTGGCCGGGCTCACTTTTCGCCCCCTAGGCGGTGACGAGGTCGGCTGACTGCGTGGCGCGCGCGACCATCTCGTAGTCGGATGCCTGGAAGTGCCGCATCTGTCGAAGATACTGCGTCGCGAAGCCGGGGTACATCGAGGCGTTGAAGCCGTCGGCGGTCAGATACCAGCTGGAGCAGCCTGACATCCAGGTGGTCTTCGTCAACCGCCGCTGCAGGTCGTCGTTGTAGCGGCGCTGTACGTCGGCGCGCACGTCGAGAACACGCAGATCGTCGCGCAGGATCGTGGTGATGCCGGTGACCGCGTAGTCGAGCTGACCCTCGACGTAGACGAGCAGCGAGTTGTGTCCGGGCCCCGAGTTCGGCCCGCTCATGACGAACAGGTTCGGGTACCCGTGCACACTGGCGCTCTTGTACGCCTGGGCGTGCCCGGCCCATTCCTGTTGCAGGGAACGGCCGCCCCGGCCGGTGACCGGGAACGGGGGACCGGACAGGTGCACGTCGTATCCGGTGGCGAAGACGATGGCGTCCAGGTGGTGTTCGACACCGTCACTGGTGCGTATCCCGGCCGGGCTCAGCGTGGCGATCGGCCAGTCGATCAGCTTGCAGTTGTCGCGCTGCAGCGCCGGGTAGTAGTCGCTGGACACCAGCATCCGCTTGCAGCCGGGGGTGAAGTCGGGCGTCAGCTGACGGCGCAGCCAGGGGTCGGAGACCTGACTGCGCAGATGCGCCTTGGACAGTTGGGCGACCACCGAGGACAGTGGTGTGTTCCACACCAGGGCGGTGGCACTGGCCTCATGGCCCCAGAACAGCGCCTGGCGGGCAAGGTGCTGGGCGGCAGGAACTTTCGCGAACAGGCTCTGCACCGCGGCGGGCATCTGGACATCCAGTCGCGGCAGCACCCAGCCGGCGGTGCGCTGGAACACCTTGACGAACTCGGCGGTCTTGACCAGCTCGGGGACGATCTGCACCGCGCTGGCCCCGGTGCCGATGACCGCGACCCGCTTGCCGGCGAAGTCGAAGTCGTGATCCCAGCCGGCGCTGTGGATCTTGTGCCCCTCGTAGCTCTCGATGCCGCGGATGTCGGGGAACTTGTGATCCGCGAGCGGACCGGCGGCCATCACCACCGTGCGCGCATGGAATTTCCTGCGCTGCTTGGTCTTCGCGGTCCACACACCGGTGCTCTCGTCGAAGCTCAGCCCGGTGATCTCGGTGCCGAACCGGATCCGCGGGCGCAGGCCGAAGGTGTCGGTCATCTCCTCGATGTGCGCGCAGATCTCGGCACCGGACGGGTAGGCCCGCGACCAGGAGGGGTTCTTGACGAAGGAGAACGAGTACAGCAGCGACGGGATGTCGCATGCCACACCGGGATAGGTGTTGTCCCGCCAGGTGCCGCCGACCCGGTCGCTGCGTTCGACGATGACGACGTCGTCGACGCCCGCTTCGGCGAGTTTGATCGCGGCGCCCAGGCCGGTGAAGCCCGCACCGATGATCAGGGTGTCGTGGACGGTCATCTCAGGCCGCCGTCTTGTAGGTGAGTTCCTTGAACCAGCTGGGGATGGGGCTCAACAGCTTTCGTGGATAGCGGTCGGATACCCACACCATCGAGTTCGCCAGCAGGTGATAGGGGTGCTTCGGGTTGATCACCATTCTGGCGTGCACCTTGAGGATCTGGTAGGTCGGCACCCGCTTGGTGTACTGGCCGCGCTCACCGACGGTGGTGAACCGCTCCATCGCCGCATACAGCCGCTCGGGCTTCAGTCCCATGTCGACCATCTCGTTGCGCACCCGGTTGAGCAGCGGTGCATACATGATCATGCCGATGATGAAGCCCGGGGTGGCGACGGTGCCGATGAAATCGATGGCGAGCTTGCGGGCCCGGGCGTGTCCGATGATCTCAAGCACATCGAAATCGACTGCCAGGTGCCGGGATTCGTCGTTGTTGATCTTCTCGAACACCTGATGGCAGACCGGGTCGTCGACCTCTTCGAGCAGGAACTTCAGCAGCGCCCCGTCGAGGGCGACCTCGAGCATCGGGATCACGGTGCCCAGCACCGACAGCGACATGTCGTCGGCGTAGCGGTCCAGCCAGTCCATCGCCAGGCGGATGTTCACGTTGGGTTCCGGAAGTTCGCCGTCGTCGAGCATGCCCCAGCGTTTCATCAGCGCCAGTTCGGCATTGGCGTGGCGCTGCTCCTCGGCGTGGAAGTACCGGTAGATCTCCGCGATGGTCGGTGTGGGCGCCTTCTTGGCCAGGGCCGCGAATCCGCGGGCGCCGATGTTCTCGATCCAGCACAGGTCGGCCATGAAGGCCTTGAGCTTGGGCCGCATCTCGTCGGTGATCGTGTCGGCGCCGGGTGCCTCCCAGTCGATGTCGGCCAGCGCCCATTGGCGGTTCTTGATCTTGGCCAGCATCGCGTCCATGTCGAGCTTGGGTGCCATCGGGGACTCCTCTTCAGTTGAGCGCGGTCTTTCAGTTGAGCGCGGTGCCTATCCGCGACACCAGGCCGATGCCGCGGGTGAATGTCTGCGGGGCGAATCGTTTGATGCCCCAGCCGATCCGGGCCTCGAGTTGTGGCATGCAGTACAGGCCGCCCCGGTCGCAGGTGTCCAGGCACTGTCGCGCCACCCGGTCCGCGGAGATCCCCGTCCAGCGCATCAGCCGGTCGGCCAGCGCGCCGGACTCGGCGGTGATGCGGCCGCCCTCGACGATGTTGGTCTTGACGAACGTCGGGCAAAGCACTGTGACGTGGATGGGGGTCCCGGAGAGTTCGGCGGCCAGCGTCTCGGACAGCGACAGCGTGGCCGCTTTGCCGACGTTGTAGGCCGCCATCGTGGGGGCCGCGCCGAACGAGGCGGCCGATGCGACGTTGATGATGCCCGCGGGGTTCGCGGCCTCGCGCAGGATGGGGGTGAACACGTGACAGCCGTGGATGGGCCCCCACAGGTTGACGCCGAGAGTCCAGCGCCAGTCGTCGAGCGGGATGTCGCCGATATGCTGCCCACCCGCACCGACCCCGGCGTTGTTGACCACCATGGTCGGTGGGCCGCCGAACCACGATTGTGACTGCGCGGCAAGATTTTCGACGTCGTCGATCACGGAGACGTCGCAGCGGACGCCGGTGGCTGTCCCGCCCGCGGCGATGATGGCCTCGACGGTGGATTCGAGGGCTTCGTCGTCGATGTCGCTGCACACCACCCGGTTGTCGCGGCGGGCCAGTTCTTTCGCGAACGCGGCGCCGATCCCGCTGCCGGCGCCGGTGACGACGGCGTTGCCGCCCCGGCTGCGGCCGGTGCCGTTCAGAGGCCACATACCGATTTTTCCTCGGAGTCGACCGGTATTGCGGCGCAGAGGAATCGGGCCGCCTCGCGGATGGCCCTGGTGGCCTCCGGGGACAGCCGGGGCAACGCCTGGAACACGTGGACCTGGTCGGGCCAGATCTGCAGATCGCAATGCGCACCGGTGCGACGGATCCGCTCGGCGAGCAACTGTGCGTCGGCCGCCAGCATCTCGGCTCCGCCGGCCTGGATCAGGGTGGGCGGGAACGTGCGTCCGGCGGTGATGTCGTGGGTGAGCCGGGGATGTCCGGGATCGATACGGCGGCAGTACAGCTGGACTAGGCGGGCGGCGTGTTCGGCGCGGATGGCGGGATCCGGCCGATCCCTCTCCCGGCCGCGGGCGGTGTCGAAGGTCAGGTCGACCAGCGGCGAGAACAGGCACAGTGCGGCCGGGTGCGGCTGATCGCCGTGGACCAGCAGGTCGACGGCCAGGTGCCCGCCCGCCGAGTCCGCCGCGATGGCCAGCCGTTCCGGGTGGAAACCCTGCTGCTGCAACCATTCCCAGCCGGCGTGGGTGTCGTCGGCCGCGGCGGGGAAGCGGTGTCGGGGGGCCAACCGGTAGTCCAGGCAGAACACCGGCAGGGCGGTGTGGGCGGACAGCCACGCGGTGAGCCGGCGGTGGGTGCGCGCCGAGCACATCGCATAGCCGCTGCCGTGCAGGAAATAGATTGCGCTGCCGGATTTTCCGGGCGCCGGAGTGTTGGCTGCCCGGACCCATTCGCCGACGATCCGGCGCCCGTCGGGCAGCCTCTCGTCGACGTGTTCGACAGGCGTGGTCGGTAGCGGCGGACCGAAGGCGTCCATGATCGTGCTGACGATCCGCCGGGAGGCCCACAGCCCCCAGGACTGTTCCGGCGGGAGCAGCGCGCTGATCTGCCGCAGGGTCAGGTGGCTGACCGCCGCGGCGACCCGGGACCGGGCCGAACCGCGGGGTGTGACTGCACTCACATCGATCAGTACAACGGCCAATAGTGACATTTGTCAATGGCAGCTTTCGCGACCGGGCCTTGCCCGCTTGACCCTGTCGGGGTCGGAGTGTTTACTGCTGGTATCGAACAAAGTTTCGAACACAGTGGCGGCTCGACGGGACCGGGAGGTGACTGATGACGGTGGCGCCGGTCCGCACGCGAGTCCCGGAAAATCGTGCTGAACAGCTGGAACGACTCCGTCGGCGGATGGCCGAAGTGCCCTCCGGGGTGGGGGCGGCACGGCGGGGCACGATCGTCGACCACGGCCCCATTCCCGACTCGGAAAGTTTGCTACTGGCGCCGGAATCGCTGGGTGGTCTGCTGCCCGCGGGGTTGCCGAAGGGTACCGTCGGGGTGCTTACCGGGGCCCGTTCTCTGACGTTGAGCATCGCCGCGGCGGTCACTGCGGCCGGCGGGTTCGTCGCGATCGTGGGTCAGCCCGGGCTCGGTCTTCTGGCGGCCACGGAGATGGGGGCCGACCTGGACCGCGTGGCGGTGGTGCCCGATCCGGGGGCCGATCCCGTGGAGGTGGCGGCGGTGCTGACCGACGGTATGGACCTGGTGGTGCTGGGGCTGCGGGGCCGCGCGGTGCCACCGAGCCGGGCCCGGGCGGTGACGGCACGCGCCCGACAGCGGGGGTGCACCCTGCTGGTGGCCGACGGGGACTGGCCGGGTGCGGCCATCCGGCTGGATGCCCGGGTGTGCGGATACGACCTGTCGGGGGCGCCGGGTTTCGGGCGCATCAGCCGGGTGCGGTTGTCGACGCGGGCGCGGGCCCGGGCGCGGGCGGGCTGATGTCCGGACGGGTGCTGGCGCTGTGGTGCATGGACTGGCCGGCGGTGGCCGCGGCGGCCGCCGCGGAGTTGCCGGCCACCGCCGCGGTGGCGGTGACGCTGGCCAACCGGGTGGTCGCGTGCTCGGCCGGGGCGCGGGCGGCCGGCGTCCGGCGCGGGTTGCGGCGCCGGGAGTCGCAGGCCCGCTGTCCGCGCCTGCACGTCGTGGCCACCGACCCGGGACGGGACGCCCGGTATTTCGAAGGGGTGACGGCGGCGGTGGACGATCTGGTCCCGCGCGCCGAGGTGCTGCGTCCCGGACTGCTGGTGTTCTCGGTGCGCGGCGCGGCCCGCTACTTCGGGACCGAACACGCCGTGGCCGAACGGTTGGTGGACGCGGTGGCCGCCGCCGGCGCCGAATGCCAGATCGGCATCGCGGACGAGCTGCCCACCGCCGTGCTGGCCGCTCGGGCCGGTCGGATCGTCGACCCGGGCGCGGATGCGGCATTCCTGGCCCCGCTGTCGATCCGGGAGCTGTCGGCCGAGCCGAGCCTGTCGGGGGTGGGGCGTGATGACCTGGTGGACCTGTTGTGCCGGTTGGGGATCCGCACCATCGGGGCGTTCGCGGCGCTGGCGCGCACCGATGTCACCTCCCGGTTCGGTTCCGACGCCATGCTGGCCCATCGGATCGCCCGGGCCGAGCCGATGCGCGGGCCGTCGGGTCGGGAGTTGCCTCCGGAGCTGGGCGCACTGATGCAGTGCGATCCGCCGGTCGACCGCATCGACGCGGCGGCGTTCGCCGGCCGGTCACTGGCCGCCGAACTGCACCGCAACCTGGAGTCGGCCGGCGCCGGCTGCACCCGGCTGTCCATTCACGCCGTCACCGTCGACGGTGCCGAACTCGCCCGGGTGTGGCGGTGCGCCGAGCCGCTGACCGAGGACGCCACCGCTGACCGGATCCGGTGGCAGTTGGACGGCTGGTTGAACCGGCGCAACCCCGGCGACCGCCCCACCGGGCCCATCGCCACCCTGCGGTTGGAACCCGTCGAGGTGATTTCCGCTGGGGCGCTTCAGCTTCCGCTGTGGGGAGCTGGTGACGAGGCGCGGGTGCGGGCCCGCCGGGCCCTGGTCCGGGTGCAGGGCCTGCTCGGGCCGGAGGCGGTGCAGGTGCCGGTGCTCAGTGGTGGGCGTGGGCCCGCCGAACGGGTCACCTTCACCCCGCTCGGCGACGAACCGGTGCCGCGGGCCACCCCCGACGGTCCGTGGCCGGGCCGGTTGCCGGAACCCGCGCCGACGGTGCTTGCCGACGATCCGGTGGAACTGCTCGACGCCGTTGGCGATCCGGTGCGGGTGACCGGGCGCGGACTGTTCTCGGCGGAGCCGGCGCAGTTGACCGGGCGGTACCACGGGGAGCTGCGCTGGTGGGCGGGGCCGTGGCCGGTCGACGAATGGTGGTGGGATCAGCAGCAGGGGGCGGCGGGGCGGGCGGCCCGCGCGCAGATAGTCATCGAAAGCCCCGCTGCGGCAGAGATATCCGGGGACTCGGGTCTTGGGCTGCTGCTGTGCTATCGACAGCGGCGATGGCATGTGGAGGGGGTCTATGACTAGCCGTGCATAGAGCGGGCGAAGCGCCCCACCCGGTCGACGAATCGGTCGAAGAACACCGCCGGATCGGTCTCGATGCCGACGAGGGCGTTCGGCCGGCGGCCCCAGTGGCCGGACCAGTCGGCGACGGTCATGCCGCGCGTGAGTGCGCCGACGAGTTCGACGTCCACCGTGCACGCACGCGTGCGGACCAGTCCGGGGTCCAGCGCGACGGTGGCGGCCAGCGGATCGTGGAGATGGGCCAGGTAGCCCTCGCCCTGATCGTGGTGGAACTCGAAGTAGAACCGCATGGCGTCCTCGAGGGTGCCGATCAGCGGATTGGTTGCCGGTGAGCGGGTGCCGCGGGCGTCGGCCGCGCTCATGACGGGGGTCGGCGTGCCGGCGGCTGCGGCCAGCCGGGTCAGGATCGCCGGGGTCATGGCGATGTGTTCGGTGAGGTTGAGCCCCAACACGATCGGTAGGTGACCGGGATCCCGATCACCCCATGCGGCGCCCCACGCGGCGAACACCTCGGCGGCGGATTCGGGGTCGACGCTGATGTTCCACTCGGCCACCGGTGTGGTGTTGCCGCGGTAGTCGAACGCCCCGCCCATGATGACCAGGCGGCGCAGCAACCGCGGCAGTGCCGGTTCGGCGCGCAGCGCCAGTGCCAGGTTGGTCAGCGGCCCGGTCGCCAGGCCGACGAGCGCACCGGCATGCGCATGTGCGGCGCGGACCCAGGCCTGCGCCGAGTCGTAGTCGGTGAGCCCGCGCCCGGGCGACGGCAGTTCGGCGTATCCCAGGCCGGTCGGGCCGTGGGTGTCCTCGGCGGTGCGCATGGGGCAGGCCAGCGGTTGGGCGGCGCCTCTGGACACCGGGATGTCGGGGGCGCCGCACAACTGCAGCAGGCTCAGGTTGTTGACGCACACCTGGTCCACCGCGACGTTGCCGCCGGTCGAGGCGATCCCGACCAGGTCGGCCTCGGGGCTGGCCAGCAGGTATGCCAGGGCCATCGCATCGTCGACACCGGTGTCGACGTCGGCGAACACCGGCAGCGGGCCGGTCCCCGCTGCGGATCTGTCTGCCGCGGAACTCATTTCCGCAGATTACCGTTGCGCGCCCCGTCATCCTGCGCGACCGTCCGTGTCTGCACATCGGCAGGCTGCTGTCGGTGTACAAATGCGGACGCTCACGCAGCGAGGCGGTCGAGTTCGAACCCGATGCGGAGGTTCATCTCCCAGGCGCGGCGGCGGACGTCGTCGCTGACGATCGACACCACCCGCCAATCGAATCCGTCGCATTCGACGGCCACCCGCTGGTCCGGCCATCGCGTATGGCATCGCGACGGGTTGGCCGGCCCGCAGATCCAGGCCCCGCAGTCGTAGCGCCAGGTCCGGCACACCGCGGCCGTGGATTCCCGGCCGGAGCTTAGTCAATTCACCTGTGCGCAAATGAAATTCCAGGTTGCGACGGCTGAGGACCGAGAGCAACTGCGCGCAGGTCGCCACACCCCCTTGGTCCGACAGCGGGGACTCCAGATCCATGACCGGCATCGTGTGCCCGATGCCGGATCTTCGGTAGTCACCCTGTGGATAGGTGCCGGGCGGGCCGTTCTTGTACACGGGCCGCGGCGTGTCGCCGTGCAGACACGGCCGCTCGCGGGAGAAGGATTAAGTTACCAGTGCACCCCGGGCACCGCGCGGATCGCGCGTTTGACCGGCCGCGGCACCCGTACCACCGGCGGCCGGGACCGACGTGGTGAAATGCCTTGCAACGGAACGGATTCCGGCGGATCCTCGCCTCGCGCCGCGGCTGAGTCCGGGTAGCCCAGATACAGCTGGTGCAGCACGCGGCGCGACAGCCGCGGTGTGAAGTATTTCCCGATGTCGGCCAGGGTGCCCAGCGGTGTGTCGATGCGCACCGGCTTCTCGACGAGACCCCGCACCACCATGGCGGCGGCGTGCTCGGCGCTGATCGCGGGCACCGGGTTGAGCCGGTGCGACGGTGCGATCATCGGGGTGGACACCAGCGGCATGTGGACCGTCGTGAAGGTCACGTGATCGGAAAGCGTCTCGGACGCAACGACATCGGCGAACGCATCCAGTGCGGCCTTGGTGGGGACATATGCAGAGTAGCGGGGTGAGCTCGCCTGCACCCCGGCGCTGGACACGTTCACCACGTGACCGAACCGGCGTTCCCGCCAGTGCGGCAGCAGCGCCAGCACCATGCGCACAGCGCCGAAGTAGTTGACCGCCATCACGCGCTCGTAGTCGTGCAGCCGGTCGGTCGAGGCTTCCACCGACCGGCGGATCGACCGGCCGGCGTTGTTGACCAGGTAGTCGACGTGCCCGAACCGGCCGAGGATGTCTTTGACGCAGGCGTCCACCGAGTCCGGATCGGTGACGTCGCAAGTGAAGGCGTACGCCGAGCCGCCGTCGGCGCGAATCTGCGCCACCAGGTCGTCGAGCGCGGCAGCGTTGCGGGCCAGCGCGAACACCGTCGCGCCGCGTGCCGCCACCGCGATCGCCGAGGCCCGGCCGATGCCGCTGGAAGCGCCGGTGATGATCACGTGCCGGCCCGCCAGCGGGTGCCCGGCCCGGGAGCGCCGCGCCCGGTCGGGGTCGAGATGCTCGGCCCAGTACCGCCACAACGCCGGCGCGTACGACTTGAATTCCGGGACGGCGATTCCCGTGCCGCGCAACGCTTCCTCGGTGTTCTCGTTGGTGAAACTCGGCGCGAGGTCGACAACGTCGAGGACCTCCGGTGGGATGCCCAGTTGGGTCGCCACCATGTTGCGCCAGATCCTGGGCCGGCCCTGCAGCCCCAGGAACGGTGTCGCGACCGCGCGCGGCAGCGCGGCGCGTACCGGCGGCAGCCCGGCGGCCGGGGCCACCGCGCGGTAGATGCCGCGCAAACCGATCTTGCGCGGTGCGGTCAGATGGAACGTCTGCCCGTCGCGCCCCGGTGTGTGGATCAGCGCGACGATCGCCTCGACCACATAGTCGACCGGCACGATGTTGGTGTGTCCGACGTCGGGCAGCGCGATCGGGGTCAGGCGCGGCAGCCGGGACAGCGCGGCCAGGGCGCCGAAGAAGTAGTACGGGCCGTCGACCTTGTCCATCTCGCCGGTGTGTGAGTCACCGACCACCACGGCCGGCCGGTAGATCCGGTGACGCAGGCCGGCGGCGTCGCGCACCAGTTGTTCGGCTTCGAACTTGGTGCGGTGATACGGCGTCGGAAGGTCTTGGGAGACATCGAAATCGGCCTCGGTGTAGGTGCCCGGGAAGGTGCCCGCCACTGCGATCGACGAGATGTGGTGCAGCGTCGCGCCCAGCCGCCGGGTCAGGCCGACCACCGCGCGGGTGCCCTCGACGTTGGCGGCTCGCTGTTCGGCCTCGCCGACCGTGAGGTCGTAGATCGCCGCGGCGTGCACGACGTGCTCGACGTCCGTGAGTTCGGCGAGCCGATCGCCGCCGAGGCCGAGATCCGCGGCGGTCAGATCGCCGACCAGCGGCAAGGCCCGTTCGCCCCACTCGGCGGCCAGTCGTTCGAAGCGGCCCAGCGAACCGCGCCGCACCAGCACCCACACCGTCGCGTCGGCGTCGTTCTGCAGCAGTGCGGTGACAAGTCGCCGGCCGATGAACCCGGTACCCCCGGTAACGAGATAGTTCATGGCGCCATCGTGGCCTCCGGTGCGGCATCTGTCAATAAAACTTGACAACTGGGTGCGTCTCTCAGGCGGGTGCGATACCGACGTTGCCGAGCTCAGGGCCGAGGTCTGGGACAGGGGGATAGAGCTCGTCGCCAGCGACCAGGCCCCGGCCCGCCAGCCGGCTGGTGCGCGGCGGGGTCTTGGCGCCGACGATCAGGAAGTTGTCGCAGCGGTCGATATCGGACACCGGGCGGTCGATTCGGGCTGCGGTCCCAGAAAGCCACCGGCGCCGGCGTCGTGCATGTCGAACAGGGCCAGGATGTCGGCGGGGTTGCGGCGCACCCCTCTATAGAGCCATGGCGGCCATGGGCGCGCGCAGCCGGGGCTACATTGACGGGTATGCCGATCGACCCGAGCGCCGTGGGCGCCACCACCGAGGCCCAACCGTTCGAATGGACCGACCGCGACACCATGCTCTACGCCCTCGGCGTGGGCTGCGGCACTGCGGATCTCGCGTTCACCACGGAGAACAGTCACGACATCCCGCAGCAGGTGCTGCCGACCTACGCGGTCATCGCGTGCCCGGCGTGGGGCGCGGCGGCCAAGGTCGGTTCGTTCAACTGGGCCAAACTGCTGCACGGTAGCCAGCAGATCCGGCTGCACGCCCCGCTGCCGCCGGCCGGCCGGCTCGACGTCAGCTCCGAGGTGGTCGACATCCAGGACAAGGGCGAGGGCAAGAACGCGATCCTGGTGTTCAAGGGCACCGGCACCGACCCGGAAACGGGCCGGCTCGTCGCCGAATCCATCTCCACGGCCGTCATCCGCGGCGAGGGCGGCTTCGGCGGTCAGCCCGGTGAGCGGCCCGTCGCCCCCGCGGTGCCCGACCGCGAGCCCGACGCCGTCGTCGCGCTGCCGACCACCGAGGATCAGCCGCTGATCTACCGGCTGTCGGGTGACCGCAACCCGCTGCACAGCGATCCGTGGTTCGCGACCACGCTGGCCGGTTTCCCGCGGCCGATCCTGCACGGGCTGTGCACCTACGGGGTGGCCGGCCGGGTGCTGGTCGCCGAACTCGGCGGCGGGGACGCGGGCCGGATCACCGCGATCGGCGCGCGGTTCACGTCACCGGTGTTCCCGGGGGAGACGCTGACGACGTCGGTGTGGCGCACCGAACCGGGACACGCGGTGTTCCGGACCGAGGCCGCCGGACCGGACGGCGCCGATTCGCGCGTCGTGCTGGAGGACGGGACGGCGGAGTACACGGCCTGAACCGGTCAGCCGCACAGCAGCGGCGCGGCCAGCAGGAACGGCCACAGGCCGGCGGTCAGTCCGAACGCGATCAGGTCCGCGCCCGCCGGTACCAGCATCTCCAGTCGGGCCTGGTACTGCTGTACCTGACCGGGATGCAGGAATGCCCAGATCACGCCGACGGTCACGTGCGGGATCGCCATCCACAGG
>WBZP01001180.1_pt1 | contig 33074 bp, 24 predicted proteins | sample 5204301 | NCBI WGS metagenome assembly WBZP01 (sample SAMN12412401, study PRJNA552823) | activated sludge metagenome | isolation source: activated sludge from nitrification reactor of wastewater treatment plant... | place: USA: Pennsylvania | collected 2017 | reverse complement strand
ATAGGACCGCAATTGTCATAAGAACCGTCGTCGAAATTGCGTGCAGGAATCCAGGCCACACCGTTGGTTTTGCAGGCCCTTCTGTCAGCCAGCGAATCCGCCGGGCTGCCAGGATAGCAGTCTTCGTCATCGTTGTAGCCAATAGAAATTTCTGTTTCGCGGTCGGCAGCTACAATCGGGGGCTTCTCATCTAAGATGAACAGTTTAAACCCGCAGGTACTAGCATTGCCGCAGTCGTCTGTAACGGTGTAAATCACATCATGTGCGCCCATAGGCAGGCAGGCAGTACGTCCCACGCGGGCCATGGTGTCGGGTACCCACCAGTTGTTGTTCTGGAAGTCGCCAATCGTACCCGGGACTTCAAACATCCCGATTACCTGATTGGTGTTGGGATTGATACCTGTAATCATGGCGCTGATGCTCTTCACGCGGGAACAGCCGTCAGACACGATGAAGTCGGGCATATCCACGCTGGCGCAGCACTTACCAAAGTCCACATTGGCATAGAAACCAATGGTGTTCTGCTGGTTGCCGGTGAGCGCGCCGTTTTGAATGCGCTGGAAGATGCCGCCTTCGAGCGGAGCCACAGCGCGGCGGAACACGCGGAAGGTGTCGGGTTCGCGGCCTGAATCGGAGCCGTCAGCGCGGATTTCGATCTCGTCGCCTGCCACCGGAGCGCGGTCGCATTCGAGTACCGGACCTACGTTGTCCACCACCTTTATAATTTGAGAAAATTCGCGCTCCTGACTGGTACACCAGTCAATGGCGACCCAGCGGCGGCGAATCTTGTAGGTACCGTCGCAAACCGGAATGCTGAGGTCTGTATAATCCCAACCAACGGAGCAGCCATCTTCGGAACCTGCAAAACTGGGGAAGGCCCCGGTACGATGCAGTACATCGCGAATATATTCAGGAGTAGGATAATTGCGGTCCAGACAGCTGAGGGCAGCATTGTTTGGATCGGCAGCTACACCATCGAAATTAGCAGGCGGGTTGATATCGCCCAAAGCAGGGCGATCCAGATTGATGATTTGTGCACAGGTAGTTGTATTGCCGGAAGCATCGGTAGCCGTCCACTTACGGGTTACAATGGCTTTAAGCGGGTTCGGACAATCCAGATCCTGTTTCGAGTCAATATAGGAAATGGTAACATTGGAACAGTTGTCCAAACGGGGCGTTCCTGCACCGGCATTGACGCGGAACTGGTTGTTGCCCAACGGAGTTAGATTGGCAGAAGTCAACCCATTGGGGAACCCGGTACTAAATGCCGCTGTACCATTAATAATCAATTCCAATATTTCGATATTGGAGTTAGTCGCAGAAGTATTGGTAATATTGACCGTCCAGTTGCCTTGTGCGTTCTGGCCGTCGAAAGTACTCAGGGTGCCAAATCCGAAAGGAATGAATGCATTGATGCCTGTGGAGAAGGTAGTACACAGCAGCGTGTTCAAGCCTTCATCGTCGAAAATAGCATCAATGGGAGCAGCGCCACAACCGCCCACCAAAGCCCAAACCGATACACGGGTACCATTGGGGCTGATCAAAGCGATGGAAATATTGTTCACATACACGTTGTTGGTCATCCGTACCCGGAAGTTCAAGTCGGCGATGGGCAAAGACGGGCCAACCGGAATCGTGATATTGCGCGGCGTTGTGCTGTTTACCGTTAAGGGCAAACCAACCGAACCAAAAGTAAAGTTACCGGTTGCAGTACGCGATGCCGTCGGACTCAGGTCTAAGTTGCAAGGTACAGTGAGCGTAGGACACGCCAGTACAGGCGGCAGCTTATCTTCTACCAAAACGGTACCCCAGCAGCTGTTTTCCCCTACATCTACGATTCCGTTTTGATTGGCATCATCTACTACCCGTACGCCCAGGGTCTTGCCGGCATCCGCATTGGTAACAATGTTGTTTGACCAGGGGCCGTTATTATAAGGCGCTGTGCGATCCAGCTGTACAATATACGTAGCATAGCAACGGTATGGGCCACCTTCCAGAATATCGTCTGCATCAATCGTTACCGAGCAATCTTCGTCTAAGGAAATCTGGATATTGTCGTTGCACTTTACCGAAACCGGATTAGCAAACGGACGTACAGTTACCGTAAAGGAGGTAGGCAAAGAAGGATTGCCTGCAACATCAACGCAGTTAAACGTGTTGGTAGTCACTCCGATGGGGAACGAGCTGCCGGAGGGAAGACCTGCCGTCTGGTTGACAGCACCGGCTGCATAACCGATTTCGCCGTGGAACATCCGATAGTTGGTCGTGCTGCCTGCTACGCCAAAGAAACCGGCAAACAAGCCGCTGGCTCCAATACCACCGGTAACTGTAATCTGACCGTTGGTAAAGGTGAAGCCACCTGTACTGCTCCAGTAAGCAATTGGCCCACCACCAGCACCGGCATTTGCAGAAAGATAAAAACCTTTGGTAGCGCCAGCCGGAATGGTGACCGGAGTACTCAATACGATGTTACGCAATACCGGTAATGCCATACCGGAAAGTGCCACGTTCTGAGAACCAACCTGTGTCCAGGCAGCCGCATTGGTTTGGCTGCCCACATAAGTGGTATTAGCAGTAGTCGTATAAACATCAATCAAGGGATTGGCAGGGCCAAAATTGCTGATCGCAGAGGCAATATTCGTAATACGCAACGGCCCGCTGGTGTTGTTGGTAATATCAAAATACACCCCGCGCTGACCCGTAGATGGCCATGTAGCCAATACGGGCTGGGTACCATTGGAAAAAGTACCCGTCAGAGGGCAATTATCGTTGCAGGAGACAGAATAAGTATAAGTAGCCGTACATTCGCCAGGCCCCAGATTGATGGTGACATTGGCAGGAACAGTTACGGTGGGAGGTGTGCCATCTATCACTGTAACTGCCTGCGTCAGGAAACTACAATTCAGCAACTCATAGCGCAGCGTATAGTTACCGGCCGATAGCGTAATCGGGAAACTACCGCCCGAGGGTACTCCGGTAGCAATAGGAGTAGTATTGCCCTGTATGTACACGTCCATAGTACCTGTACCGGAAGTACAGGTCAGCGCGGGAGCGACTATCGGCAAATTGGAAACGCCACAGGTAGTGGAAGTGGCAGACCCCAAGTTCAAAGCAGGCAGTGAAGCAACCGCAAAATTGCAGGGAGGTCCAAAAGTAAGCGACCAGCCGAGCATCGTACCTGCATCACCACTGGCACCATCCAAAAATAAAAGTTGCCAGGTACCTGCTGTAGCACCCATGGCAGCCGTAGTGGTTACAGTGGGCGTAATAGTAAGCCCACAGGTGAAAGTGGTCAGGGTACCCTCAGGGCGAAAAGACCCTGTAAAAGGAGCTGCTCCCGCAGTGATGCTGGTGGCCGCACCATCACAAAAATTAGTGTTGGTGTAGTTATCCCCCGATCCGCCATTGCCCGTGGAGAGTTCAAGAACAGCGCCGCTGGGGCTTACAAGAAAGATGTTGATGTCACTGTCCCAGGTATGGGTCATGTTCAGACTAACACGAGCCAAAGCATTGCCCGCCACTACGCCGGCTACTGCGGCATTGAAGCGCGTACCGCCAGTGGCGGCTGTTTGAGGCTCTGTACCGCATCCGCCCGTACCTGCAGAAGGTATGGCGGAGTTGCCTGCGGTATTGACTATGCTGCCGTTGAAGGTCTGGGCCGTCAGCGACCCCAACCCTGTCAGCAGTACCATCGCCCCCAGAAGAAGTTGAGTAATTTTTTTATTAATCATGAGATTACACATTTTTGTTTTAAAAATTGAAGAAAAACAAGGGACTATTTGTCCAGGAGGTCAATGACGAGTACTAAGATTTCGTCCAGCTCCGGCTGTGTAACGTCCGGAGCAGTGCTGTCAAGTCCCAGTTCATTGCGGGCCTTATCATAGCCATTGAAAACCGCTACCTGGGTGGGTTTGTCAGCCACCACGTCCTCATTGACGTACTCCAGCACTAAGTAACGGGCCTTGAGGAGAGACTGTTTGACAGGTGGATTAGGATTAAGTATTTGGCTCTTTAAAAGGCTCATCTCCGCAGAGATAGCCAATAGTGCCTCTTGCTTATCCATCCAGTTGCGTTGTGCAGTGGGAGATGTGGTATTGAGCGTTTGCGCTTTCAGTGCATTCCCCTCCAATAAGGAAGACAAAAGGAAAGCTGCAACCACCATCATACCAAGCCCCAAAATCGAAAACAACTTTTTCATGTGAAGCGTAAAAGTAAGAAGTGAAAAAATGAATGTTAAGAAATTATTGTATCAATCATCGCATACAATGTTTGCGAATCTCAATGTGCAATTATGAAGCAATAGTCCTATCGGAAAACAGGGAAAGGGCATTGCTTCTGCATAGCAATACCCTGGGGATAACACAAAAATTGAAAAAGGTGAGATGCCCGGTCAGCATTTGTGTCCAACAATGCCTGATACCAGTCAAGATACACTTTTCTTCCATGAGATCTTGATTAAATATAAAAATTCAGACTGCGCAAAGGTAAAGATTCAATTTGAAATTGATCGTTCTTTTAACATATTTTTATTACATTTTTTATTATTTAAATTAATAAAAATATTTCTATGTTTACCGTAGTCCTCAATAAGCCGTCCCTGTCATCCACTTATCACTAAGGCGCAACTCTATATCATGCATGCCTTTCCCAATTGCGAAAACGAGCCGTCTGGTCGAAAACAGCCTGCAAAATGTCGCGATCCCAATCAGTAAAAGGCAGTTTACGGCGCTCCAAAACGGCAGCGGCGGTCGCAAAAGCATCGGCAGATCGGTAAGTCCGATACCCGCCTTCCGCCCCCCCCCACGCAAAATCGGGAATAAAATTGCGCGGATAGCCCGCACCATAAACATTGGCAAATACGCCTACTACCGTACCCGTATTGAACATGGTATTAATACCGCATTTGGCATGGTCACCCATAAACAACCCACAAAATTGAAATCCTGTTTTTTCAAATTTCTGCGTTTCGTAATCCCATAGCTTTACTTCCGAATAATTATTTTTCAGGTTGGAGGTATTGGTATCCGCACCGAGATTACACCATTCCCCGAGTACGGAATCTCCCAGATACCCCTCATGGGCTTTATTTGAAAAAGCCATCATAATGGAGCGGGTGATTTCTCCGCCGGCCCTGCAACCAGGCCCTATCGTGGTGGGACCGTAAATGCGGGTTCCCATTTTCACAATCGCCTCTGTGCCAATGGCCACCGGCCCGCGCAGTATGCTGCCTTCCATTATTTCCGCATCCTTGCCAATATACACAGGGCCTTCCTTCACGTTGAGAATGCAGCACTCCATTTTAACTCCCTGCTCTAAAAAAACATTTTCCACAGGCCCGATAATTCGATTGCTGTCGGACATCGGCTCCGAATGCCGCCCCCCTGTCAACAGGGAGATATCGGTGCGCAGACAGGCATCGTTTAGGCGGGTCAGCTCCCACAACCGCCTCACATAAGTCAAATCGCTGCCTTCCAACTCTATTCCTTTGAGCGAGCCGACTTCGTCGCGGATCAGTTGTTCAAACTGGCCCCCATTCAGGCGGGCAGCCACCAATTCGTCCTGATGGGTCAGCGCCTCACTTAATCCCAAAGCGGCTATTTTTCGACATAGTCCGGGCGTGGGCAGGATGCCCGCATTGATCACATAATTTTCTGAAGCAATATGAATGGGAAATTTATCCTGCAAGTAGGATTGGGTAATATAGGAAACCGTACCACGCAAATAACGCTCCCATTTTTCGCGCAGGGTAAGTACGCCCAAACGCAATTCGCCCATGGGGCGTGTAGCAGTCAGAGGCAGCAGGTGATGACGGTCGTCGCTGTCAAACAAAATAATATTCATGGAAAAAAGGGATCGAAAAGACTTAAAGGTCTCGCTTTTTTAAAGCCTTTACGGCAAAATCGGCTGCCCTTGCAGAAAGCGCCATATACGTAATGGAAGGATTTTGGCAGGCACCCGAGGCCATGCATACGCCATCGGTCGCAAATACATTGGGTACACTGTGCAGCTGATTGTGCGCGTTGAGTATGGAGGTTTTGGGATCGCGGCCCATCCGGGCTGTACCCATTTCATGGATGCCCCGGCCAGGATGTTCGCCACTGTCATAAGTAGTCACATCCTTAAATCCTGCTTTTTCCAACATTTCTGCTCCCGTGGCCAACATATCTTTTACCATTGCATCTTCATTTTCACGCCATTTGCAGTCTATGACCAATTGTGGCATTCCCCATTTATCCTTTTTATCAGCGTGAAGGCTTACTTTATTATCGAAATGCGGAAGACATTCGCCCATACCGTACAGGCTGCCATACCAGGGGCCGGGACGACTCATTTGTTTTTTAAAATCTGCACCAAAGCCGTCCATCCACGCGCCCTCCTGAAACATATTACCGCGCTCCACACCGCCACCAAAAGAATAGCCGCGTACAAAGGCCGACTGTTTATCTGTGTTAAAATTCCGAAAACGCGGTATGTAAAAACTGATGGGCCGGCGGCCCTTGTAATAATGATCCTCAAAACCTCCAAAAAACCCTCCGACCCGCGCCCGGTAGTTGTGATCCATTAGATAGTGTCCCAGCACACCGCTGTCATTGCCTAAGCCATTGGGAAAGCGCGTACTGGTACTGTTGAGGAGGATTTGGGTAGTAGGCAAAGTGCCGGCATTCAGGAAAATGACTTTTGCGAAGTACTCCGTCACTTCGTTGGTATGGGCATGAATGACCCGCACCCCCCTTGCCCGATTTTTCTTTTCGTCATAAATAACCGAATGAACAATACTTTCCGTTTTCAGCGTCATTTTGCCGGTTTTTGCAGCAGCGGGCAAGGTAACTCCGTTACTGCTGAAATAGGCACCAAACGGACATCCCCGATGACACAAATGTCGAAACTGACAAGGCGTTCTGCCATTGATACTTTTGGTAAGGTTTGCACTCCTGCCGTGTACCAAAATGCGATCCGGGAAATGCTCGCGAATTTTATCACGCAGGTGTCTTTCCACAATGGTCATTTCGACAGGGGGCAGAAATTCGCCGTCGGGAATTTGCCGCAACCCGTCGCGGTTGCCGTTAATACCGGCAAACTTCTCCACGTAACTGTACCAGGGAGCAATATCCTCGTAGCGGATGGGCCAGTCGCAGCCGTGTCCATCCTGCAGATTACTTTCAAAATCAAAATCTGCCCACCGATAGGTTTGTCGCGCCCACATAATGGATTTGCCGCCTACATGATACCCTTTGATCCAGTCAAAAGGTTTTTCCTGAACGTAGGGGTGATCGGTGTCTTTGGCCCACAGATACTTGGTACCCTCGTTGAAGGCATAGCAGTACGACTGTATGGGGTAATCCTTTTTTACATCTTCGTAAGTGGGGCGGTTGTGGTGTGGAAAGTCCCACGGGTTTTTCATCGCCGTTTGGTAATCGGTGATGTGGTCTAATTTGTGACCCCGCTCTAATACTAAGGTTTTCAGGCCCTTTTCGCACAGTTCCTTGGCCACCCATCCCCCGGAAATGCCGGAGCCGACCACAATGGCATCGAACTTATTTTTTTTTGCTTCCTGTTTATAAAGCATGACTTAATTTTTAATTTTAGGGTCTTGTGTTTCGAGTGTCCATGATGCAGACAACATCACCAATAACCAAACACTTTTCTTTTCTTTTTGATACCCCGCTTGGTTTTTTTAACAAAAACAGGGTCGCTGCTGTAACTTTCCACGTTAGCGCGGTTGAAAGCGGTCACCACATAAGTATAGTAAGCACCTTCGTATGCCGTCGGGTCTTCGTAAATCCAGTTCTCCGAGTAAAAAGGGGTAATCTGCAGGAGGTTGCGGGGATCTTTGAAATCCCCGACGTACTCCCCCTCGAAACGGTAGATAGCAAAGTAGTAGGGCATATCTTCCCCGGCTGCGATGGTGCAATTGTGCCAGGCAAGTTTAACAGAAGTGGAAGTACCCTTGATGCGACAAATTTGTGGAACAACAGGCGTACTTTTTGACAAAAACGACATCGCAGGCATCAGTGCCGAGCGATTATACAGTTTAGCAATCATGGAATCTTTTACGCCCAGCGCGTTGCGCATCAGGGGCTTGGCAGAGAAAAAAATGCTGCCCTGCACATTGGGGTTTGCCCGGTTAAGGGCCACCTGCCGACTCGTTTCGTCAGGCTTATTCCAGTTAACATCATTGGGGCTGTTGCCAATTTTGTACGCAGCGTGGCCTATATACAAATGGCGGCCATAGGTATGCTTACTCCACCAGTCCACTAAACGGGCATAATCAGCAGGCGGGTAACCGATACTCCAATATAGCTGAGGAGCCACGTAATCAATCCAGCCATTTTTGAGCCACAACACCACATCTGCATACAGATCGTCGTAGCAGGTCATACCGGCCCGGGTCTCGGAACCGTTCAGGGGGTCTTTGTCTATATTGCGCCATACTCCAAAAGGGCTTACCCCAAACCGAACATAGGGCTTGATGCTTTTGATAGCAGTGGAACAACTCTGAATCAGGCGGTTGACATTGTCGCGCCGCCAGTCTTCAATATTGGTAAACTTCCTGGGGTCGGCAGCAAAATCATTGTAGTCGTCCAGTGTGGCACCCGGCTCTTTATAAGGATAGAAATAGTCGTCGAAATGAATACCATCCACATCATACCGCACCACAATGTCTTTTACAATAGCAGTCAGGTAGTTGATGACCAACTGATTGGAAGGATTGAAATAGTAGCGCCTGCCATAGCGAAAAAACCATTGTGCCTTGCGGGCAGGAGGCAGGGCCTTCAACGGGTGGGTGGCCGCCAAACTGGCAGTATCTAAATCGAAAGTAGCCCGATACGGATTGAGCCAGGCGTGAAATTCCATGCGGCGCTTGTGGGCAGCCTTGACCATGTATTCCAGCGGATCGTATTCAGGTGTGGGAGGCACGCCCTGTGTACCCGTAAGGTACTTGCTCCAGGGGGCATTGGGCGTGGGATAGAGGGCATCGCCGGCGGGGCGCACCTGAACAAATACAGCGTTGATTCCCGCGCCTTTCAGTACGTCCAGAATACTGTCAAATTCCACCTGTTGCCGCTCGGAGGAAAGGCCGGGCTGGGAAGGCCAGTCAATATTGACCACTGTGGCAATCCATGCCCCACGCATTTCGTTGGCAGGTGCTTCCTGGGCAGATGCCTGAATCCGTAACAACAACAGTAATAAGAATAGAGAAAAAGAAAATTTCATTTTTATTGTAAAAATCAGTGGTTGAAAGCCCGACAGACCGTATAGAGCAAGTTGCCCGCAAAGATGTAATGTTTTTTCGAAATGACGGCTTTTTTGCCTTCTTTCTTTAAAAATCCCTTAGAAAGGGTACACAAATCAATTTTCTTCCGGGCGGCCCATAATGCGCCCTCCTTCAAAAGATTTTTTCCAAGTAGCCATTTGTTGTTTTTCTTCTTCCGACATTTCGCCTGTTTGCAACTGCCTCAAATCAGGTTGTCCGGCATCTATCCAGGCAGAATACCAGGCGCTGCTTACCGCATAGATGGTGGCCCGCATCCGGCGCTCTACCATGCCCCGCATGGCAGTCTGATAAGCGGCTGCGAAGTCGCGACAGGGCGTAATAACGGAAATGCCCAACCGCACATCCGGACACATTTGCCGGTCGGGCGGGAAGGTGCCGCGCAACAGTTTTTCAATGCTGAGTACGCTGTCCACTAAGCTGTGGCTGGTCAGCACGATGTTCCAGTAATAGTCGGTGTAATTAGTGATTTGTCGGGGTTTTCCCACCAAATAATCATAACTCTCATCGGCAAACAATTCGGGGATGCGGCTTTCCCAAAATCCGTGAATGCCGTGCTGATTGGTTTTTTGTCCGTTGTAATTGCTGGTGGTATGCAGCGGAACGTGTGCGTCGCCAATGTAGTGGCCCATTTCAGCACAATAGCGCAGGATGGCAGTTGCATCGCGCCGCCGGAAGGCTTGGGTGATTTGTCGCTGCATCCGCTGTAAATGCCACGGCAACACTCCATGCTCGGACAAATGGTCCACATAGAAGGCGCTGCGCACATCGGAAGGGATCAGATCACCCAGAAAATGACGCAGAGAATCGGGAGCCAGTGTTTCCTCGTCGCGGTAGAACTGCGGCAGGATGTATTGGGCAAACAAATCATGCAGAGCCGTCTGTCGGGAATCCGGCAGAGGCTGGTTGTGTCCGCACAACAAGACAGAGTCGTTTGCCGAAGTTACCACATATATATCGGTGTAGGCAGCCATTGCCTCCGGCCAGGTACGCGGCAAGTCGGCAAAAGGCGGTTTCCCATAGTTATCTAAGTCTATAAAATGCCGCGGGCCTTCCTGTTTGGTGGCATAACGCCGCATGTCAGGATCCACGGCGTGGTCAGCCACCCAGTCTATGTGTTTTTTAAAAAAGACCATCATAGGCGGAGGCAGGGTCAGCACAGCTAAGCGATTAATACGCCGATGAGCGAAAAAACCCCAGTCGGGACACCGATGGCCGTCAGCAACTGCTGATACCGATGTACAGTCGGACACTTCTAAAACCGGAGCGTGTACCCCGGACAGGCCAAGGACTGCTATACCTGTGAATAATACAAAACGAAAAAACAACATGGGATAAAAAAGCAAATGCTTACATGAATTGCCCTCAAAGGTAGTGTTTTTTGTATTTTTACAAAAAAGCGGCTCATTTTTACATCTATTTATCCAGAAAAAGTGTTGTTATGATCTTTTTTTACTGCCCACATAAAATTGAACCAACCTCCTGCCCTTTCCACGCGTCAGGCATTCTGTAACTCAACTATTGATTCCCTTTAATGGTTACCCCTTATAAAGACACCACCGGCAAAAAAGCACAAGTGGAGCGCATGTTCGACCGCATTGCGCCACATTACGATCTTTTAAACCGCCTGCTATCTGTCGGCATAGATGTGCATTGGCGCAAACGCGCTATCAGCTATCTCAAAACGGCTCCCCCGCAGGAGGTATTGGATGTCGCTACTGGCACGGGCGATGTGGCCATTATGACGGCTAAAATGCTCCATCCCCGGCGGATTGTGGGCGTGGATATTGCCAATCAGATGCTCGATTTGGGCCGCGTGAAGATCAAAAAGCAACACTTAGACAGCGTTATCCACTTGGAAACCGGCGACAGCGAACAACTGCGTTTTGCCGACAACAGCTTCGATGCAGTGACGGTGGCCTTCGGGGTGCGCAATTTCGAAGACTTGGAGCGTGGCCTGACTGAAATGCTGCGTGTGCTGCGTCCCGGTGGCCGCGCAGTGATCTTGGAATTTTCCCGTCCGCGCATTTTTCCGATAAAACAGCTCTATAATGCGTACTTCAAATACGTTTTACCCCTGATCGGACGTTTTACAAGCCGCGATCAGAATGCCTACTCCTATTTGTATGAAAGTGCGATGGCATTTCCGGATGGCGACGATTTTCTTCATATTTTAACCAAAACCGGTTATTCAGCTCCGCAATGCGAACGTTTAACATTTGGCATCTGCTCCGTCTATACAGCGGTCAAGCCTGCCGCTCTGTCCTCCGTGGCCGCTTCCTGACGGCTTTTCTACTCTTCTTTTATGTGCTGCCCTTTGCATCGGCGCAATACGGGCAGGGCAGTAACGTCAATTATCTGGATTTTCAAAGAAAACCTTATTACTTCGGCATTACGCTGGGCTTCAACCAGAGTGACTTCCGGGTGTATCACTCTAAAAATTTTATCCGCAATGATACTTTCGCCCGTGCAGAGTCGGTGACAGGGCCGGGCTTTAATCTGGGTATTGTGTCCAATTTGAAATTGGGCGAGTATTTCGATATTCGCTTTCTCCCTACCCTGTCGTTCATTGAGCGCAATATCAGATACTCTTCGCCAGGGGAGGTGCCACGCATTTCCAGTCGTCCCATCGAATCGGTATTGGTAGAGATGCCCTTTCATGTACGTTATAAATCAGCCACGTATCACGATTTTCGCCTCTTTGTGATCGGCGGGGTGAAGTACAGCTTTGATGTGGCCAGTGATTCGCGGACGCGACAGTCTGCTTCTTTGGTGAAAATTGCGCCTACTGATTTTCAATTGGAGTACGGAGCCGGCATTCAGTTCTTCTTCCCTTACTTCATTTTTTCCCCGGAACTTAAAATCTCTCAGGGACTGAATAACGTGTTGATTTTCAACGACCGACTACAACAAAGCACGGTATTGGAAAAGGTGATGTCGCGCGCTTTTACCATTTCGTTGCACTTTGAGGGATAGGGGGGTAGTGATGAGTGATGAGGGATAAGAAATGGGAGATGAGGGCTGAGGGATGAGTTGAACGCTGAGTATATTAAACATTAAGCATTATTTTAGATGTTGTTTGAACCGAAAGATGTCTTTCAAAAATTAGAATTTGACAAGGTCATAGAGTTGTTGATACGCGAGGCTTATACGCCCATGGCAGCGGAAATGCTGGCTGCTACTACGCCTTCCGATAATTTTCAATACATAGATGCCCGCTTGCGCGAAGTGCGCGATCTGAAACTGGCATTGGAAAAGAATGACCGTTTTCCTTTGGAAGTGTTTGCTGACATACGCCCGGATTTGCGCATGTTGGACATAGAAGGTTATACCTTACAAACCGGGTCCTTTCAGAATATTTTGCGCATTCTGCTCCTGATACGCGAATTGTTTCGCTATTTTGCAGGCCCCAAAAAGGAAATTTACCCCAAATTATACGATGTGTTGCGCCCCCTCACCTATAATGAGGGCTTGGTGAAAGCGATCAATACGGTATTTGACGAGAAAGGCGATATACGACCTGATGCCTCGCCGGAGCTGATGCGCATCCGACGCGAAATGCAGCAGAAAATACGGGAATTGGATACCCGCTTCCGACAAATCATTCAGGAGTACCGCAGCAAAGGCTGGTTGGCAGATACCGGCGAAAGTGTGCGCAACGGACGGCGCGTATTGGCTGTCTCCGCCGAACACAAACGCAAAATACGCGGCATCATCCACGATGAAAGCGACACCGGACGCACTACGTTTATCGAACCGGATGCAGTGGTGGAAATCAATAATGACCTGTTCGATTTAGACAATGAGGAGCGCCGTGAAATTTTTAAAATCTTGCGGGAATTGAGTGCCACCATTCGCCCCTACTCTCCTCTTTTGGGTCAATATGTGGAGGCCCTGATCCGCTTTGATGTCATTCATGCAAAAGCAAAAGTGGCTTTGGCCATGCGTGCCGGGATGCCCATCCTGAAAGAAAAACCCATTTTACATATCAAGAAGGGCTACCATCCTTTATTGTATTTAAAGAACAAAACTTTGGGGCGCAAAACCATTCCGTTCGAGTTGCGCCTCAATAGTGAATACCACATCCTGATCCTTTCCGGCCCCAATGCGGGAGGCAAATCAGTGGCCATGAAGTCCGTGGGACTGCATGCCCTGATGGTGCAAAGCGGGCTGTTGGTGCCGGTACATGAATTGAGCGAATTCGGCATTTTTAAGCAATTTTTTGCAGATATTGGCGATCAGCAGAGTTTGGACGACGACCTGAGTACCTATTCTTCCCGACTTCAAAACGCCCGTGTCTTTTTGCAACGTGCCACCCCCGACACGCTGGTGCTGATTGATGAAATGGGAAGCGGCACCGATCCAAAGCCGGGCGGTGCCATTGCTGAAGCCCTGTTGCGTTCGCTCCACCGCAAAGGGGTATATGCCGTTATCACTACCCACTACTCTATTTTGAAGGTTTTTGCCTTCCGCAATCCCGGACTGCTAAATGCCAATATGCACTTTGACAAAGATACGCTGTCGCCTACCTACGAGTTAAAAGTGGGTCGTCCGGGCAGCAGCTACGCTTTTGAAATTGCTGCCAAAAGCGGCCTGCCCAAAGACCTGATTGACTACGCACGCAAGCGCACCGGCAGCGAAACAGCAGTGGACGACATTCTGATTGAATTACAGCGGGAAAAACAGGAATTAGAGGAAAAATTAGCCTCCGTACAAAAAAGAGAACAGGATTTAGACCGCCTGATTAGTTCTTATGACTCCATGCACCGCGATCTGGAACTGCGCAAACGAGAGTTGAAAATCAATCAGAAAGAGTTTGAAATGCGGCTCAATGCCAACACCAGCCGCGAAATAGACAAACTGCTCAAAGAACTCAAAGAAGAAAAGAATGCAGAAAAAGCCCACGAAATGCGGACACAGCTCCGTCAGCAAAACGCAGAACACGCCAAAAGCGTGGATACCATTCACGCAGAGGTGATGAAAATACACGAAAAAGCCCCGATCACGGCTCAGCAAAAGCCCTTGGCGGCAGGCGAATACGCCCGGCTGCGGTCGGGCGGAGCAGTGGGCAGGATCGAAGAAATAAAAGGCAACAAGGCGACTGTTACCCTCGGCGGGCTGACTGTCACTGTGGCGGTGCGCGATTTGCTGTCGGCTGCCGAACCGGTGGCCGCTCCGACCAGCAGCCACCAGGCAGATGTACAGCGCCTGGCAGGTTTTGAGAACAAGCTCGATCTGCGGGGCATGAGCAAAGACGAAGCCATGCGCGTCATTGAGCGCTTTGTGGACAACGCCCTGTTGTCAGATGCGTCGCACTTGCGTATTTTACACGGTAAAGGCGATGGCATCCTGCGAAAAGTCGTGCGTCAGAAATTGCGCGAGTACGGCGGCAGCGTTGCCCGTGTCTGGCATCCCGAACAAAACGACGGCGGCGACGGGGTCACTTTAGTAGATCTTGCTTAATAATTGTTAATTGTTAATTATTATATTTAACAATTAACAATTAACAATTAACAATTAACAATTAACAATTATTTATTGGCGTACCAATTTTGCTTTTTGCCACGCTCCCCCCACTTTCCGAATCCGTATAACATAGACTCCGGCAGGTAAATCGCCCGTCCAAAGCGGTTCTCCGTAGGCAAAAATGGTATCGCGGCGCACTTTGCCGTCGGCCCCTACAATTTGTACCTGTACCTTTTCGCCCGGCTCTACGCCGCTATAACGCACCCAGTCGCCGGCAGGATTGGGAAAAACTTCTAATTTTTGGCTTTTCGTACCCGGCAGGGTGGTAGAAACAGAGGCATCTTTAAAAAGCCACTTGTAAGCATCCGGAAATTCACGCGCCCAAAACCACTCAGAGTGCTGACCGTCGCTGACAGTTTCATAATAAATTTCTGAGGCCGGAAAGCCCGCTGTCAACATGGCATCCGCCACCTTTTTCATGTCGGTAGTAACAGATGCGGGTTCCTGTCCGCCCGACAGAAAATAGACCCTGCCGCTGCCTTTGCGCGGATGGGTGGCGGTGTGGGTGACGGAATTATTGCCGCCAAACCAGAAAGCCGGAGAAAAGACTCCTGCCTTCGAAAAAACATCCTGCCGCTCTGAAAAGGCATACATCGAAATCAGTCCACCCATGCTGCTCCCCATAATGCCGGTGGCAGAGCGGGCGGAAAGGGTGCGATAGTTGGCATCTACATAGGGTTTCAGGGTATTCACAATGAACTCTGTGTATTCGTCACCCTGCCCTCCTCCATATTGGGTGTTGATCCACGGAGAATATTCGTCCAAACGGTTGGCACTGTTGTCAATGCCCACCACGATACAGCCGTAATCTCCCTGACTAAAAAGCGTATTCAAAGATTCGTCTATTTGCCACTCCACTCCAAAAGCAGTGTTTTTTTTGTCAAAAAGGTTTTGGGCATCGTGCATATAGAGTACCGGGTAGCGCTTGCTTAACGAGGTTTCGTAATCCGGCGGACAATAAACCCAGATGCGCCGATTGCGGTTCAGTTGTGGAATATAGAAACTGTTGTTCAGCACCTTCACATTGGGAGCCGCAGTGCTGCCCGTTCCCCCTGTGGTGCCGCCAAGATCCTCCCACGAGAGTATGGTCAGATTGAGCGTGGCAGGGGTGCCTGTATAGTTTAAAACGCGATCTGGCAGGTAAGTGCCATTGGCATTGCCCTCTACAGTGGGCCAGCCGCCCCGCGTAAATTTAAACTTTACCTGACCGACCGACGGCGTAAAGGTAATGCTGTAACTGCCATCCGCCGCCTTCACCAATACTTTGGAAGCATCGGCGGGGTCCCAATTATTAAAAGTACCTGCTGCATAAATTTTGGCATTTGCAGGAGTATTGGAAGGTATGGAAGTAATTTTGAGGGTAAGTTGGCCCCATACAGGCAGGGAGACAACAAACAGTGTAATCAGAAAAAGGGTGCTTTTCAGCTTCATTCTCAATTGTTGGTTGAAATGACCGCTGCCACAACACATGATCAGAACTGTAATTGCATACTAATAGTAGGCAAAACAGGCAGCTGATTCACACGGGTGTAGCGAACGCGGTCGAAATAAAAGATATTGGGTCGGTCATAAACATTGGTAGCAGCAGCGGTCAGTTCCAATTTAGTATATTTTGAGAACTGGAAGGTGCGTTTAATATTTACGTCCATCCGATGGTAATAAGGCAAACGGCCGCCGTTGCGAACAGAGTCATATTCAATGCCAATGGTGCCATTGCCTGAATATACATTGGTATTAAGTCCTTGGGTGAAGTCTAAATTATGATAAAATCCCTGGGTTTGTGTAAAGGGGAAACCGGAACCAAAATTCCAACGGATACCCGCTTCCCACTGTTTTTTGGTGCCAAACTGGTAAGTAAATACAGAGTTGAGGTTATGACGACGGTCAAAAACGGGGGGATATTCCTGTTGGCCATCGAAACGACGCACAAAGCCCAGCGAATAAGCACCCCAGAAATAGGCATGTCTGCCTTCCCACTTGATCGAGAGATCCATCCCGTAAGCCTTGCCGGTTTCAACAAAGAAGTCACCATCCGCCTGCTTCAGTTTATTGCGATTGAGAGAGAAGAGCTGGCTGAAATTTTTGTAGTAGCCCTCTATATTAAGGTCAAAATTTTTGGCCACATCTATTTCCACTCCTGCCACAGCATGTTGGGATTTTTGCAGGCGGTTGTCTACTGTTTCGGTACTGCCTACTTTATTGATACTTCCTCCGGGTGCAGAAAGAAAGCCTACGAACAGGTTGACAATGTCCCGTTCATTAATGGTGGAAAGCAAATTCTGGGAATAGAGGCCGGCTGCTGCTTTCAGACGCACATTATCGGCTACACTGTACTTGATGCCCAGACGCGGTTCGGGTGAAAAATTACCCAGCGACTGGTAATACTGCAATCGCAGTCCCGGCTCAATGACCAAAGGACCAAACTTTCTTTTGAAACGCACATATCCGTTCATCTCGCTGTTGTTTTCCACCTGATCGGTACGGATACCGCGCACATTGATAAAGGCGAAATCCGTACGGAAACCCACCACCTCAAGTCCATATTTTACTTCGCTGTTTCGGCCATAACTGGTAAAATTAAGTCCTCCCGAAAATCCGCGAATGCCACTTGTCCGCGCATCGCGGTCGGCCTCTTCAATTCGGGTGTCGTATCCGGAATAGGCGAAATTACCCCCAATGATGAGGTTGGAGTTCTGTGGGATCAAGGTGAAATCTATTCCACCGCCGCCAGTGTTCCATCTGTAATCGGCTATGGGGTAGTCCACCGCATCGGTATAGTTAAAACCAAACACGTTGAATTTACTGCCATTGCTGGTCATCAAAGTCGCCTTGCCATAATAATCCCGGAAATCGAAAGGAATGCCATTAACAGAATCCACATAGGAGTAAAGCGAAGGAGCCGTTTTGCTGATTAACCCCTGTTTGCCTGCAAATACAACCGAAAGACTGCTGCCACTCTCCTCTTTAAGTTTGACTAAAGGGCCTTCCAAAATGGCTTTGGCCATGAAAGGACTGGCCGATACCATACCCCCAAAGCGCTTGCGATTGCCTTCACGGGTTTTCACATCCACCACCGCAGAAATCCGTCCGCCGTGTTCTGCATTGAAACCACCCGTTAACACATCCACGTTGCGAATCAATTCCGTTTCGAAAACGGAGTAAAAGCCGATACTGTGGAAGGGGTTAAAAATGGTCATCCCGTCCAATAAAATTCGGTTCTGCACGGGCGAGCCACCGCGAATATACAACTGGCCACCCTGATCGCCTGTAAAAACTACTCCTGGCAGTACGGTGAGATACTGTGCAAGGTCCGCCTGACCACCTGCCGAGGGCAGGGCGCGTATTTGTCGCGGCGTAACCGTAAGCTTAGAAATTTGCACATCAGTGCGGGCCTGTTCTTTCTTGGCGTTAATAGTCACCATTTCCAACTTTTGCCCGCTTTCGTTAATGTAGATGTTTTCGAATTGAATTTTACCTTTTTCCAAAACGACCACCATCGTCCAATCTTCGTAGCCTGTGTAATTCACGGTGAGGTTGTATTGTCCGGGCAGCAGGTCGCCAATAGAGAAAAAACCGTTGATATCAGTAACCGCCCCGGCATTTTTAGCCCCCTGTATTTTAACGGTGGCAAACGCAATGGGTTCGGCAGTAGCTTTGTCAAATACGTTACCACGTATCACGCATTTATCCAATTTTTGGCCAAACAGGGTAAGTGCGCTGAATATCAACGCGGCAGAAGTGAGCAGGAGTCTCATTTTTTGTGTTTATTGCAATATGCCAGGCACATCAGGCACGGCAGTCAAATGAAAGTAGGGCCGCAAAGGTAGGATATTTTGGGAATGCCCGTGCGAAAATTATAAAAAAAGATACTTATTGCTCCTAAAAAAGCGATGGCCCCTGCCTGACTTTTCAGGAGGAGCCAAAATCTTCATAGAAATGAACCAAAGGCGATGGATACTTAGGCAAAGAAACAATATTTACAGAACGGGTCGGAGAAACCCGCGTATCCTGCTGAGAAGTTCACATTATCTTAGATTGTTTTTCTATTTATTGAATTACGGGTTGGTATCGTCAATAATGATAAAATCACCGTTCGTATCTCCTTTAACGGAGTTAACTGATGTGGTAACACCCTCATCAGACGCAACATTATTGTGCGGATTCAGGGCTGTGCAGAACATGGAGACAAGAATGATGAGAAGTGGCATGACCTTTGTAAATTTTATTGCTTAAATGATGGCACAAAGGTCGGTCGCCTGCCACTCACAGAAAAGGACAGTTCAACACATTCCGATACGGGCAGATTCACCCGTCAGACACTTTAAAAAATTATTACTATTTTCATTATTGAAAAAAAATAATAACAAAATTTTCATTTATTTGATTAAAACGATCATTTATTTTTTAAAAATGCAACAAAAATGAAAATTTTTTACCAAAAATTTATCCTGCGGTAATAAATTCGGGAGAAATTCCAAAATCTTTTCTTTCTTTGCACCGGTAATATGTACCTAAAAGACAATCTTAATCGAAAGACAGTGCAAAGGTACGATCAATTGAATTTATTAAAAAGGACGATTTAATAGTTTATGATACGGGCAGCTTTTATTTTGGAAAGAATTTATATTTAATTTTATTCTTTTAAAATTAAATATATAGAAACAAAATTTTACATTAATAAAAAATAAAAAAACTTTAATTAAGTTTTAAAAAAAAATTTCGATCATGAAATTTGAAATTTTAAAAGAATTGGTAACAACCATTAATAAAAATAAGGTAAAAAATATTGAAATAATCGGCAATGAAACGACTTCTTCATCGCGTGTGCATCAATTATATAACTTAATCCATGAAGGAAAGGTGCATTCAGAAGAGGAAGCCGTACGGATATTGTACAATACTACGAATGTGCAGGACCCGCGCTATAAAAAAGTGCGTTACCAGATGATGCGCCGCCTTCTCCATACGGGCCTGTTTATAGACAGTGAAAGTTCCAAATTTACCGAACGTCAGAAAGCCTATTATCAATGTCTGACGGATTATGCAGCGGCATCTACCCTGATATTCCGCAGCGCCAACCAGTCGGCCAACTGGTTTTTAAAAAAAACACTGAAAATCTCGCTGGATTATGAGTTTACCGACCTGATTGTCAATATCACCAAGCTGTTATTCAACAGTTACAAACTAACCAATCTTAAAAGTTATGAGCGCTACTTTCGTTTACACCGTGAATATGTAGAAATGCAAAAACGAGAGGAGGAATCTACAGCCGGGCATAATGCGGTAATCCTCAAATATGTTTCTACCCTTTCTCCCAATAGGGAAGTACACGAACTGGCACAGCACTTTCTGGACCAACTCCTTCCTATCCGGCAGAAAAAAAACACTGTGCAGTTTCAGTACAGCCTCTTCCAGATCGAAATTCTGCATGCGCTTTCAGTCAATGACACGGTCAGCACCTTAGAAATATGTGATCGTGCGCTGTATTTTATGGACAACCATAAAAACTCAAATCAGGGAGGTAAGGCATTGGTGGCTATACAAAAATTGGTATGCCAAACCAGTCTGCGCATGTTTGAAAAGAAGGATGGATTTGCAACCTTCCAATATTGCCTGGAAAATACGGAAGTGGGTACCAATAACTGGTTCAGGTCTTTGGAATATTATTTTCATCACTGCATTCATGCGAAGCGTTACGACGAAGCGTGGCAGACTTTTAAAACAGGATGCCAACATCCAAACTATGAAAAACTGAAAGGAACAACCCGCGACAACTGGCATCTGTATGAAGGATATTGTCATTTGCTGGCACAATTTGACAAAATGGACCAAAAAGAGGTCACAGAACTGACCGGCCCCTTCAAATTTAGTCGTTTCATTAACAACTTTGATGTACTGGATCAGGACAAAACCGCTATGAATATTCCACTTATTATCCTTCCGGTGGCATACAGTATTGCTGCCGGGACTTATCAGGAACAGTATTTTTCCATTGAGGGCCTAGAAAAGTATAAGAGAAGACACCTAACCAAAGAACTGAACCTGCGCAGCATTCTCTTCTTAAAACTACTAACCATTTTAGTCAGTAATCCATTTGAAGACCCCCATGCAGATATCAAACTCAAGCGCTATCTAAATCAACTCAGGAATGAAACCATTCAAATTTCTCGTCAGGTGGTAGCGGTGGAGATCATTCCTTATGAAGACCTTTGGGAAATGCTGACCTGAGCAGACAACAGGGTTAACTTTTTGGTAATTTTTTTTAACTTTTCTATAAGAACAGAGCTTCCCGGTGGCGCTTACTTTTGCATCCATTTTCCGATACCTTTATGGCTGTTCTTTACCGCGTTTTTCCGGCAATCTGTGTCTTTTTGTTTTTTCAGTGCAGTGGCCCTGTTGGTGCTTCTTTTAAGGAACCTACAGGCCCCTACGACGCAGCGCTTATGGAGACAGTAGTCAGTGTGCGCCTGTTTCCCCGTGCGCATAACAATATTTTGGCGTTGGAACATCGTTTAAGGCAGGCACAGACACATGACATGGAATTGTTGGATTCTCTCGGCCGTACCAATGGGTCAGGAGAACACCTGCCGTATATTCACGCTGTCTATCAGCGCATCAAATCAAGGCAGGAAGTCGTACAAGCTCTGTTACCACTGAAAAGTCGCAGGGGATACGTCCCCGACCTGCTTATGATAGAGCGCATCCCTGAAATGGAACAGGAAAGCAGGCGGCAGGCGGCCAACTATTTTTATGAAAAAGCCGAAACCGGCCTTGGTTTGTCCGAACAATATCACTCGCTGATTGCTGCCCGCTCGGCAGCCGACCATCTTGACCGAATCAGGAAGTATTATTATCCGCATTGGCGACAAATGGACGTGTTGCGCCGACGTGCCGACACTTTAGGGACTTCTTTTGTCCTAATCCGGCTAAAAGAGCAGACCGAACCACTGTTTCCGCCCAACTTTGAAGAAAAAGTCCTCTGGATTACTTTTCACGCCAGCCCCCGTCCGGGTTGTTTGTACGACTATGAAGTACATTGCAGGAATGTCAACATTTTGGTAGCCCCTGAAACCACTAATACCACTACCCGCACCGAAGAAAAAAAAGTGAAGTGCGGAGAAAAAGTGGAACGCGATACTGCGGGCAGGGTCATTAAAACAGAGGAGATTTACCGCACCGAACAGACCGTGATTTACACCTGCGAAACCAGCCGCACCGTACACGGGCAAGCCGATTTAGTGATACTGCGGCATTATCCCGCCGATACTATTGCAGTGCTGCCTTTAAAAGAGGTCCACACCTCTCAGGACAGCAAAATCCATGAAAACACCCCTGAATGTCCTGCTTCGCCCAGCCACGCCTATATGGAAGGCAGGATGCAAAGCTGCCTGCGCATGGCAATTTTGCGCGAAATGCGCACCCTCATAGAAAAAGAATATCCGTAAAAAACGGCATTTAACGCACACCGGCAGCCCAGGTCAGTGCTGCCTCTGTTTTGCGATAATCGGACAGCAGTTTCAGGTATTTGATTTGAGATTCCAACCACTTTTGCTCGCGGGAATTGACGAGAAAAATAGAACTTTCCCCGATAAAGAAACGCGTATTTTCGGCATTGAGCAGGGTCTTGTAATTCTCCACCATCGAACGATAAGTGTTGATCTGGCGGGCAAGGGTTTGCAGGTCATTATAATATTGGCGTACCTTGTTCTCTACCGCCTGCCTCTTTTCCAGAATTTTCAGGCGGGTCCGATCCATCTTTAGACCTGCCAACTGTACATCGCCGCGTGCTTTGCGGTTGGGAATAGGGTAAATAAAATCAAATCCCCATTTGTTGTCGGTTACAAGCGCAGCAGGCCCGTTGAATCCCTGGGTTGGGAAAAAAGACCAGCCTGATCCAAGGGCATTGTAGTGCAGATCGAAGACCGGACGCAGTTTTTCCGCTTTCAGGCGGCGTTCTATGTCCAATATTTGCAAATCCGCATCCAGATAGCGCAAATCTGGATGCCGGGCAAGGGCATCAGCGATTAGTGAATCGGGCGAAAGCCGATTGACGTACTTGTCCAAGGGCAAAAAAGGAGCATACTGAATGGCCGACGTATCAGAAGGGCCGAGGCGGTTCTGCCAGAAAAAATATTGCAAACCTATTTTCGCGTTTTGGGCATCTACTTGGGCAAAATTGAGATCTAACTGACGGGCTTGGACCTGAATAAATGCTTCTAAAGTATCTATGGCCGGTTTATCGCCCTGCAGATAGCTTTCCCGGAGGCCGTTCAGACGGATAAGTGCCTGGTTCAGGGCATCGCGGGTTACGATCAATTGGTTGTCATACAAAACCCAGCTCCAGTAGCTTTTGGCGGCTTCATAGACGAGGTCGTTCAAAATACCTTCCTGATCGGCCTTGTTTTGGGCAATGCCAATGCGTGCCTGCCGAAGATCGGCCCGCCGCTCGTCCATCAGCAGTCCCTGTCCCAAAGTCCAGCGAAAGCCCAGCGCCGCCTGCCCAATGGTTGGCAGTTCGCTTTCCTCGTTCAAATAGTTGCCTCTCGCCAGATTGTAACTGCCTTTAAGTTCCAGCCCGCCCCAGACAGGCAGTTTGGCACCCGCGTCGGTATAACTGTAATAATGTTTGCCTTTAAAATCCTTAGCATAATAATGTGTATAGATTTTAGGGTCGAAACCGCCTTTGGCACGCAACAACGCCGCTGCTGCCTGCCGGTCTAAAAGACCTGCACTGACTGCAAGGGGATGGTTCTCCAATATTGCAGCCCGTACCTCCGGCCATTGAAGCGGCACAGGGTGTCCCTGTGCGCATACAGTGAGACAAGCGCCGGCGTATAAAATTCCCGCCCACAGAAAACGGCGGAATAAGCAGCAAGGAAACCGATAGAGGAAATGCACCACTATTTCTTTTTATCTGCTTCTATAATATGAGAGGATTCGTAAAGATCGGGCGGGAAGCCGTTGAGTACCCGCCACAGTTCGTACCAGACGCTTACATTCTTCAACAGAGCGATGCCGTGTGCACCACCGCCGGGTTGCAGGGCCTGAGGCCACGGATGTTCGTCCTTTTTAGGGGCCACCAACACCCGGAACTTGCCATTGGCGCTGATATTGCGATCCATTGCCACAATAGTACCACCGAAAGTGCCGACAGATACGCCCGGCCAACCGCTAAAAAAGATGGAAGGCCAGCCGTCAAACAAAAAACGCACCGTGTGTCCCGTACCCAACAGGGGAAGGTCCATGGGGCGCACGTACATTTCCACAGCCAGATCGTATTCGGCGGGTTGTATGCTCACCACCGGATCTCCTTCTTTCAGCATTTCTCCAATGCCGGGTTTGAGGGCTTTGACCACATAGCCGTCTTGCGGGGCCAATATGTAGTAGAAGGCAGAACGCAGGGCATAGTTGTCCTTAGCGATCATCAGCTTATTCATGGACACATCGGCCTCCAACTGATCGGAACGGGTACTAAACTTATCACTTCGGGCCTTAGCGATTTTATTGTTGTATTCATTTTGAGTAAGTCGCAGATCGCCGATAGCAATTTGCAGGTCGTTGCGACTGGTCTCGAAACCGTTTTGGGCAGCCACCATTTTGGTTTCTGTTTCCTGTAGCTTAACCCGCTTGTCTTCTACTTCGGCCAGCGATTTCAGCCCCTTTCTATAGAGGCTGTCCGTACGGTTGAACTGTCGGCGGGCAATTTGCAGGTCTATTTTTGCCTGTAAAATTTTAATGCTGTCACTTTCTATTTTCAGACGGGTTTGAGCAATTTTATAGCGAATCTGAGCCGTTTTACTTCTCAATTCCTGCTCCATGGCCGCTATCTGGTCATCTAAGGCCCCCATTTTCCCACCATAAGCAGTAATCGCATCGCGCTTGGCTTCCACCTGATTGCCTGTACGCTCCACAATTTGGGGATCAAAGTAATCGGACTTTACTTCAGAGATATGTACAATGGTGTCGCCTTTGCGCACTGCCTGACCTTCCATAACATACCATTTTTCAATTCTGCCCGCAATGGTGGAGGGCAATACCTGCGGACGGTGTTCGGGGCGAAGGGTGGTGACTTTCCCATATGCCTGCACTGTCTGTGTCCAGGGAAGGAACATAAAAAGCACAAAAACACCCATCAAAATCCACAAAAAGGTACGAAACCGCAGATGCCCGGCAGGCATGTTGCTGCTCTGACGGCTTTTCAGAGGCAGACGGTCGCAATGGGGCGGTAAGGTATTTTCAGATATATCCAGCATATTCAGGGCAATGTTCTTATTTATTAATTTGACAATGTGTTAATTTTTATGCAGGCACATCGGACGCGATGCAAATTGATTTTGATCAGACACTTATCTCTCCTTCACTTTAAATAGTTGTTGATAATGCTCTGTCTTTTGCAATGCTTCAAAATTACCTTCAAAAACAATTTTGCCACTCTCTAAAATCACGATCCGGTCGCATAAGGAAGCCAGCAGCGGATCGGAAGTGGCACATATCAGCGTCCAATTGTATTTCCTGTCTGTAATGTAACGGGCGATACGCTGTCTGTCCTGAAACGCAATGCGTGAAATGGCCTCTTCCAGTACCAGCATTTTAGGGCGAGGCGATAAGGCACGGGCCAACAAAATTTTAGAAATGGTAGCACCAGGAATATTTTTACCGCCTGGTAACAACTCGGTTTCCAATCCACGGGGTTGCTCCCGGATAAAGTCACCTAGGCCCACGGCCTCTGCTACTTCCAATACCCTTTGCAAAGAGATGTCGGGGTTCCCAACCGTAATATTTTCTAAAATGGTACCCTTAAAAAGGTCTTCCTGCGAAGAAACGTCGCCGATGTGTTCCCGCAGACTGCGCAAATGCAGGTTTTGCTTGGGCAGGCCGTTGAACATCAGCATTCCGTCGAAGTCGCGCTTGACAACAGACAATATTTGAAGCAGAGTGCTTTTACCGGAACCATTGTACCCGGCCACCACCACCCGTTCGCCCGCTCCTATGACGAGATTGATGTCTTCAAGTACTTTCGCCGCTCCATCCTGATAGGTGTAAGATAAATTGCGCATCTCCACGGAAAAGGCTTCATCGGGTTTGCTAAATTCCTTTACCCGAATACCGTCTTCGCGTTCTATAGGCATATCCATTACCTGCCCAATTTTTTCCACAGCTGTCAAAACATCATAGCCCGTTTCATGCAGCATAATTAATTTCTCAACCGATTCTACCACAAATAAAATCAAAATTTCGGAAGCTACAAACTGACCCAGGTTCAACTCATTTTCCATTACCAGGAAGCTGCCCAGAATCAAAAAGCCACCCAGACACAATACTTTAAAGGTAATGCTACTAACAAACTGAATCATCAAAATGCGCCAGTGCTTCATACGGGCATTCAGGTAATCATTGGTCAGTTGATCGGCACGCTCCAGCGGGTAATTATTTTCCCCGGCCAATTTAAAAGTGACGGATACCCGACCCAACTCTTCTAACCAGTAAGCCAGCTTGTATTTATACTTAGACTCCGTCAGGCTGGTGGATACTCCACGCGGCGCAGTAATGCAGAATAATAAAAAGACCACCAATAACAGGATAAAAGAAAAAAAGACAAATATCGGATGATAAAAAGAGAGCAATAGTAGCGAAAAAACAATTTGCAAAATAGCGGCACTGCCATCTATGAGCAATTTGGGCAAGCCTTTCTGCAAAGTAAGGGTATCGAAAAAACGATTCGCCAATTCGGGCATATATTCATGGCGCAATTGCTCCAGATTGAGGCGGGGAAAGCGCAGGGCAAATTCCGCAGATGCATCTGCGAAAAGTCGCCGCTGTATGTGTTCCATGAGTGACAGCTGCATCAGACGCAAAATACCGGCCAACAAAGCGCCCGCCATCACAAATAGCACCAGTACGCCCCACGAAGCGGATATGGTCCCTCCGGCAATTAACCCGATAATGGCCTGAATGCCCAACGGAAGGGACAGGTTGATCAGCCCGGCTACAATTGAATATAATATAATGAACCTGATCTCTATGCGATACGTGACCAACAGTCGGAACAAACGCTGCATAGGTGTCAGGGAACCCTGTATAGATGCCAAATGAAAATATTTTAAATGTATGGAACAGTAGAAACAGGCGCTATAACAAGGCAGGCGCTATTTTGTTGACACAGGAGCGGTACAGGCATCCACCTTTTCCATTATATGATATTTTTTTAAATTTTTATCAACACGACATTAAAAATACCGAATTCCTATCCTATTTGCTGTAGGGAGTCCATAAAATGGATGATTTTCTATAATTTCGTCCAAAAATTACTACTTTTGCGCTTGATTTGCGTCTATACACTTAAATGTTGAAACTAATAACCCCATTTCTTATTGCTCTTGGGCCTGCTGTGGTGTATGCACAGCAGGAAACGAATCTTCCGGCACCGCACACGACCGTGCGCTGGGAAAGGGACACCCTCGATTTTGATGCCATTGAAGAAGGTACTTTTGTGCTTGATTCTTTCGTGGTACATAATACCGGCACGGTACCCTACTTCATTCGCGAGGTGAAAACCACCTGCGATTGCAGCCTGATTAAGTATCCGAAGCAGCCGATCCCACCCGGCGGACGGGGGGCGGTGCGCTTCGAGTTTGACAGCAATCTGAAAAACGGCTTTACCCATGCCGGTTTGATTGTATATGACAATTCTGTGCCTAACGAGCGCTCTATTCTTTATTTTAAGACGATGATCTATCCGCGCCGGCAGGTTAAAATCATAAGAAACAGGCGATGAAGTGCCTATATTATTATTGCGTGTGGGGTCTTTTACTCCTCTTCACTGCCTGCTATCAGCCGCAGGAAGGCTGCCTTGACTTGGCAGCCACCAATTTTGATGCCAACGCCGACAAAAACTGCTGCTGCAATTATCCGGCTTTACAACTGAATATAACCCAGAATTACGGCAGTACTACCTTCAAGGAAGGAAGCATCTTTCAGGATGCAGGCAACGCATTTTTTGTGTTAAAGAATGTTTCTTTTTACCTGTCTGACTTCACAGTGACCCAAAACGGGCAGTCATACTCTGTACTGGATACCGTTACGCTTTGGACGAAGCCTACAGGAGCCATTACCCCTGTACGCCGTCTTTTCACTGATGACTTCCTTTTGGTGCGCCGATCCTCCGTGAATAATGAAATTGGCGTATTTCGTCAGGAGGGCAGCTTCGACGGCATCCGCTTTCGATTGGGTCTGCCCGATAGTGCGTTGAATGTACTGCCTGCCCGCGCCTCCGTCGGTCATCCTTTAAGCACGCAGACCGATTCCATGTGGCGCGCTCCCAACGGATTTGTATTGATGCAGGTGGTAGTGGCAAGAGATACCTCTTTTAAAACGGTCCCGGATACGATTTCTATTTTTAAAAAAGACCTCCCAGACTGCTTTATAGAGGCAAAAGGGCTAAATATTCAAAAACCTTTAGGAAAAAATGCGGTATTTACCATGGTTACAGATTATGAAAAGTTGTTAAAAAACATCCGTTGGACAACAGGCGACAAAAGTGTGTGGAAAATGCAAATTATATCCAACATAAAGGGGGCTTTTAGCGTTAATTAGAAGGAAAAGTTTGCTCCTTACTCCTTTTCAACACTTTAACTACTTCTATATCATGAAATGCTTCCCAATACTCATCGCCAGTCTCAGCCTGTTGCTTACTTTCTCTTGTACAAAGGAAAAAAAGCAGGTGGATATTCCCATTACCTTTAGGGCCTTATACGACGGCAAACCTCTTGAAGAAGGTACCAAGTATACGTATGGCAACACCACTATCCGTTTTAATAGGTTTACCCTCTATATGTCCCCCATAGAAGCGGTGCGGGGAAGTGAGACAGAAGAGATCAGCGATGTTGAATACCTGAATTTTACCGGAGCTGACAATGCAAGCATCCAAAAAAATTTGCGTGTGGCAGAAGGTGACTACACTGGCCTGCGGCTGGGTTTTGGGGTACGGTCTGATTTGAACAAAAAGAAGCCTTCGGATTTTGTCACTACCCATCCGCTCTATTTTGAAGATGATTACTGGCTCGGTTGGAAAAGTTATATTTTCTCTAAGTTGGAAGGGTACATAGACACCGATGGCGATGGCGAGCCGGAGTCTTTCTTTTTCTATCACAGTGGATCCGATCCCGTTTATTATACTGCCGATTTCAACAAAAATTTTACGGCGGGCAACGGCGGCTTAACGGTGGAGATAGATGTAAAGAAAATCTTTACCTTTAACGGCCATCTCTTCGATCTGAGCATACCTGCCAACCGCGTAACTCCCCACAACGCCAATGAGATCGAATTGGGCAAGAAAATTCTTGGTAATTATGCCAATGCTGTTACTGTCAAATAGGTTTCCTTTATGAAAAGTGCTTCTATTTCCATCGGCTTTGTGATCGCGGTAGTGTTGATGGTCACCGCCTGTCGCGATCCCAAAACGCCTGTTACGCCCGAAGAGGGGGATTTATTGAATATCCCCTATAATCCGGTGGCTTATATCATTCGCAAACCGGCTCATTTTCCGGAAGTACCCATGCCCGACAGCAATCGCAATACGGTGGAAGGAGTAGCACTGGGCCGTCGCCTTTTTTACGACCCGATTTTATCGGCGGACAGCACCATGTCCTGTGCTTCGTGCCACAGCCCGGAAGGTAGTTTCACGGACAATAAGCGGTTTTCGAAGGGCATAGACGGCCTTTTTGGAAAACGCACCTCTATGTCTTTGTTGAACGTGGCTTATATTCCCGCAAAGTCGCTCTTTTGGGATGGTCGTGCGTTCAGTTTGGAAAATCAGGCCCTCTTTCCGGTAGAAGATGCCGTGGAGATGCACAATACCTGGCCCAATGTGGTCAACAAGTTGCGCAAACACCCTGAGTATCCGGCCTTCTTTCGGAAAGCCTTTGGCATCACAGACAGCAAAGAGATTGATAAATTTATGGTGGCGAAGGCCATCGCCCAGTTTGAGCGCATTCTGATCAGCAGCGGCAAGTCAAAATACGATCGCTATGAGTTCGGAAAGGAAGTCAACCTCTTTGATGAAGAAGAGATAGACGGCAAATTGATGTATTTTGACGAAACCAAAGGCACCAATTTACCCGATGCCCAGTGCTTCCACTGTCATGCGGGCATTACCCTGACAGGTGGCCAATTCTTCAATAATGGCTTGGATAAGGTCGCTTCTTTGAATGATTTCGCAGACAAAGGACGTGGCGGTGTTACCGGCAAAATACAGGACAATGGCAAGTTTCGCGCACCTACGCTGCGCAACATTGCATTAAGCCCTCCCTACATGCACGATGGCCGATTCAGTACCTTAGAACAGGTGCTTGACCATTACAGCAAAAACGGCGAAGGCGTTTCCAATGAAGACCCCTTTGTTCGACAGGTTGGCTTTGTCATACCCGGGTCCAATCCTGTACGGCATGCCGGATTAACTGCTTACCAAAAACAGGCAATCATCAAGTTCCTGCATACCCTGACGGATACGACTTTTGTAAACAATCCGGACATTCAGAATCCATTTAGGTAGAGGTTTTTCTTGCGTTCGTGCAGATCAATAAAATACTGCCGGGAAGGTCCTTCCGGCACCCAAAAGTACTTTCCTGCCGAATCGAAGTATTCTTTCAGCAATATTTCAATTGGATCGGCTTCAGCGTTAAGCACCCCATTACTTCTTAAAAACGCTAATCCATTTTCTGAAACGATTAAGTATGACCTATCCCAAAGAAAAAAATCATCTTCCAGATGCCGCCCGTTGACTTTTACCCAAAAATACTTTGGCAAGATGGCATCAGGATAATTCGCTTGAAAGTTAAGGTCGGTTGATACGAAATCAATTGTTTGGAATGACAGTCCGCTTAGATTTGAATTTTCATATCCAATTTTAAATTGCCCGGTTGAACATATCTCAGGCCAACAGGAGAATAAGTCATCAGCAGGCCAGTAGTCTATCACCAAATGTAATTTTTGAACGATAAACGGGTGAACCGTTCGATCCGTAATGAGCGAATCCGGCCCAAGTTCTCCGCCAGCCCACAGATGGAGGTAATAAAATGACATAGTTAAAACGTTGCTGTGAGTGAAAATGGCTATGTCATTTGTGTGTATGACATAGCCATTAATCTAAAATGAATTTTTCATTCTTTCATCTAATTTCGTATTGGCGGGATAAATCTACTTCCAAATTGTAACTATCCAGCCGCCTTTGTCGGCAGTGGCATATCGACGACAGCCCTGAGTGCATCAAAAGCAGAGCAACCATTTTTGATAGCGGTATCAATGACGGATCGAATAACGGCGAATTCGTGATGGAGGGATTTAAACTGGCCGGATATTTTGGTTTTGACTTTGACCATACGGAAAGCCCTTTCAGATGAATTATTGTCAAACGGTACTAAAGGATGATAAAGACAAGGGAACAATGCCTGTCGAACCTTAATCATTCCGTTAAAGAATGTAATGGTCTGTTTATGGGCTATTTTATCCGGTAATATTATATTTTGTTTGGTAATATCGAGCAATTGATCTGCTCTATCCTGTATTTGTTGGACAAGCGGATCATTTTGAGAATATGCTGATTTGGCCTGCTTGAGGGCGATGGCATCCTCAAGCAATGTTTTGAACTGGGTGGCCCAGTCGTGTTTTTCAACTTCAATCAGGTAATTGAGTTCCCGCAGCAAGTGCGCCAGACAAACCTGATTGCCCTTTGAAATAGTGGACAACTGGGCGGCCAAACGATCTGAACAGAGGATCGAATTAGGCAATCCGTCAGCAAAGCAATCGCTGATGACCTGTTTGGAGCGTGAAGTGGCTGCAATGATGTAAGTGACCAATGCTGTTTGCCATACCCAAAACCAGTGTTTGTCCCCTTTGACCTTGAAAGAGGTCTCATCTGAACCAACAAAAAAAGAGACAAGGATGGTCTTTTTGATTTGTTGATACGCAGGTTCTGCTTTTTGCGTCGTACGGCGGATAATATTTTCAAGGGTGCCTTTTCCTATGGACAAATGGCAAACCTTTTTAAAAAAATCTTGCAGACGCGCAAAGGGCAAAAATTGAAAATAACTTTGGTAAATCACCAAAGTTTGCAGGTTTTTACCATATTGGACATGATTTGTGACCCCTTCCGGAAATATCCCGCAGGCATGATGCCCACAAGTACACACTGTTCCAAAACTTTGGTACTCGGTAGTAATGGGAACAATGGGCGGAATATCAATCACTTGACGACGAGACACCACCTCAAATGATGCTTCTGCAAGAGATTTTCCACATCTGTTGCAAAAATCAGGACGCAGTTCCTCTATTATGTCCGGTGTTTCGCTCATCTCAAGTGTATGCCCCTGATGTCCTTTTTGACCGCCTGCTGATTTGCCGCTTTTCTTGCGCAGGCTCTGATTTTTACGTGCTATATCGGAGGAGGGCGGCTTGCTGCTATTAATGCTCGTCTTTGGTGTCGAAAGTTTGCGCACAAGTGCTTCCAACTCGCTGATTCGAGTCAAAGCCTGGGACAAAAGTGTCGTTAATTCCACGATTTTTGCCTCTGCTGCTTGCAATTTCTCTTCCGTTGTCATTGCCAAAAAACAAATTTAGGTTCTATTTTGTTTAATCAAGCGTGTTTTGCCGCCAAACGGCGGCTGGATAGTTACACAATTTTTCTTTCTGTGGCATTATTTTCCATTTGACCTTCAAACAATTTAGTGAACATTTTACTATCGCCAAGTTGTTCTTTGACCTTCTGTAAAATATTGGTTCTTTCGACAATTGTTCTGATATTATCATCAACTATTTCGTACTTACCCTCGGAAGTGACATCTTCCAAACTAATTGTTTGGCTTTTCATTTCATCACCGACTTTAAATACCATGGCGATATTCATATCAACATTCCTGTAAAATCGCCCTCTTTTTTTATATTCAGTTTGACCGTTAGATGTCATCACAATTGTTGCATTTAAACCGTCGAAAGTTTGTTCATCTACATCTGTATAAGTCCATGTCCCGACAAGAGATGAAGTTGAGTATTTCCCGAATAGTTTTTCGCTGCAACTATCCCAACTCAAAAAAACTGTTAGCAAAATTGAAATAATGGAAAGGATACCACCCGTGCTCTCCCACCACTTTTTTTCGTTCGTTGACATATTTTTATATTATATATTTTTGTTTTTAGTTACACAGAACGGTTGGGGTATTGCCGAAGGCGGGGATTTTTAGTACAAAAGTTCAATAGAATTACTAAAGATTAACTTTGCAAA
>WBZP01000952.1_pt1 | contig 33081 bp, 25 predicted proteins | sample 5204301 | NCBI WGS metagenome assembly WBZP01 (sample SAMN12412401, study PRJNA552823) | activated sludge metagenome | isolation source: activated sludge from nitrification reactor of wastewater treatment plant... | place: USA: Pennsylvania | collected 2017 | reverse complement strand
CGAATCCCGCGAAGAAGCACGTCGGCAGCAAGAAGGCGAAGAACTGGGACGCCGAGCTCCGCCGTGATCTCCCGGAGGCGGCCCGCCACCTCGAAGACGAGGTCACGGCTCTCGATGACGCAGGGTCCCGCGATAAGGAACAGTCTGTGCCCGATGCCGGCATCGAAGCCGCACAGCCTCATGCCCGTTCCCGATAGGCCGCCGCCGCGCGAACAAACGAGGCAAACAGCGGATGCGCACGACGCGGCGACGAAGTAAACTCGGGATGAAACTGGCAACCGATGAACCAGGGATGCGCGTTGGGGCCATTCTGGGGCAGTTCGACAATTTCGCACAGATCGGTCGCCACAGCCCGACCGGAGACGACCAGCCCACTCTCTTCGAGCCGACCGAGCAGCCTGTTATTGACTTCATAGCGGTGCCGGTGACGCTCGGTGATCTCTGCCTGCCCATAGATGGAACGAGCCATCGACCCCTCGCGCAAGGTACACACCTGGCCACCCAGCCGCATCGTTCCGCCGAGGTCGCTCGTTTCGTCCCTGGTTTCCACCCGCCCCGACGCATCCTGCCATTCGGTGATCAGGCCGACCACCGGATAGGCTGAATCGGATGCGAATTCGCTGCTGTGAGCGCCGTCCAGGCCGGCCACATGGCGGGCAAACTCGACGACGGCGAGCTGCATGCCGAGGCAGATGCCGAGATACGGAATACGGTTTTCGCGCGCATGGCGGATCGCTCTTATCTTGCCTTCGGTACCCCGCCGACCAAATCCTCCCGGGACCAGGATGGCGTCCATTCCGTCGAGCGCAGCGCAGCCGTTCCTTTCGATGTCTTCCGAATCGATGTAGCTGACCTTGATCTTGCTGCGCGTCGCCATGCCGGCGTGCACCAAGGCTTCACTGAGCGACTTGTACGATTCCGTGAGTTCGACGTACTTGCCGACGAAAGCGATGCTGACCACTCGCTCGGGATGTTCGAGGGCGTGCACGATGTCTTTCCAGAGCGCCAGATCGGCTGCCTTGGCGAGGATATTCAGCTTGTGGCAAACGATCCCGTCGAGCATCTGATCATGCAGCATGGCCGGGATCTTGTAGATTGAATCGGCGTCGCGCGCTTCGATCACGGCCTCGCGCTGGACGTTGCAGAAAAGCGCCATCTTCTGCTTGTCGTCCTCGGGAATCGGGCGATCAGTGCGGCAAAGCAAAATGTCGGGCTGAATGCCGATCTCGCGCAGTTCCTTCACCGAGTGCTGCGTCGGCTTCGTCTTCAACTCGCCTGCCGTCGGAATGTAGGGAACCAGTGTCAGGTGCATGTAACAGGCGTTCGTGCGCCCTTCCTGCAGACCCATTTGCCGGATCGCCTCCAGGAACGGCAGCGATTCGATGTCGCCGACAGTTCCCCCAACCTCGACGATCGCCAAGTCGGCGCCCTCGGCGCCGCGCCGGATTTGCGCCTTGATCTCGTCGGTGATGTGCGGGATCACCTGGACAGTCTTGCCGAGATACTCACCGCGCCGCTCCTTCTTGATTACCGAGTCATAAATCTGACCCGTCGTAAAATTGTTGCGCCGCTCCATCCGGACATTGGTAAACCGTTCGTAATGCCCCAGGTCCAGATCGGTCTCTGCACCATCGTGCGTCACGAAGACCTCACCGTGTTGAAAAGGGCTCATCGTTCCCGGGTCAACGTTGATGTACGGATCCAGCTTGATGTTGGTGACGCGGATGCCGCGTGACTCGAGAATCGCTCCCAGCGACGCAGCGGCGATGCCCTTGCCGAGGGACGAAACCACGCCGCCGGTGACAAATACGTACTTGGTCATGGAGATGAATGCAGCGGGAAACTGAAATTGTAGCTGAAATAGCCCGCGTCCTCCAAGCCACTGGGTGATCAGCGCCAATTGCTGCAACCGCGGATTGGCGCAATAATGCGCTTGCAAGCCGCTTGCGTTTCTTCGCTAGGAGCCTGATGGCAACCATTCTCATCGTCGATGATACGCCCGAAAATCTGGCGGTTCTAAGTGGTTTGCTGAGCCCGCAGCATCGCGTGCGTGCCGTAAGCTCCGGGCGGCGCGCGCTGCAGGTCGCCAGCGGCAAACCGCAGCCCGACCTCATCCTGCTCGATGTGATGATGCCCGAGATGGACGGCTACAGCGTCATCACTCAACTGCACGCGAACCCGGCAACGGCCGACATTCCGGTCATCTTCGTCACCGCGCTCGAGAGCAGCGAGGACGAAGAGCATGGTCTGGCGCTCGGCGCTGTCGACTACATTACCAAACCGCTCAGACCGGCCATCGTCGTCGCGCGCGTGCGGACGCACCTGGAGCTGAAAGCAGCGCGCGACCTCCTGCAGGACCGCAATCGCGGGCTGGAGGCCGAAGTGGCCAGACGGATGGCGGAGAACCTGCGCATCCAGGACGTCAGCATTCATGCGCTGGCACGCCTGGCCGAAGTGCGCGACCCGGAAACCGGCAATCATCTGCGGCGCACGCAGGCCTACGTGCGCACGCTGGCGATCGAACTGAGTACGCACGCGCGTTTTGCTGCGTTCTTGACGCCGCACAATGTCGAGGTACTGGTCAAGTCTGCGCCGCTGCACGACATCGGCAAGGTCGGCATACCGGACCACATCCTGCTCAAGGCCGGCAAGCTGACGGCCGATGAGTGGGAAATCATGAAAACACACTGCCGGCTCGGCTATCTGGCCATTGAGCAGGCTGAGCAGGACGCCGAGCGGCCGGTCGCCTTCCTTTCCATGGCGAAGGAAATCACCCATCATCATCATGAGCGCTGGGATGGCTCGGGCTACCCGGACGGACTCGCCGGCGACGCGATCCCGATCTCGGCTCGGCTGATGGCGCTCGCCGACGTGTTCGACGCACTGATCGCTCAGCGCAGCTACAAGAAGCCCTTTCCGGTCGACCAGGCGCTGCAGATCATCCGCGCCGGGCAAGGCAGCCACTTCGACCCGGATGTCGTCAACGCCTTCTTCGCACGAGTCGACGAGTTCCTCCGCATTGCCGCTGCGCACGCCGACGCAGAAGCGGCCCCGACAGACGCACTGGCCGACTGAGCAGTGCCGGGCCATTTCCATTCGATACACCGGGAGAAAACAATGAATCGCAAGCCCTGCTGGCTGCTCATCATCCTGCTGAACCTGCCTGGCGCAATGCCGGCCGCCCTGGCGGAAACGCTCTCCGTGGGCGGCACCGGTTCATCCGAGCCGATCATTCGCCTGCTCTTCGACGAGTTCCGCAAGGAAGTCCCGAGCGCAACGTTGCACCAGTTGTCGCCACCGCTCGGTTCGGGCGGCGCGCTCAAGGCACTCGCCGCTGGCCGCATCGGCCTGGCGGTCACTGGTCGGCCGCTGCAGCCGGAAGAAGCCAAGCGCGTCGGGCAGAGCTTCCTCCTCGCCGAAACGCCGTTTGTCCTTGCCACGCGCGCGGCGCGGCAAGACAAGGGTTTCACGCTCGACCAGCTGGCGCGCATCTACACCGGCGAGGTGACCACCTGGCGCGACGGTTCACCGATACGGCTGATCCTGCGACCAAGGTTCGAGAGCGATTCGCAGGTTCTCAAGAGCATGTCTCCAGCGATGGAGAAGGCGATTGAAGCCGCGACGCAGCGACCCGGAATGGTGACCGCCGACAACGACATCGAAGCGCTCAAGCTGATCGGCGAGACCACTGGCTCACTCGGTTCGACGACCCTCGGCCTGCTCGCCACAAGCAAGGTCCATGCCGTGCCCTTGCCGATCAACAGCGTCGCGCCCACCTTGGCGACGCTGAAGGACGGATCGTATCCGTGGCGCAAGCCGCTCGTCGTCGTCCTGCCGCAGCAACCGGACGCACTCGCCGAACGTTTCGCCGCTTTCCTGCGCAGCAGCAAGGCGCGCAACCTGCTGCTGCACCAGAATTACCTGCCGAACAGTCAATGAAGGATTTTGCCAACCAGCCGTTGGTGACGCTGCTCACCCGCCTGACCGGGGTGTTGGCGCTGGCTATCGCCCTGCTGCCCAACGTCGCCTACCTGCTGCATGTGCGCGCCAGCAGTATCCGGCAACTCGACGAAGCGCTGCGCGTTCAGGCGCAGTTGCTCGAGGAATTCATCGCCGCACGGCCAGAGCAGTGGGATCTTGTCTCGGACCGCATGCGCAGCCTGCTCGAACGTCACATGGCGGCGGAGACGCGCTACCAGGTATTCGACGCCGCCGGTGAAGTGCTCATCAAGTCACCACCTCTCGCCAGCCCGACAGTGACGCGCAGTCGTCCGCTGCACGCTTTCGGCGAACCGGTCGGCCAGCTCACTTTCGACAGGCGGATCAGCCACGAGCTGCTAAGCGGGCTGCCGCTGCTCGTCGGTAGTCTGTTGCTCGCCGGACTGATCTGGTTTCCCTTGCGTCGGCTGCCACTGCGCGCGCTCGCCAAGGCCGATGAAGCGCTGCGCGCGCGTGACCAGTATCAGCGTGCCCTGCTCGACAACTTCCCGTTCATGGTCTGGCTGAAGGATACCGAAAGCCGCTTCCTGGCCGTCAACGCTCGCTTCGCCGATGTGTTCGGCAAGCCGTCAGCCGACTGGTTGCTCGGCAAGACCGACTACGACGTCGTCCCGCCCGAGCTGGCGCGGGCACACCGCGCCGCCGACCTGGCCGTTCTCGCCGGCGGTCAGCCGCAGCGCGCGGAGGAATTGATCGAAATCGCCGGCGAGCGGCGCTGGTTCGAGACCTACCGCTCGCCGGTCGCGCTCTCCGGAAAGATCACCGGCACCGTTGGCTACGCGGTCGATATCACCGAGCGCCGGCGTACCACGGCCGAACTCGAGCAGCACCGCCATCACCTCGAAGAGCTCATTGCCGCGCGTACGGTCGAGCTGGCGGAAGCCAAGGAAGCAGCCGAGGCCGCCAGCCGCGCGAAAAGCACCTTCCTGGCCAACATGAGCCACGAGATTCGAACGCCGATGAACGCGATCATCGGTCTGACGCACCTTCTGCAACTCGAGGTTGCCCACCCCAAGCAGCGGGGCCAACTGTCCAAGATCAACGATGCCGCACAACATCTCCTCGGCATCATTAATGACATTCTCGACTTTTCGAAGATCGAAGTCGACCGGGTGTGCATTGAACAGACCGAGTTCTCGCTGCCGCGCGTCATCGACCACACGCTGAGCATGCTCGGCGAACGCAGCCGGGCCAAAGGACTCCGGTTGAATGCCGAGATCGATCCAGCGATTCCTCCTCGTCTGCTCGGCGATCCGTTGCGGCTTGGGCAAATCCTGCTCAATTTCGTCGCCAACGCGATCAAGTTCTCCGAGCGCGGGCAGATCACGATTCGCGCCCGGCTGATCGAGCATCGCAAGACGTCGCTTTATCTGCGTCTGGAGGTTGAGGATCAGGGAATCGGCCTGACACCGGACCAGCAGGAACGTCTGTTCCAGGCTTTTTCGCAAGCCGACGAATCGACGACACGCAAGTTCGGCGGCACCGGTCTCGGCCTGGCCATCTGCAAGCGCCTTGCCGCAATGATGGATGGCGAAATCGGCGTCGACAGCAAAGTGGACGTCGGCAGTACGTTTTGGGTGACCGTTGCCGTCGGGCTGGCAGCCGATAGCTCGCCGCCTGCTTCCAATATCGCGCAAGGCACTTCGCCTGGCGCCACCGCCGTGACACGCTCCGCTTCGGCCGCCGATCAACTGCTCGCGCGCAACAACCAGGCAACGCGCGTGCTGCTGGTCGAGGACGATCCAGTCAATCAGGAGGTGGCCAGTGAATTGCTGCGTGCCGTCGGCCTGCAGGTCGATGTCGTCGGCGATGGCCACCAGGCACTGTTGCGCCTGTGCACCGGCGAGCAGCCGATCGGCACCGACTACGCGGTCATCCTGATGGATATGCAGATGCCGGTGATGGACGGCGTCGAAGCGACCAGCCTGATCCGCAAGCTGCCGGGCAGAGAATCGCTGCCCATCGTCGCCATGACCGCCAACGCTTTCGCCGAGGATCGGCAGCGCTGCCTGCAGGCGGGGATGAACGACCATCTGGCCAAACCGGTCAATCCGAAACAACTGTACGAGGCCATGTTGCGCTGGTTGCCGAGATCAACCGCGACGTCGACGGCGCCCGATGAAACAGCACGCCGCAGCAACGAAAGCAGGCCGTCATCGACGCCACTGGCCACGATCGCCGGGCTGGACAGCGAAGCGGGCAAACTGACGGTCGGCGGAGACGCGGCGTTCTACCTGCGCCTGCTCCACATGTTCGCCGACAACCATGGCAACGATGCGCCCGCGATGCGCCGACTGCTGGCCGCCGGCGACCGCAGCGGTGCACGACGGATGGCGCATACTCTGAAGGGCGTCGCCGCGACGATCGGCGCCAACGCCCTGCGCGCAACATCGCTCGCCGTCGAGCTGGCAATGCAGGAAAATGTACCGGACGACCAGATCGAGGCGGCGATCAACACCATGGAAACCGATCTGCTGCCGCTCGTTGCGGCGATCCGCCAGCTCGACGAAACGCAGTCGCCGGACGCCACTGGCGGACCAAGCAACGAAGAACGGCAACGTGTTCAGCGGCTCCTGACCGAACTCGCAGGCCTGCTCGGCGAAGACGACACACGCGCCGGCGATTTGTGGTGCGAGTGGGCGCCTGAGCTGGAGCGTGCGCTCGGAGGCTTCGCCCGCCGTCTCGGCGACGAGATCGGCAATTTCCAGTTTGACAAGGCGTTGCTGACCCTGCGCGAAGCCCTTGCCGATCGCACCGGGCAGCCGCCCGCGTCGGCCGGCGACCGCTGAGGAAGACGTCACGAAGGAGCAGGCAAAGTCGCCGAAACCTCTCCGGCCGACTGTTCGCCGTGCAACTTCCGGACGTTGCAGCGCACAATCGCATCGGCGTTTCCTTTAGAATCGCGCCCTCGATGAGAAGTCTGCCGCCGTGCCGGAGAAAATGCGATGAGCCTGCAAAGCAAACCCAATACTGATGACCTACGCATCCGGGAGATCAAGGAACTGGTGCCGCCGGCGCACGTCTTTCGCGAGTTCCCGGTCGGCGTGCGGGCCGCGCTGACAACCTACAATGCGCGACAGAGCATTCATCGCATCCTGCACGGTGCGGACAACCGCCTGCTCGTCATCGTGGGCCCGTGCTCGATCCACGACGTCGATTCCGCTGTCGAATACGCCAGACGGCTGGTCAAGGAGGCGCCTCGTTTCGCCGATGATCTGCTGCTCGTGATGCGCGTCTACTTTGAAAAACCGCGCACGACCGTCGGCTGGAAGGGCCTGATCAATGACCCACGGCTGGACAACAGCTTCCGAATCAATGAAGGACTGCGCCTGGCACGTGGTCTGCTGCTCGAGATCAACGACTTCGGCCTGCCCTGCGCGACCGAGTTCCTCGATACGATCACACCGCAATACACTGCCGACCTGATCGCCTGGGGAGCGATCGGCGCCCGCACGACAGAGTCGCAGGTCCATCGGGAGCTCGCTTCCGGGCTGTCGTGCCCGGTTGGATTCAAGAACGGCACAGACGGCAACATCCGTATCGCGATCGACGCCATCCGCGCCGCCCAATCACCTCATCATTTCCTTTCCGTGACCAAGGCAGGCCATTCGGCAATCGTTTCGACGACTGGCAACGAGGATTGCCATGTCATCCTGCGTGGCGGAAACCAACCCAATTCGGATGCTGCCTCGGTCGACGCGGCGTGCCGGCAGATCGCCGGCGCCGGTCTGGCGGCGCGCCTGATGATCGATTTCTCGCACGCCAACAGCAGCAAGCGCTTCAAGCAGCAAATGGCAGTGGCGCAGGACACGGCAGCGCAACTGGCAGCGGGCGACGAGCGGATCATCGGCGTGATGATCGAGTCACACCTCGTCGAGGGCCGTCAGGATCTGATTCCCGGGCAGACGCTCGAATACGGCAAGAGCATCACCGACGCCTGCCTCGGTTGGGACGACTCACTGACGGTCCTGGAAACGCTGGCCAAGGGCGTGCGCGCCCGCCGTCTGGTCGGCGCCACGCAATAGGAGGCGACGACGGTGTGTGAAAGAGGGCGCCCCCCAGCCCGCGGCCCTGATTTGTGCCGGTAACCCGGCAACAGGCGATGCTCCCGAAAAGCGGGGCGAACCGTCCGCGCTGAGAGCGAAGCAGCGACCGCGTTCCCGGCTGTCAAACAAGAAAAGCATACCGTGGCGGGAACGCTGGCTTGCCAATGCGCAGCCATTGCCCCCACCACGCCCCCACCCTCCTCCTACCTGAGCTTTATTTCTTTATAGATGACGTGCTTTCTTGCCTTGGGATCGTACTTCTTGATCTCCATCTTGCTCGGCATCGTCTTCTTGTTTTTTGTCGTCGTGTAAAAATGGCCGGTACCTGCCGTAGACTCGAGCTTGATCTTGTCGCGCATGCTTGCTCTCCTGATCAGATCTCGCCGCGCGCACGCAGATCGGCGAGCACAACGTCGATTCCATTCTTGTCAATCGTCCGCAATCCGGCGTTCGACACGCGCAGACGAACCCAGCGCTTCTCGCTCTCGATCCAGAAACGCCGATAGTGCAGATTCGGCAGGAAGCGGCGCTTCGTTCTATTGTTGGCGTGGGAAACATTGTTCCCTACCATCGGGCCTTTACCCGTTACCTGGCAAACACGCGCCATGATTGTCGCTCCAGTTATCTTTGGGAAGAAAACTTGCAATTTTAGCCGATGCGCTTGCTGATGTTCAAGCCTTTTCGTGCTCCGTTGGTGCCTTGAGGCCTGTCGGCGCCGCGGTGTTCACTCGCATCAATTCCCGCAGCGTCGCCAGCGCCGCCGGATAGTCGAAGTCGCCGACCTGCCGCCCGAGCTGAGTCGCTCCCTCACCAAGGCTGGCCAGCAGCAGCCGGCGGTTGGCCTCGAACAGATCGCCCGCCCTGGTATCGTCGCTGGCCAGAAGGGGCTCCAGCTTCACGAGCACCGTCCGCGCCAGGCAGGGGTCGGCGGCGAAGTCGCCGCGCTCGCCGCCAGAAGCCGCCTCCGGCAGTTGCGAGAGCGCAGCGTCGAGCGCTGCCTGTTCGGCCTGCAGGGTGTTGAGCAATGGGTCCACCATCGCGGGTACGGCGGCATTGCGCAGAGCCCGTTCCAGGGCGACGGCCGCCGCCTGGAGGCGAACGGCACCCAGGCTGGCGGCCGCCCCCTTGAGCGCATGCAGGCGTTGTCTTGCGGCATCGGTCCGGCACGCCGCCAGATCGTCCCGCACCTGCTGCGGTTGCGCGCGGTGGCCGGCCGCGAACTGCTGCAACAGTCTGACGTAGGCGGCCGTATTGCCATTCAGCATCGCCAGTCCCCGCGCCGTGTCGAGTCCGGCGAACTCCGCCAGTGCTCCCGGCAGGGCCGCCGGCTCCCGCGGCCGCGGTACCGACGCGGCGAGCGCGCAGCCGTCGCCCGGCCGCGCTTGCGGCAGCCATTTCAGCAGGGTGCCATACAGCGTCTCCGGCTCCACCGGCTTGGCGATGAAATCGTTCATGCCAGCATCCAGGCAGGCCCGGCGGTCCTCGTCGAAGGCGTTGGCGGTCATCGCCAGGATCGGTCTGCGCTCCCAGCCGGGCAGCGCCCGGATGGCGCGAGTGGCGGCGAGGCCGTCCATGTTCGGCATCTGCATGTCCATCAGGATGAGGTCGTAGCCCGTGGTCCTGGCCTTGTCCACGGCCTCGCGGCCGTCCGCCGCCGTAGCCACCATCAGGCCGACGCCGTGCAGCAGTTCCAGCGCTACTTCGCGGTTGATCGCGTTGTCTTCGGCGAGGAGGATCCGCAAGCCGGCACGGCTGGCGCGAAGGTTCGCTTCCGCATCCCGTCGGGGCCCCTGCCCGGGCAAGGGCATGGCGCCTTGCCCGTGTTCCAGGCGCGCGGTGAACCAGAAGCGGCTTCCCTTGCCAACCGCGCTCTCGACACCGGCATCGCCGCCCATCATGCGGGCAAAGCGCCGCGTGATGGCCAGCCCCAACCCGGTACCGCCGTACTTGCGCGTGGCGGAGGCGTCGGCCTGCTCGAAGGCGATGAACAGGCGCGCCAGCTTGTCGGGCGCGATGCCGATGCCGGTATCCTCGACCTCGAAGCGCACGCGCAGGAGCGCGCCCGACTCCTCTTCCAGCCGTGCGCGCAGAACGATGCGGCCGTGCTCGGTGAACTTCACCGCATTGCCAGCATAGTTGAGCAGGCCCTGGCGCAGGCGGGTCGGGTCGCCGCGCAGCCAAACCGGCACCCCGTCGGCGTCAACCTCGATCGCCAGCCCCTTGCCGCAGGCCGCGTCGGCGATCAGAGCCCGAGTCTGCTCCAGCACCTCGTCGAGGCTGAAATCCGTTGCTTCGAGCTGCATGCGTCCGGCCTCGATCTTCGACAGGTCGAGGATGTCGTTGATGATCGCGAGAAGGTGGTAGGCGGCGGCATCGATCTTCGCCAGCCGCTCGCGCTGGGCAAGGTCCAGCACCGTCTTCTGCAGCAGATGGGTCAGGCCGATGATCGCGTTCAGCGGCGTGCGGATCTCGTGGCTCATGTTGGCCAGGAAGACGCTCTTCGCCTCGTTGGCGGCATCCGCCCGCGCCCGCGCCTCGTTCAGTTCGGCGGTACGCTGCTCGACGAGCTCCTGCAGGTGGTGGCGGTGGGCATCGAGTTCCTGGCCGATGCGCCTTTTCTCCGTGATGTCCTCCTTGATCGCGACGTAGTGGGTGATCCGCCCATCGGGCTGGTGGATAGGCGTGATGATGGCGAACTCGAAATACTCGCTGCCATCCTTGCGCCGGTTGTCGAACTCGCCCTTCCATACCTCGCCACGCTTCAGGGTGGCCCACAGCGAGGCATAGGCCTGCGGGGGCGTCTTGCCCGACTGCAGGATGCGCGGATTACGGCCGATCAATTCCTCGCGGCTGTAGCCGGTCTGCTGCAGGAAGGCCTCATTGACGTACTCGATGTTGCCCGAAAGGTCGGTGATGGCGATGCTCTCCGGACTTTGCTCGACAGCCATCGACAGCTTGCGCAGCGAGTCCGCCGCCGCCTGGGCATCTTCCATCAGGCTCAGCGCGGCCATGCTGGCACGCTGCTGTTCATCGAGTGCCTGCCGCAGTGCGGCCTCCGCGAGCTTGCGCTCGCTGATGTCGCGCACCTCGCCGAGTACGGTGTCGTCCGGCAGCCGCATGCCGTTGATCTCGACCGCCACCTGCGTACCGTCCTTGCGCAGCAACCGGGTTTCGAAAGCCTGCTCTTCGCCGGCCAAGTTGCGCCCGAAGCGAACAAGCACCCCGTGCCGCCGAGCCTCCGGCAGGATGTCTTCCATGCGGATCCGCCCGAACTCTTCGGCGCTATGGCCGAGGAGCACTTCCGCCCGGCGGTTGTGGTAGGTGAAGTGGCCGTCCGCACCGACGATGAAGATGGCGTCTGGCGAGAAGTTGAGAATGTCGTGCAGTTTCTCTTCGCTGCGGCGCAGTGCTTCATGCGCCAGCTTGCGCTGCGTGATGTCCTCGGAGAAGATCACGATGCCGCCCACCGTGTCGTCGGCAGCGTGCCAGGGGCGTACTTCCCAGCGCAGCCACTGCACCCTTCCGTCGGCGCGTTCGAAAGCATCCTCCTCCGCCGTGACAGTTTCGCCCGCCAGCCCGCGCCCGTGCACCGCCTTCCATGCCGCGCCGATCTCGGGAAACACCTCGTAATGCGATCGGCCGAGGAGTTCGCGCCCACCGAATCCGTAATCGTCCCGCCAGCCCTGGCTGACGGCGAGGTAGCGCATCTCGCGGTCGAACATCGCCATCGCCGCCGGAGCATGGTCGATCAGCACCTGCAGCCGTACCTGGCTTTCCTGCAATGCAGCGGCGGTGACCACGGCAGCCTGTCGCGCCGCGTTGGCATCCTCCATCTGGTTCAGCATCGCCAGCCGGGCCTTGCCCTGCTCAGCGAGTGCTTCCTCCAGCGCCACCCCGGCCTGCTTTTGCGCAGTGACGTCGATAAAGAATGCCAGCGCGCCTTCCGGCTGCGGGATCGTCGAGATCAGCATGTCGCGTTGCGTTCCGTTCTTGCAGGCGATTCTGTACTCGCGCGGTGCGCTGTCTTCGCCTTCGGTTGCGCGCTGCCAGGTGGCGCGCGCGCGCGCGCGAAGCGCCGGATCGGGGTAGGCGCACCTGCACCAGGCGTCTGCGTTGGGAATATCCTCCAGGGTGTAGCCGAACACTTCTTCGAAGCGTGCGTTGAGCGCCAGGACGCGGCCATCATCGGCCACCAGGGCCAGCGGAAGCGGCGCATGGTTGAGCAACTGGCGGAAACGCTCGTCGCTGGCGGTTTCCGCCGCCCTGGCTTCGTCGATCCAGGTGCGCGCGGCGATGAATTCGGTGATCTTGGGCGCCCTGCCAGGCGCGACCGATGTGGTGAGTGATCTCAACCCGCTGCCGATCCGACGACCGGCCAAGGCGCCGCCAAGCATGCCGAGCAGTGTGGCAAGCAGGATCGCCATGGCGAGGATGGCGGCGGACTTCTGCTGCGTGGCAAGGTGACTGCTGCGCGGAATCTCGACCACCACCGACCATGCAGCGCCTTCCGTGGCGACGACGAAGCGATGATCGTCCGCCACGTCCCGCACGGCGTCAAATCCGTCCGGCGCGCGCCGGGCGATACCGGCACCGGTGCCATCAAGCAGTGCGAGCGACCAGCCGTCCGGCAGCGCCACTCTGTCCATGCGCTGCTGCAATTGCGCCGCCTCGATCGTGGTAACGAGCAAGTGGGCAACCTTGCCTTCGCGCAGACCGGGCACGACGATGGCGACCAAGGCTACGTTGGCAACCGGACCAACGACAACGTCGCCCACTTGCGGCTCACCGGTTGCGAGCGCCAGCGGCGCGGCGCTGCGGCCCTTCGACTGGGGTAACCTGGGCAGCCGGGTGCCGAAGGGCGTGCGGGTGTTGAACAGCATCTGCCCAGCGGTATCGGCGAAGACGACATGCGTGCCGAAACTGTTCCGGAAGCCCTGCGCCTCGGCATACAAGTCCTCCCAGCGGCGCTTATCGTCGGCCAGGCGCGAGTCGGCCAGCATGCGCAGTGCGCTGATGCGCGCATTCAGGTACTGGTCGATCGTGGTGGCGAAGTTCTGCGCAAGGTGGGCACCTTCACGCAGATGCCTGCGCTCCTGCTCCTGGAGGTTGTCCCAGGCCAGCCAGACGGCCAGCAGCAGCAGCGGCGCCACGCAGAGGCAGATCAGCCGCGCGAGAAAGGACGACAGCGACCGGATGGTCATGGCGTCCGGTCGTCCGTGCCTGGCGGGTGAGCAAGACCAGGGTCGTCGGGCGGAGCCCGTCCCGACTCGTGCGCCAAGGCATTCACCGCTTGCTTGAGGCAGCTCATCTCCAGCTCGCGGCGCACGGCGGCGCTGTTGGATTCATGAGGCGTCGTTCCCGTCGCCGTCCTTCATGAAGGCCAGCGCATAGGGTGGCTTGCGGCCGAGTTCTTGCGACAGCGCGTTGATCGTCTTCTTCATCGCGAGCATGTCGATCTCGCGGCCAACGGTGGCGCGGTTAAAGCGCTCCAACTCCTCGTTGCGCTGCCGCAGCTGATCTTCGGCAGTTCTGCGGGCGGTAATGTCGCGCGACAGGACGACGAAGCGCTCGCCCAGCCCCTCGGCCACCGGCTTGCGTGCCACGGAAATCTCGAAATGGCCGACGCCCTGCGCCACGGGAAGACTGATCGTCCGTCCGTAATCCGCACCTGCCCCGCTTGCGGCGGCCAAGGCCTCCATCACCGTTTCGGCAGCCTCGGGCGGCAGCATCTCCGTCACTTTACGGCCCAGCAATTGATCGGCGGGCACCGCCAGCAGTGCTTCATGCGTGGCCTTCACGGTGAGGTAGCGCCCTTCCGCGTCGAGTTCGAACATCAGGTCGGGGATCGCCTGGAGCGTCGCGTTCATGTCGGCGGCCAGCCGCTGCAGGGCAATTTCCGTGGCCTTGCGTTCGCTGATGTCGTGGTCCAGCCCGCGGTAGCCGAGGAATGAACCATCCGCAGCGACGATGGGCATGCCGCTCGTCGAAACGTGGATCAGGCGACCATCTTTGTGGATGTTGATGTTGTCGAGGTCACGGAAAGCTGCCTTGCGTGCGACGAAGGCGGAGAATTCGGCGCCGACCCGCTGCGCTTCCTCCGGCGGCATCAGGTCGAAGGGCGTCCTGCCGATGAGTTCAACCGGGGAGTACCCGAGCAGTCGGTAGACGCTGTCGGAGACATAGGTGTAGCGACCAGAGACATCCACTTCCCAGATCCAGTCAGCGGTCGACTCGATGATGTCGTGCAAGCGGCGCTCGCTTTCACGCAGCGCGATCTCGATCTCCATGCGCCTGGAAATATCCTCCGAATAGATGACAATACCACCGATCGTTCCCTCCGGCTCCCGCCACGGACGCAATTCCCAGCGCAGCCACTGCGTGCTGCCGTCGGCACGCACGAAACGGTCTTCTTCGCGCTTGGCCACTTCACCCGCCAGCCCGCGCCGGTGAATGTCCTTGAGTTCCTCGCCGATCTCGGGAAAGAGCTCGTAATGGGAGCGGCCGATGACATTGCCGTCCGCCAGGCCGAAATCCGTCAGCCAGCGATTGCTGACCGCAAGGTAGCACATCTTGCGATCGAACATCGCCGGCGCCGCGGGCGAGTTCTGGATGAGCAAGCGCAGGCGCACCTCGTTGTCAAGCAAGGCCTGTTCGGCATGCTTCATCCCGGTGATGTCGCGCGAGATACCGAAGGTACCGAAGATGCGCTTGTCGCCATCGCGCAGCGGCCCTTTGGTGGCAAGGAAGGTGCGCTGTCCGAGCGGGGTGTCGAGCAGTTCCTCGCTATTTTCGACGTGGCCGGTGGCGACAATCCGCTCGTGGATGCCCATCAGCATCGCTGCCTGCTCCGGCGCGAACAGGGCTCGGTCGTCCTGTCCCAGTATTTCCGCAATGGGCTTTCCGACGAGGCGGCTGGCAGCATTGTTGAATAACAGGTAGCGGCCTTTCAGGTCCTTGGCGAAGATGGCGTCTTCGGAATTTTCCGCAATGGCCGCCAGCAAGTCATGGGTGCGCTGCTTTGCGGCGAAGTTGTCGACTTCGCGCTGGTACGACGCATGCAGCCTGCCGAGGTAATGCTTGACCAGGAAATACAGCAGAAGTGATGTGGCACCGACATAGAACCACCCCTTCAGCATGCTGGCGCGGATGATGGCGTCCGGGTCACTGAATGCCGCCTCGACCGCCTTGTCGGAGAGCAGTATCCACAAGCAGCCGATCACGGCGTACAGCAAGGCGATCAAGAGGGCTGAACGCACCGCGTAGTGATTGTTCCTCACGCCCGCCTCCTCATGGCTCATCCTCCCGAAAGCGCTGAGAATAGGAGATCCAACGCGACTCGACAACTGCGTTGCCGGCTTTGCCAGGCATTCTCAACCTTCAATTCAGGGTGATCGCCGCGTGAAAGGCGAAGACACCTGGTCCGATTCCAATGCCGGCTCAACCGGCCCTATCGTCGCCGAGTAGGTGTCGACGGGAAGGAACATGGACTGCCCTCACGGTTTGCTGTCGAAGCGGCCGTCATCCAGCCGATAGACGAGTTCGCGGGTAATTTCCTGCCAGGAAAGGATACGCCGGCCCTGGTGGTCGCGCATGAATTCCTCCGCCTCGGCGCGACTCGCCAGCGGCACCAGTTCGTCGCCCATCGGGCCCCGCGTGTCGGAGCCGATGACGTAATAGGCGCGCGTCGCGTCGACGCGGGCAACGCCATAGTACTCGGTGACGGCGATGGTGGCGATCTCCTCCGAGCGCCGTCCGGGAGCGTACTTCTTTAGATCGAACAGATACTTGAAGAGATCCTTGGCGCCGTCGAAATGGTGCGCGTGACCGTCCTTGTAGCGCACTGTCGCCGCCCACGCCGGGTACCTGCTCACCACCATGCCGCACACCGGGCACAGGTCCCGCGGACTCGGGCCCAAACGATCCGGAACGTCGGCCGCCTGGGCAGACCAGACGGCCAGCGCCAGCAGTAGCGCGGGGAGCAGAGGGCGCGCGACCATCAGCCCTGCGTCTTCAGCATCTTCTGACGCATCTCGTCGCGTTTCTTGCGAATCATCAGCGTGTCATTGGCAAGGTCGGCGTAGGCGGCGATGAGCGCTGCGTTGAAGTCTGCCAACTCTCCGCCGTGCCGCTCCCTGGCGGCCAGCGCGGCGTCGCGTTTGGCGAAGGCGGTCTTCGGACGTCCGCTCATCACAGCCTTGAGGGCGCCACCAACCAGGTAAGTGGCCTGGTCCACGTTCACCAGCGGCTTGACCTCGGCAGCGGCGCCATAGTCAGCCGCGTAGATCGCGACGGGTTGCCGGTCCAGATTCAGCGCCAGCGAGATGGCCAGGCAATGAATCGAACAGACACCGTCCGCCAGCCCGTCACCGTAATGCACCAGGTGGCGAGAGAAGTGGTACTCGCGCCGGTCCATTCCGCAATAGGGGCATTTGGCATACTTCTCAAACTCGTTCTCCAGCGGGTTGGCGTCCTTGCCGGTCTTCGGCATGAACTGCAAGGGGGTTCCGTCTGCTGCGCACGCGGCCGACTTGTCAGCCGGACTGGCAGGACGTTCCTGGGCGGCTCTCGCCAGGGGCACGCCGGCGAGTGCAGCAGCCAGTGGGAGTTTGAACAGATCTCTGCGTTTCATGTATCGCTCCTTGAGAAGGTGGCTAAGGATAGCCGGGATCAGCCAACGTAGTCAGGTGTGGAAGCACGGACAGGAGGGCCGGAATGGACAAAGACCGGGCAAAGCCCGGACAAGCATGCACGTCGAGGCGGCCGACGGCGGAGGACAATGGCAAGGTCTGGCATCAGGGTGGCCGAGCATCGCAAGTCGACGCTAAAGACGCGCCATCACCCGAAAAAATCCGGCGCCCGAGACGACGGCCTGTGCGCCCAAGCCGATCAGGCAGACGGCAGCGACGCGACGCAGCCCGCTCAGCGCGCGGCTCCCCAGCCAGTGCGCAGCGGCACCAGCGACCGCCATCGCCGGCAGTGTACCCAGGCCGAAAGCGAGCAGCCAGCTCGCCCCCTGCAGCAGCGAGGCCGCGGTTGTCGCCTTGATCGCCAACGAATAGACCATCGCGCAAGGCATCAGCGCATTCAGCAACCCGGCGAGCAGGAAAGGGGCCGCCCGGCTCCTTTGCACGGCTTGTGCCGCCTTGCCGATTCCTTCCTGAGGCCCGTCCTGCCTGCCCAAGCAAGCAAGCCAGGCAAGGCGCCTGCCCTGCTTGCCGGGGCCGGCGACGGGCCTGCCAGACCGGTCTCGCCTGCCGGCACAAGCGGCCTCTGCGCCGGCCGACCCGAGCCGTCCGACCGGGAAAAGAAGCTGCCAGACGCCGACTGTCACGACCGCCCATCCGGCCAGCAGGTACAAGCCGGCCTGCCCCTGCCCCACCCCTCCGGTGAGCACCAGCGCCTGCCCAAGGCCGGCAGTGAGCGCGCCGAGGACACTGTAACCCGACACTCGGCCCAGGTGATACGCGGCGTGGCTGACCGCACCGGCACGCTGGGCGCAGCCGAAAAACAAGCCGCCCGCCAAGCTGCCGCACATCGCCCAGCAATGGCCGGCACCGCCCAGACCGGCAGCGAAGGCCAGGCCCAGGGTCAGCTCATGGCTCATGCCGGTCGTCCAGCAGAGCACGGGCCTGCGCCTCGAAGACCTGCGGCGTGACTTCACCCAGGATCTTCCCGGCCAGGCGGCCGCGGCGATCGACGAACCAGGTCACCGGCAGCGCCCTGACACCGTAGCGGCGAGCTGTGTCGCCCTCCGGGTCGAGCAGCACCGGATAACTGATCCCCAACGGCGCGACGAAAGCGGCCACGGTGTCGCGCTCCTGAGCGACATTGACCGCCAGCACCTCGAGTCCCTCGGCCTTGAGTCGCCGATACACCACCTCCAGCTCGCGCATCTCGCTCTTGCAGTAGGGACACCAGTCGGCCCAGAAGCGGATCGCCAGCACCCGGCCGGCAACGCCTTCCGGAACGGCCAGGCGGCCACCAGCCAGCGTTTCGGACTGGAAAGCCGGCGGTGGGTCACCGTTGCGCAGCACCACCGGCGGGGCTTCCCTGCAGCCGGCCAGTAGCAAGACGATTGCCCATACCGGCAGCCAGCGCATCTCAGGCTCCAAGCAGCGTCAGATTGGAACGGCCGACGTACCAGCCCGTCAGGGCCGCGAACAGAGCGTAGCCAGCGATGGCGACCCAGGCCAGGCGCCGGGCGAACGCCGGCGCGACGGCCGCCAGGCTGGCGTAGCGCGCCTGCGGCGCCGCCTGGGCAACCCCGAGGGCAGCGGCGGTGGCAACGAAAAGCGGCGGATAGAGCCACCAGCCGGCGTAAGCGTGCTCCGCCTGCAAGAGGCAGAAGGGGCAGTGATGATGGGGATGCTCGTAGATGTACAGCGAAACGAACGCCACCACTCCAGCCAGCGCTACCGGGAAAGCGACCAGCGCCAGGCCACCGAGCAGCCGCGCGCCGCCGCCCCAAACAAGATGGTAGGCTGCCGCCGCCGCCGTGAGGGCCAGGGTAAGCGCAAAAACGAGCATGGCGGGTGCGGCCGGCAGGGCCGCCAGGTCGCTGGCAAGACGGCCGCCGGAATCGGCGAACAGACTGCCGCAACACGAGGTGATGACCTGCGGCCGCAAGTTCAGAAAGTACGCCCAAGTGCAGGCCGCCTCGGCCAGTGCGGCGGGCGCGACGGCGAGCAGCAGCGCGTACTTGCGGCGGACCAGCGGATAGTCCCAGCCCCGGCAGTCCAGACGGTGCAGGATCACCCAAGCGGCGGCGAGGAAGAATACCGCCAGACGCGCGGCCAGCGCGGGCCAGCCCCAGGCATTCGCGTTCAGCGATCCCACCGCGCACATGGCGCCGGAAAACGATGGCGCCATCGCATCGGCCTGGTAAGCGAAAAGCGCGAGCGTGAAAGGTTGTAGCAGCAACAACAGACCGACCAGAGTGGCCACCAGGTAGGTACGGCGCTCAAGCGCGATCTGGCCGGGGCCGCTGCTGGCGAGATCCCAGCTCCGCAGCAGGACCAGCGCGAACCCCGCAGCCATCGTCAGCCCCGCTGCCTGCAGCGTCGAGGCGAACAGCAAGGCGAGGATCGCGGGGCTAAGCATCCGCCTCACTTCCATCGTCGATCGCCACCACGCGACCGTCGCAAACGGTCAATACGCGGTCCGCGATCCCACGGTCGAAAACCAGAGGGTCGTGGCTGGAAACGATCACCGTTCGCCCTCGGTCGCGCAGGCCGGCCAGGATGTCCAGTACCTGCCGCGATAGATGACTGTCCAGGTTGGCGGTGGGCTCGTCGGCGATCAGCACCTGCGGGTCGTTGATCAGCGCCCGCGCAATGGCGGTCCGTTGCGCTTCACCACCCGACAAACACTGCGCGCGACTGTCTGCCCGCTCCGCCAGTCCCAGGAAAGCAAGCAGCTCCAGCGCGCGGCGGCGTACCTGCGCGTGCGGTCGACCGCTGGGCAGCGCCGGCACGAGAACGTTGTCGAGAAGCGTCAGGCCGCGGATCAGGTGGAAGGTCTGAAAAACGAAGCCGATGTGAGCGCGGCGCAACTCGGTCATGAAGCGCTCCGGCAGCCCCGACACGTCACGCCCGCCGAGGCGCACCCGACCGGCGGTTGGCCGGGTGAGCAGGCCGACGAGCGAAAGCAGGGTCGTCTTGCCCGCGCCGCTTGGCCCACGCAGGGCAGTCAGGCGACCGGGTTCGATGGCGAGCGAGACGTCGCGCACCGCGGCATACTCGTTGTGCCGACCCGGGTTGAAGGTCTTGCTCACCCCGACAAGCTCGATCATGCGCGGAGCACCTCGTCCGGGTCGGCGGTCGCGGCCCGCCATACCGGCACCAGGGTAGCGGCCACATAGGGCAGAACGGTGAGGCAGAACAAGGTCGACACCTGCATCACTTCCGCCCGCGGTACGAGCCGGAAGCGCGGGTAGAGCACCGACCAGCCCTGCAATACCGGTCGAAACAGCGCTCCGTCCAGATAGAACACGTGCAGCCAGGCGAGTACGTAGCCGAGCAGGAAAGCGATCAGCGAGACGAGTAGTCCCTCCCACAGCTTCATCGCCATGACGTCACCGCTTTCCCAGCCCACTGCCTTGAGGATGCCGATCTCACGCCGCTCTTCGGCTGACAGGCCGGCAGCCTTATCCCAAGCGAGCAACGCGAAGGCCACCAGCGCGAGCGCCGAAACCGACAGCAATAGACCCTGCCGCCAGTCGAAGACGCTGGCATAGGTGCGGCGCATCTCCTCGCGCAGGACGACCCGACTGTCGGGCAGCCGCTCGAGCACCTTTCTCGCCACCCGGCGCACTTCGGCAGGATTGCTCACGAACAGCGCCAGATCGGTGTACTGGCCGGCCGGAAATGCGAACAGAGCACGAAAATCCGCCTCCCCGATCAACATCAGGTCGGCGCTGACCAGTTCCGAGCGGGCATCGAGGACTGCCGCCACGCGCAAAGGCTGCGGCCGGCCGTCGTAGGCCCGCAGCGACAGCGTGTCACCCGGAGCGACGCTCAGGGCACGCGCCAGCGCCGCTCCCACGTGGACCGAACCGGTCGCCGGAGCATCCGCCGGCACGAGAAGGGTATAGTTCGCACCGACCGCCGGGTCGTAATAGTAGCCCCACAAGCGCCCGCGAACCTCGCGCACGCCGCGCAGATCGGTCAACACCTGCAGGCGCTCGGCGGAAATCAGGTCATGGCGGCCTGCCGTCAGGCGCTGCACGACGATCTCCGGCGCACCGGCCAGCAACTCCTCGGCGGCGGCGCGCAGTGCCTGACCGTACAGCAGCAGCGACGCAAGCAAGGCGACGATAAGCGTATACGCCGCCAGGAGGCCAGCGTTGCGGCCCTTGCGCCGGCCTAGCGCGGCGACGGTGTAATCGAGCAGGCCGAGCTGCCGTTCGAGCCAGACCGTCATCGCGACGTGCCAGCCGGCAGCAGTTCCACTTCACGATGGCCGGGAGGTGGCACCAACGAGCCGGCCGGGAAATGCTCCAGCGCCAGCGGATGGTCCTGAAACGCGGCATGGCGATCCGCCTGGCTGGGGTGCCGCGTGTAGCGCGCCTCGCTGAACAGGGCGAGGTCGGTCAGTTCCAGGCGGGCAGCGACAGCGCCAGCCGCTGCGGCGTCCCGCTCGGCGTTGGCCCCGCCGCCGTCGAGCCAGGTCGCGGCAAAGGCTGGCACGGCCAGCGCCAGAACGGCAAGGGCTCGGGTCGAGCCGCGCCGGAAGGGTGTTTCAGCCATACAGGTTGGAGATGCCATGTTCGTCCGCGGGCAGCGAACAGACGGACATGCTAACGTGTTCACGGGCAACAGGGGGCGCCCATCGCCTGCGACAAATCGTCGCACGCCGACTGCGCAGAAGAATGCATTACGACCTCGCGGCGGTGCGCGACGCGGCCCGGCAGGCTGCTGACCACTCCCGGCGGGACGAGGCATCGCGCATGTCGCTTGCCAGGAGGATCGATACACTATTGGCGTCTGCTCATGTGATTGACTCACCACAGCAAGCCGTTTCAGCAATGAGGTGTTAGGCCGACGCTCTGCGGAACCGCGAGCGGCGCCGACTGCGTCGATATGCCGCATAAGCGCTTGACGCAGCATGACTTACACTCCGATCTCCCATCCTTCTCCGGCGTTTGGCTGACCGGTGCGCCATTGGAGCAACCAGTCGCCCGGCCCGCTTTTTCCCGATGTCCGACCGGGCAGCAGTACGCAGGCTTCACACCCTTTATGAAATCCATGCCGGAGAACTGGAGGCCTTCGCGCGCCAGCGTGTCGGCGGCGAAGAGGCCAGGGATGTGGTACACGACGCCTACTTGCGCGTGATCAATTACGCGGACGAAGCGGCTATCGGGAATCCCCGAGCCTATCTCCACCGCGTTCTTCTGCCGCCCGGTCTTACGGGAGATAGCACAGTCACCTTGGGAGAGCACACACCATGCACCATTTCAGTAAACCGGTCGCCGCCATCTGCCTGGCCGTCGCATCCGCCTTCGTTCAGGCGCAACCAGCGACCTACGACTTCAACATCCCTGCCCAGCCTGCCAGCCAGGTACTCGATGCCCTGAGCAAGCAGACCGGCTTGCAGCCCATCTTCGCCGGAGGCACCGTGGACGGGGTGCAAAGTCCCGGTGTGAAAGGGAAATACACCTTGCGCGAAGCACTGGACAAGGCGCTGGCGGGAACGGGGCTGACCTACCAGTTCACCGGCGAGAAGGCAGCGGCGATCAAAGCCGAGACTGCGCCGCTGCAAACAAAGACATTGCCCACCATCGTGATCGCCGCCGAGAAAGAACAATCCTACAAAGCGCCGACAGCCACCGTGGCGAGTAAACTGCCGCTGTCGCCAAGAGAGATTCCGCAGTCGATTTCCGTGCTGACGCGCCAGCAGATGGATGACCAGAACATGGTCACGATCTGGGATGCCATGACGCAGATGACAGGCACGCAGGCGATCTGGAACGACAGCGACCAGGGGCAGTTCCACGCCCGAGGCGGTGCCATGAACATCCAGTATGACGGCGTCCCCACACTCTATCCCCTTTCTGGCAACCAGCAGTTCGATCTGGCGATGTACGAACGCGTCGAAGTGCAACGTGGTCCTACCGGGGTACTGCAGGGTTCAGGGGCGTTTTCCGGCACCGTCAATCTGGTAAGGAAACTGCCGAAGAGCCAGTTCGAAGCCTATGTCCAGGGCAGCATCGGATCCTGGGACAACAAGCGTATCGAAACAGATATCACGGGCCCACTCACAGAAGGCGGCCGCGTCCGCGGGCGCCTCGTCGCTTCCTGGAACGATAAAGACTGGTTCGTCAATCGTCTGCACAACGACAAGTGGCTGGCCTATGGCATCATCGAAGCGGACGTACTGCCCTCGACCACCATTCGCCTGTCAGCCGCCGCTCAGCAAAGCGACACCGACGTCGGCTACTCCGGCTTGCCCACCTATACCGACGGTCGTCTGATCGACCTGTCGCGCTCGTTCAACCCCTATCCGGATTGGAACAAGTCTGCATGGCAGCACGAGGAATTCGTCGGCGAACTTGAACATCGTTTCGCTGCTGGCTGGCGCGCCAAGGTACGCGCCAGTCGGCGCGAATCCAACTTCTTTTTCAAGGATGGCTACCTGACCACCGGCATCAATCCTGCCACCATGACCGGGGACTACCTGCGCCGCAAGGCTGACTGGGCGTACACCGCGAGCGATTTGGATGCCCATCTCGGCGGGCCATTCGATCTCTTTGGCCGCACGCACAACATCGTTTTCGGCGCAAACTACAGCAAGTATCTTTCGCATGGCAAGAGCGTGACCTCCACGCACATCCCTTCGCTACGGGTCAATGGCGTGCTCTTGAACGATCCGCCGAATGTTCCCGATTTCGAAGCGGATTATCGTACCGGCAGCGACAACGAAACCGTTCAGTACGGCCTCTACGGGCAACTGCGTGCCAAAGTGATCGATCCCCTGACCGTTGTGTTAGGTGCGCGCTACACCAATTACGACAACCGCTCACGCACGGTAAGCCCCGCCGCCGTGCCGACCAATTGGGCGCAGGGCGCCAGGGAAGACAGGGTATTCACGCCAAGCGTTGGCGCCGTGTTCGACGTGACGAAACAGATCGCACTCTACGCAGGCTACGCCGATATCTTCGTGCCGCAGACCAGCAGGAAGGCAGATGGCAGCGTACTGGAGCCGCGCGTCGGCGAGCAGTACGAAATCGGCGCGAAGGGTGAGTTCTTCGACGGCAAGCTGGGCGCGACGCTCGCGCTCTTCCAGATCACCGATACCAACCGTGCCTTCGCCGATCCAGCCAATCCCGGTTTCTTCCTGCCCCTGGGCGAAGTCGAAAGCAAGGGATGGGAACTGGAAGTCACGGGCAGTCCCCTGACCCACTGGGAATTGTCGGCTGGCTACACTAACCTCAGGACGGAACAGACCAAGACGTCGACCGCCAGCGCACTGGGCGCTCCGATCAGCTACTGGTATCCGCGCCACCAGCTCAAGCTCTGGTCCAACACCCGGTTTGGCGAAGGCCCACTGAAAGGCTTCAATCTTGGTTTTGGCATGACCGGGATGAGCAATACGGCGAGCGGCACCTCAACCTCTACCGTACAAGCACGCGAACAGAGGGGCTATGCGGTGTTCAACGCACTGATCGGTTACCGCATCGACAAGTCCTATTCTGTAAACCTGGCAATCAACAACCTGTTCGACCGGACCTACTTTACCCGCGTTCAGGGCACGAACACCTACATGTCCTACGGCGAGCCGAGAAACTGGCTGCTGGCGCTCAGGGCAGGTTTCTGACGCGAAAGAAAGGACAACCAGCATGGAAAGACGCACCCTGCTCCGCAGCGCGCTTCTCCTGGCCGCCGCCTCGCCTGCGCTTGGCGAGGAGAAACCGGTGATCCCCGGCGATCCGGCGCCCGCGGAAAACGATATTGAGAAGCATCCCCGTTGTGTGGTCTGCAACATGGATCGACGCAAGTTCCACTATGCGCGGCACCTGCTGCATTACGGCGACGGTCACGCCGAAGGAACGTGTTCGATCAACTGCGCTGCGGAATGCATGCTGAAGGAACGGCGCAGAGGATTTGCCGCCATCTATGCACCGGATTACGGCACGGACGGCGAACCTAAGCCGTTGATTGAAGTCTCCGCCGCCACGTATCTGATCGGCAGCGATTTGCGCGGCGTCATGTCGAGCGTCAGCAAGTACGCCTTCTCGTCCCGCGAGGCGGCAACCCGCGCGCAAGCCGTTGCGGGCGGAAAGATAGGCACTTTTGCCGATGCGACCGGGACGGCGTTCAGCGACTACTCGGCTGCCCTGATTCGCCGCTACGAGACGGACCGCGAGCGCTTGCGCAAGAAGAGTCAGGAGGGCCGAAGCTGACTCGTCTCGGTGGGCTGGTCGTCGGGTGCACAGGCTGGAGGACAGGAAATCCCGTTCGTTTTGCGCAGATAGAGCAAGAAGTGTATTGTGTTCGGCCAAGCGGGAACCTGCCCGCCAGCCCCGAACCCCTGAACTGTCGGCACCTCCAACAACGACCCATGACCGGCCTACCGCGAGACTGGCTCCTGGCCACGCGGCCATGGTCCTTCACCATGACCACTATCTCCGTCACAGTTGGCGCAGCCCTCGCCACTCTGGACGGAGCTTTCTCTTGGTGGCTTTATTTCCTGACGTTGATCGGCACAGTGCTGATGCACGCGGGCAGCAACCTGATCAACGACTACCACGACGTGCGCCAGGGGGTAGACAACGCCAGCGTGCCGACCGCCCGCTACCGCCCCCATCCCCTCATGGAGGGCCGCCTCACCCCATGCGGGGTCCGCTTGGCGGCCTATTCGTTCTACCTTTTCGCCACCGCCATCGGCCTCTTCCTCGCCATCACGCGGGGCTGGCCCGTCCTGTGGCTGGGGGTCGTCGGCATCGCAGCCGGAATCAGCTACACGGCGCCCCCGCTGAACTACAAGTACAAAGCCCTCGGAGAGGGTTCGGTGTTCCTGATGTGGGGCCCGCTCATGGTCAGCGGAGCCTATTACGTGCAGGCGCAGGCCGCGAGCAGCAGCGCCGTGCTCGTCAGCCTCCCGTTCGGGATGTTGGTCGCGCTGGTGCTGCTCGCCAACAACATGCGCGACATCGCCTACGACGACGCCAAAGGGATTCGGACGCTACCGATCCTGCTCGGTCGGCGCCGCTCCATCACCCTCTATCTCGCACTCATCGTCACAGCGTACGCAGCGGTCGCCGCCATGTCACTCCTCGGACCGCTTGAGCGCTGGTCGCTGGTCGTGCTGCTCTCAGCGCCGTTGGCCGCCAAGCTCCTCCGGCAGATGGCAACCGATGTCCCGCTCGACGCAGACGCGCAAACGGCAAAGCTGAACACCCTCTTCGGCGTGCTCCTGCTTCTCTCGCTCGTGGCCCAAGTGTGGCTGTGAGCACCGCATGCCCGCGGACGGCCGTCGCCAACAAGCCTGCCCTTTCGGCACACTGCTCCGTCGGCTGCCCGCGCGATCCTTTGGGCATGCGTCCCTGTGCGGCCGGGAATCTTCTCTCGACATCCTGGATCGAATCCGGGAGGCGGTGAGATCGGTGCCGGAGATCTCGCGTCGAGCGTTGTCGCGCCGGGGTTGCGAGTGGCTGAACTGCATGCGTCCAGCCGACCCCCATCCTGCCAGCCAACCCGTAAAGCAGCGCCGCAAGCTGGCGCTTTGCGATCGAAGACGGATGCGACAAGCGCCTGCTACCCAATCGACAACAGCGCCGCCGAAAACACGTTTCGTCCAATCGCCCTCGGGAAGAAGAACTGGCTCTTTGCCGACTCGGAGGCTGCTGACCAACGCGCCGCTGCGCTTCAGTCGCTGCTCGAAACCGACCGCGTGAACGGAATCGAGCCAATGGCATGGCTGACCGAGACGCTAGAGAAGCTTCCCACTTGGCCGCGCCGTCGTCTCGACGAGTTGTTGCCGCTCAGCAAGGTTCCGCCTGCCTGAGCCGTTTGCGCTCGCGCGGGGAGGCGCTGGACACTTACGGCCAAGTGGTATCAGCTCACAACGTTCTTGCCCATGCTGCTATATCCCTAAACCTCCTGGTTCAGGATTCCTCAGCCTGACTTGCGCTTGCGTCAACAACGTTCTGGCTCAAGCAGCTTCTCTTCGGGCGACTTGACCATGTTGCAATCCGAGTACAGAGGTGTGCAGTGTCCTAGCACATCGGATTCGAGCACAAGTGTGCTTGCCGAACTACTCGCCCGCCCGTCTCTTGCGCATCAGGCACGCCGCCGCGCGAGCGTGCGCAGAATACCGTCGAGCACCAGGTCCAGTTCCTTGGTCTTCGGTGAGAAAGCGGAGAACGAAATAGCCGTTCTGTTGTAGTACGCGATCCTTGCTCCGATCCCGCCGGTAGACGACGGGATCAGAGAGATGCTGTGGGCCATCCAGTTCCACCGCCACCCGCGCGTCCTCGCACAGCAGATCGACTTCCAGGCTCGCGGTCGCATCAAATGCGATCGGTAACGAGATATTGAGCCTGAATCGCCCCTCCGTTTCGGGCAGCGTCTCCAGCCGCCGGTACAAGAACGCTTCCACCGCACTGCGCGCTCTTTCTGTCCCTTCCGCATCCGGTGGAATGGTTCGGGCCGCGGCAACGAACAGGCCTGCCAGAGGAAGGTCGACACCATCGCGGATGAGCCTGCGGACACTGCAGGAGTAATCACGTTTCCAGATCGGATCAGAAGGCAGCGGTACGTCTGCAGGCCACCCCGGGGTGGCACTCGCCGGCAGGTGAACTGTGTAGCCGATGCTCTCGTATCCTCGGCAACGCCGATCGAACATCCGCCCCAGCATGGGGACGTGGAGGTCCGCGTAATCGTGGATGAGTACCTCACGCTTGCCATCGTAAAGCCGATGCAAGCGGCCAGCGTATTGGGCGATGGTGCCGCGCCATGATACCGGGAGCGTCAGGAACAGGGTATCGAGCCGCGCGTCGTCATAGCCCTCGCCGATGTATCTTCCCGTGGCCAGGATCACCCTGGCCTCGTTGGGAGGAACGGCCGCGAGTCGGTCGGCCGTCGCTTGCTCTTGCTTCTTTCCCATCCCAGCACGCAGGGTCATGACATGCGGAATGCGTGGGACGAGCATCCGTTCGAGACGTTCCAAGTGATCGTTTCGCTCCGTCAACACGAGCGGTGAACGACCGGCGCACACCGATTCGACGACATCCTCGCAGATGCGGCGGTTGCGGTGCTCGTCCTCGATCAGCTCCTGGTAAAGAGATTGGAATTCGAGGCGGCGGTCCGGTGACGCTTCCCGCTTTGGCTGAAATGCCGTCGGCTGGACAATGACAAAATGCTCGAACGGCCGCTTGGCCGCCTGCAATTTCGCATCCACGCGATGGCGCACGGGTCCGCATTGCATGAAGATGATGGGCTGATGACCGTCCTTGCGGACCACGGTCGCCGATAGCCCCAGGAAATACCGCGCCTTGACCTGGCGCGCCACTGCTTCAAAGCAGGGTGCCGACAAATGGTGGCACTCGTCGACGATCACGTGGCCATAATCGGCGACACGATCGTCTACGACGCCTTTCTTGATCAGACTCTGAATGACGGCCACGTCGATCTGCCCGTTCGGTCTGCTCACCCCGCCGCCAATTCGGCCGATCTCCTTCCGCGGCAGGCCGAGAAATGATGAAAGTCGTTCGGCCCATTGGTCCAGGAGTTGCCGACGATGCACGAGAACCAGGGTATTGACCCCGCGCTCTGCAATCATCCAGGCCGCCACCACTGTCTTGCCAAACGCTGTCGTTGCGGCCAAGACGCCCATCTCGTGCGCCAGCAGCGCCTCCACGGCGGATATTTGCTCGGGTCGCAGGTTGCCCATGAAGTTGACGCACAGCGGCCGCCCTCCATAGCGTTCGTCGCGAACGGAAATTCGAATCCCCAAATCCTTGAGCATTGCCCGCACGTCGTCAATGCAGCCTCGTGGCAGGCCGATATGATGGGGGTGATCTTCGGCACAAGCGATGACACGCGGCGTACCGTATGTGGACAAGCGCATCGCCTGTGCTTTGTAGAACTCCGGATTCTGAAACGCAGCCAAACGAAGCAAGCGGTTACGCAGCGCAGAGGGCAACCCTTCCTTGGCAACGTAGATCTGGTTGCCAAGGACCAACTCCAACACCTGCGGCAGGTCGCCGGCAATCGAGGCATCCCTGGCACGGCGTGACGGCGGCGCGGCCCACGGCGCGATGTCGTCTTCTTCTGTCGGCGGCAAACGCACGCCAAGAACGTGGCCCCGTCGTTCCGCCTCCTGAACCACACCTTCGACGCGAGCCCGTCCTATCTTGCGCAGGGTGGCGAGAAACGCCCATTGATCCGGCCACGGCTCAAGACCGTCATCGACAAACACACTATTGCCCTGATCGCGCGGCAGTTTTTGCAGCGGCAAGGCGATCAGGTTGCCGAATCCACCCTGCGGCAGGAAGTCCTGGTTCGGAAAGAGCCGGTCGTAAGAATCCAGGCCAATGTCCGGCCGACATTCCATGGTTTCCGTCAGCAAGTGGGAACCCAGCCGTCGTGCCAGAGCCGCAGGTATCGCCTGCTCGAAGAACAGCCAGACGTGCCCACCTCGCCCAGAGCGTGAGCGCTCGAGTACAGCCGGCAGATCCATGCGGCGGCAGGTTTCGAGGAAGGCAGTCGCGTCCTTGCACCACTCGGCCTTATCGAAATCAACCGCCAGGAAGGCGCATGAATCGTCCGGGAACAGCGGATAGCCGCCAAGAACAAACCGCTCTCCTGCAGTGTCACGGCCGGTCAGGTGCGAACGGATGACGTCGTCCGTCAGCGGTAGTAATCGACGATGACGGCAAGAGGCGCACTTGACGCGCGGCTTTTCGCAGATTCCGCGTGCCCACTCGTTGGCACAAACCGGAGCATACCCGGACGTGCTCGTCTTCCTGCTTTCGAACCGTTTCGCGTATACATCATCACGGACGCGGAACAAGGATCTGAAGAGCGCGATCTTTGCTTCCGGCAAGGATGTCCGATCAACGTGGCCGGTATCCTCTGGCGTCGGCATGGGTTGCAAGACTTCCCCACCTGTGGCTGTCGTCATCAAGGCAATCCGCCACCTGCCAGGAGTCGTTCGAGCACATCCCTCGCCCGACAACTGGCGCAGCACCGCCGCCTTCCATTGGTCGGGCCCGTCGCTATCGCCCAACTGGAATCTGGCAACCGCCACCGGCTACGTCACAGCCCGTCGATACCGCGCTGACACTGCGGAGCAGACATGGCATCGGCGATTTCTTCTCTGACATACTCTCTGCGTACCATGACAAGTACCATTGATGATGCAGACCCCGACAGTCACAAAATAGCATTAGCACAGGTTACCTCTGTAACCAGAAAACTGTCCTCACTCCCACTCGATCATTTCCTGCGCCTGTAAACCCGCATAAAACCTAGCTTTCTGTTTGCTCATAAGAGCGTCTACCGTCATTCTTACCGTCATATAGCGGGTGCTCTTGTGGGGTGGTCACTCCAGCCCATCCAAGGACAGTGATCGAATCGATCCGGGCCTGGGGAGCGCACGTCGGCTGAAGCCGAAGAACACGCCGAACACCTTGGTGGTATTGATGATATCGGAGATTGCCGCTCGTGGCGACGGCTGCGAGTTGTGTGCGGGATGTCAGAAACTGATGTATGATTCTCACAACAGAGGTGCCCATGAACACACTACCCGAAGCCATCCTGATCCACGCTCGATCCCTGCCCGAGGGAGGTCTGGTGTCGCCCAAGGAGTTTCTGCACATGGGCACACGGGCCGCGGTCGATCAGGCGCTTTCAAGGCTGACAAAAGAGGGCAAGCTGCTGCGGGTCGCGCGTGGTGCGTATGTCGCGCCGGTCTCCAGTCGCTTCGGCACGCGCGCGCCTACGCCGGAGAAAGTGGTGGAAGCGCTGGCAGCCCAAAGCGGTGAAGTGGTCGCTCCGCACGGCGCCATCGCGGCGAATACCCTGGGCCTGACCCAGCAAGTGCCCATTCGTGAGGTCTACCTGACCTCCGGACGAACCCGAAAGCTTAAGCTCGGCCGCTCCGAGATCGTGGTGAAGCACGTGCCCCGCTGGATGCTGGCTTTGGGCACCGGTCCGGCCGGCGCGGCCGTGCGCGCCTTGGCATGGCTGGGGCCGACCCACGCCAGTAGGTCACTGGCGACGCTGCACCGCTCTCTTCCACCGGCGGAATGGCAGATCCTTGAGTCCTCCCGTGCGGCGCTGCCATCGTGGCTGGCGCGAGCGATTGGCGAGGAAGCAGTGCATGGCTGAGGCCTTCCTGAGGCTCAGCCAAGACGACCAGCGCGAGGTGCTGGAGATCGTCCGCGAGAAGACGCAGCGGCCGACGCTTCTCCTCGAAAAGGACGTGTGGGTCGTCTGGGCGCTTGGCGCCCTCTTCGACTCGGCGCTCGCCGACGACCTGACCTTCAAGGGCGGAACCTCCCTGTCCAAGGCATACAAGGTCATCGACCGCTTCTCCGAGGACATCGATCTCACGTACGACATCCGCAAACTCATTCCGGACCTGATCGGCGGCGATGGTTTTCTGCCATCGAGCCGGAGCCAGGCGAGCAAATGGACCCGCACCGTGCGGGAGCGCTTGCCCGAGTGGATCGCCACGAAGGTGCGCCCCGTCATCGAAGCCGCGCTCGCGCGAGACCAATTGCACGCACGGCTGGAAATGGGTGGCGAAGACAACGACAAACTGCTGCTGCACTACCCCGCGCTCAAGCCTAGCAGCGGCTATGTTCGAACGGTCGTGACGCTGGAATTCGGCGGCCGCGCTACCGGTGAACCGCATCAGGCGCTGCCCGTTGCCTGCGACATGGAGGGGCATGTCGAGAATGTTTCGTTCCCGGCTGCCAGACCCGTGGTCATGAGCGTGGCACGCACCTTCTGGGAAAAGGCAACCGCTGCGCATATCTATTGTGCCCAGGGGCGGATACGCGGCGAACGGTACGCGCGTCATTGGCACGACCTGGCGGCTATCGCGCGCAGCCGCTACTGCGATGATGTCATCACAGACCGCGCCGTAGCGGCCGCGGTCGCCGACCACAAGGCGTTCTTCTTTCTTGAGAAGGATGCCGATGGCAATGTCATCGAGTACAAATCGGCCGTAACCGGCAATCTGCGCATCGTTCCTGAAGGCGCGGCGCGCGATGCATTACAAGAAGACTATGCGGCCATGATTGGAGACGGCATGATGCTCGGCGAATCTCTCGCCTTCGGTCAGCTCATGCAGGCCTGCAGCGACATTCAAGAGCGAGTGAATCAGGCGGCTAAGCCATAACACCACATAAGGGGGAAGACCATGCGCGTGTCGCGACTGTCCATCGAGAATTTCCGCGGCATTGCCAAAGCCGTGCTGCACTTCTCTGGGCATACCCTCCTGATCGGCGGCAACAATGTTGGCAAGAGCACGATCTGCGAGGCGCTTGACCTTGTACTCGGACCTGACCGGTTGAACCGTACGCCTCCCGTCGAGGAATTCGATTTCCGCAATGCCAACTATCTCGCTGACGATGGTGAGACTGCCGTTCCAATTCGCATCGAAGCCGTCCTGGTCGATCTCACCGACGACATCAAGACCCTATGCGCGGCCAATCTGGAGTTCTGGCACACGGCCGAAAAGCGTCTGCTCACTGAAGGTGAGATCGCTGCGGCCGACGACCCCAACGTGCAACTCTGTCTGCGGCTCGTTACTGTCGGACGCTACGACATCGACGAAGACCAATTCGTCGCCCGAACGATCTATGGTCGCACCAACGAGGAACCCGACGAAGAAACCAAGGCCATCCCTATCCGGGTCAAGCGAGCCATCGGCTTCCTCTACCTGCGCACCATCCGGACAGGTTCTCGGGCCTTGAGCCTCGAACGCGGCACCTTGCTCGACAACATCCTTCGAATGAAGGAAGCCCGCAAGGGCATGTGGGAGAGCATTCGCAAACGCTTGGCCGTGCTTGACCCGCCGATCGACGCCGATGCAACCGAATTGGGTCCGGTTCTGGACGAAATCGAAGCGCGCCTGGCCGAATATATTGCACCGAGTGGTGAAGGCCGTTCAACGCGTCTGTTTGTCTCCCAGCTCACACGCGAACATCTGCGGAAAACCATCGCCTTCTTCCTGACGATGGGTCAAGGCGAAGCCGCCGTGCCGTTTCAGCAGGCAGGCACGGGAACGCTCAACACCCTGGTACTGGCACTGTTGACCTTCATCGCTGACCTCAAGAAGGACAACGTGATCTTCGCGATGGAGGAGCCGGAGATCGCGCTCCCACCGCATACGCAGCGCCGCATAGCCAACTATTTGCTCGAAGACACCTCCCAGTGCTTCGTCACTTCGCATTCACCATACTGAAGTGGACCCCAAAGTCAAGACAAAAATCTGGTGTGTTTAAGCTGGGCACGTGACTGCTTTAGCAGCTGGACGGCGCTGCCCCGGTTTTGCCTCTGTTTTGGTTTGTGCTGTTGCTTTT
>WBZP01000207.1_pt1 | contig 33092 bp, 28 predicted proteins | sample 5204301 | NCBI WGS metagenome assembly WBZP01 (sample SAMN12412401, study PRJNA552823) | activated sludge metagenome | isolation source: activated sludge from nitrification reactor of wastewater treatment plant... | place: USA: Pennsylvania | collected 2017 | reverse complement strand
CATCCTGATCGAAAGGCTCGATACAGAGGGGATGCTTGCTCTGCCTGTGCCACAAGGAGTCGCGGCTGACGGTCGGTAAGACCCAGTTTTTTGAGCAGCGCAAAACCCCGCGCAATGGCCGTTACATGACCGAGATTCCCCCCCGGAACCACCACCCAATCTGGCGGCTGCCAGCCGAGCTGCTGCGCGATTTCAACCGAGAGAGTCTTTTGTCCCTCAATCCGCAGAGGGTTCATCGAGTTAGCCAGATAGACTCCGTGGCGACTGCAAAACTGTGCGACAAGCTCCATACAGCCATCGAAGTCGCTATCAATCGCTACGGTTTGGGAGTAGCTACACAGCGGCTGGGTGAGCTGCTCGTCCGATAGCTTGCCAGCGGGCAGAAACACAATCGAGCGCAGTCCTGCTCGGGCACAGTACGCCGCCAGCGCTGCCGAGGTGTCTCCCGTCGAAGCGCACGCCACCGCAGGAATCACCGCCCCGAGTCTTCGTAGCCTCTGGACCTGCGAGACCAGGCCCGTCATCCCGAGGTCTTTGAATGAGCCCGTCGGATTGTGACCGCACTGCTTGATCCACAGGTCGCTCATCCCCAGCTCACGACCCAGCGTAGGTAGCGGAACCAGCGGGGTGAACCCCTCTCCCAGAGAGACGATGTCCTCATCGGTCAGGTCGGGATTGACCCACTCTCGCTTGCTCCACACACCGCTCGGCATCGGCCAGCTTGGCGATACTCGGCGGGCATCAAACAGGGCTCGCCACTGGGCACCACTGCGCTCAGCCAGCGCCGATTCATCGTGTACGACATCGAGTAGCCCCTGACAGTGGGGGCAGCGGGTATCGATCAGGGACAGCGGCAGCTCTCCCGGACAGCCTGCAAAACAGCGAAAGAAGGCACGAAGCGCGGTCATGGGCGGGTTCTCGCTACTGTCTGTTAGCGCGGAGCATCGAAGTTTTTCACGAACTGCGCATAGAAGCGAATCATCCGCAGGTAATCAGTAATGCGAATGCGCTCGTTGGTGCCATGCAGGCGAGACAGATCGTCCGGTTCGAGCACAAACGGCACAAATCGGTAGACGCTCTCGGAGACAGGCACAAAGTGTCTGCCATCGGAGGCACCGATCATCAGGCCGGGCGCGACAATCGCCGCGGGGAACACCGAAGCAATGGTCTTCGTCATGATGGAAAAGGAGGGAGACCGAACATCCGAGACTGGCGAGGGCTCGATGAGTGAGCCCGGTTGGGCATTCACACGGATGCTGTCATCGCCGATAACCTTGCGAACGTGTTCGACAACCTGGTCTGTGCTGTCACCGGGACGGATTCGGAAATTGATGGTTGCCCGCGCCGCTTGCGGCAGCACATTCGACTTCGGACTTCCTGACAACATCGTCGGAGCCTGGGTGGTCCGGAGCAGCGCTCGCGTCGAGTTTCCTTGGTCGAGCTGCCAGCGCAAGATCGGCCCGAACAACCAGCGATTGGTCATCACCGGTTTGAGCGGCCAGCTCATTTCAGGCGCGACGTAATCGAACATATCGCTCGTCGGTGGCCGCAGTTCCGCAGCCATCGGGTGCTCTTCTAGCCGGGTGAGAGCCCGGCTGAGCTTCCCAATCAGGGTTCGTTTGGGTGGCATCGACGAATGACCACCTTCGCCGACCGCTTCGACCTCGACGTTGGCCACGCCCTTTTCGGATACTCCGACGAGAGCAACCGGGCGTTTCACCCCCGGCATGATTCCCTTTACGACCGATAGACCTTCATCCAGAACCAGCTCGAGCTGGATGCCTCGCGACTTGAGCAGCTCGGCAATTTTGAGCGCCCCCCCCACTGCCACCGCTTCTTCATCGTGACCGAACGCCAGATAGATCGTGCGACGCGGCTTGTAACCTTGCGCGAGCAGCCATTCCACCGACTCGAAGATGGCCATCATCGAGCACTTGTCATCGAGCGCGCCGCGACCCCAAATAAAGCCGTCGGCGACCTCGCCCGAAAAGGGCGGTTTTTGCCAGCGACCCTCGGTGCCGTTTTCGACGGGAACGACGTCTTGATGAGCGAGCAGCAAAATGGGTCGCGCCTGCGGATCTTGACCTTCCCACTTGTAGAGCATGCTCAGGTCGCTGACGGTTTCTCGGGCCAGCGTGGAGTGAACTCGCGGGAAGCTGGTCTTCAGAAACTCGTGCATCCGCAAAAATTCGGTGCTGACCGGAGGCTGGCCATCGCGTGACACCGTCTGGAAGCGCACCGCCTGACCGAGCCGACCCGCCTGCTCACCCCCGGCATCCACGAACTCCGGCACCGTCGGAGCCGTGAACGTTGGCTGCTTCGATTCGATGAGCATCGTGCGAACACAGACAACACCGACGAGAATGCCCACCCCCAGGCCCGAAAGCGCTGCGGTCCGACGGATAATGGTTCTGATCCCCATGATGGTAGTCCCAGCGTACACCAGCGTGCCCCCGCTCTCACGAGAGAAAGGTAGGTTGCGGCGGCATCGGTTCTGTTAGAGTCCGATTCATGACGAAGGCCGTCTGTCGTCGATTTCTGAGCGGTGCTCGGTTGGGTCTTGCCGCATTCAGCCTGTGCGACGTTGCGCTCGGACTGCTCGGTTGCAGTCAGCAGCAGCCCGACCCGGGGTCAGTGCGGTTTTTGGTTCGCTCTACGCCCGCTCCCGATGATGTGGTGCTGTCTCCGCTGCGGGATGCACGGGTGACTGCGCTGGAACTGCGGGATGCCCGCACCGACGATCTGCTTGCCCGTAGTCGCTTCGATCCACCGGCGGACAATGGGATGGGTTCGACGATGCTGCCGTCGCTTGACCTGGGCCTGATCCACGTCTCCTCATCAAGGGATCTGCGGATGCTGGCACTGGGGGCGGCGGGACAGCAGCTTCTTGGGGTGGCACTGGCCCGCGATGTGGCGTGGCAGTTTGGCGAAACCAAGGACGTCTATCTGGAGCTACGACGGCCGCTGTTTTTCTTTGGAGGGAGTCCAAAGCTGGTTGCACCGGTGGCTCCCTCGGACCCAATTTTTGCGCCGTCGCGACGGCTGTACGAACCACTGCGCGATGAAACCAAGCTGCGCGTTGTGGATCCGAACTCGGTGCAGCCGCTGCTCTCGATTTATGATCGCTGGCTCGATCCGTTTCAGCTCAGTCCCGGTGTGACGAGTGCACCGCCGGTGAGCGCCGCCGCTGGAACCTACGACGGCCAGTCGCTGCTGATCGGCAACTTGGCGGGTAAGCTGCATGTGGTCGATACCCTCCGTCTGGAAGATCAGGTCAGCTTCGATCTGCCGGACTACATGACCAATCCGGTCCAGGGCATCGTCGTTGATCCACTTGATCGCACGGCGATCATTTTGCAGTATCCGCGCTCGGCACCTGCCGTTGGTCGAGCGGGCTTGATCGGATTTGTCCGCAACCTGCCGGGGCTGCGCAGCCGAGTCAGCAAAGACGGCGAACTGCTGATTGCGAGCATTGACTCCACCGCCCAGGCCCCGATCGGACAGCCCCTCGCGGCTGCATATACACCCGATGGAATGGTCGAGGTCGTGTTCGGCAAGCCACCCCTGCAACCGGGGGAGCCCGACTGTTCGGTTCTCGGGGGAGGCGAACCGTCGGTGCTTCGTCGCTACAATCCCAAGACCGGAGAGCAGATCAGCCAGCGCACCCTGCCGTATACGACCAGCATTGCCTATACGCTCATCGGTGAACAGGTACTGGTGCAGCCCTGTGCAGCGGTGAGTGGTGCGACTCGCTTCGGTCGGGTGGTGGTGGCGAGGCAGAGCGGCGAAAAGATCCTGTCCGCGCCAGGAGTCCTCGCTGTGAGCGCGATTCGTTCGTCCATCATCGGTGTCGGACGAGACGACAGCGCGGATGTACCAACGCTGGCGGCGCAGGCCAAGATTTTTATTTTGGAGAGCGGTGCCGAAAAGTGGTCCTCGTCCGGCTTTGATTTGCCGTCCTGGCTGGTGCCGTATCGCATTACGCTGTCGAGCGATGGGAAGCCCTATGTCAGCTCGATTGATATCTCGTTTGCGCCCACGGATGTCAGCGGCTACAGCCTTGCGGTGACACCCGATCGAGCACGAGCACTATCGCTGTTGCGTGTGCAGCACAAGGTGCGGGGCCTGTTTCTGACCTACCTGGGCTCGACCAATCAGTATCGCTGCTACATCGACTGGTCGGGGTATTCCTATCACGTCGCGCTCGTCAACTTGCAGTCGGGCGCTCGCGAGCAGGACTACATCGTGGGCTTCCAAAACCAGGACTGTGCGTCGCGGGTCTATGACAACGCCAACAACTTGATTGGCACCTGTCTGCCCGCCTGCGATCCGGCCGACTCCAAGCCCTATTTGCGCGGCTTCCAAGAGGGCTACGTTCCAAGCGCGGCCAGCGTCCTGTTCGGACGGTAGCGAGGAGAATACCCATGAGGAATCGACTCGTCGCAATCCTGTCTGTGACTGCCAGCCTCCTGCTTTCGGCCTCCTCTGTGGCGGCCCGAACGCGATCCCCGAAACCGACCGTCCAGGTTGCCGCGGCCCCCATTCCATCGGACACGGTGTCGGTCAAGGCCAGCCTGCCGGTCGATAAGCCCGGTGCCGATGGAGTGGTGGTTTTCGAGTATCGCAACGATGTCAAAGCACTCGCTGATTTGCCCGAAAGACTGGTTCAAGCGCTGACGCAAAATACGTCTCTACGGGTCGTCAGCTTGACCGAAGCGCGGCGGCGGCTCGGACCCGGAATGGATGCCGAGGTGGCTCGCTGCGATGGAGAGACGCGCTGTCTGTCGGGGGTGGGGCAGCGGCTCGGCGTGCGCGAGGTGTTGCTGTTGGCGGTCAGTCAGCTCGGCGACGTGGTGCTCGCCGTACAGCGGATTTCCGTCACTGAACAGAAAGTCACGGGTCGCTATGCCGATTCGATCGTCGGTGGTCAAGCCATCGATGAGGCGCGCATCCTAAGCTGGCTACAGCAACTCTATCCACCAGACACGTTCAAGCGCTACGGGCAGATTCAAATTTCGGCCAACATCGATGGGGCCCAGGTGTACGTGAACTCGAAGGCCAGTGGCTCCACTCCGCTCGGTGACGCACTGCATGTGCTGGCACCGGGCAACTACCGAATTCTTGTCGAAAAGGCCAAGTATCTGCCGTTTCAGGCCGCAGTCACGGTGATGCCGGACACCACCGTCGAGGTTTCTGCGACCCTGATGAAAGAGCAAAAACAGACGCCCTGGTACAAGCGCTGGTACGTCTGGACTGGCATTGTCGCTGGCGTTGGTGCCGTCGCAGCCACTGCCGTCGCGGTCAAGCTAGGTACCGAAGTACCGCCGCCCGACACCAGCCAACTGCCCGGGACCGTCGTCTTTAAGTAATCGCCACCAGTCGAGTTAGACCGTCAGACCGAGGCTGATGCACGCCTGGCGGAGTGTGGTGCGGAGCTGCTCGAGCTGCTCGAGTGCGACGTCGTCTCCAGCGGCGCGCAGGGCGGCGCGAATGTCCGCAAGACCATCGCTGACCGATAGTAACCCGTCGAGAGCAGCCTTCGGTGGACGGGCACTTCCACTTGACTGCGCAACTAGTTCACGCAGGCTGTCGCGCTCTTTCTCGACGTCACGGAGTTGCCGTAGGGCCGACTCTAGCTCGCTGCGCTGTTCGGAGACGCGCTGGGTGTCGGCCACTTGTCCAACGGGTTTTCGTCGCAGTTCCGATTCCAGTTGATCGATGCGACGCTTGGCGCGCTCCAGTTCTTCGGCGACCCGTGGATCGGTGGGCGAGGGCGCAGCGGGGGCGACCAGGACCGGATGACTCGCTTTGCGCACCGCTTCGTCACGTTCCTCGATGAGCCGACGGACTTTCTCTTCCAGCTCCGTGACCAGCGCTTCCCCAGCCGGTGCCGTGGGTGTTGGTACTGGTTCCGCAGCCTTGCCACCGCGTACCCGTCGCAGATCGGCCTCAAGCTGCTCGACACGACGACGCAGCCGAATCAGCTCCATCTCTTGATCGTCGGTCTTGCTAGGGTCGGGGACTTTGCTTTCGAGCTCGCTTACCCGGACTCGGAGACGATCGCGCTCGGCCTCGGCTGCTCGCAGCGCCTCGACGGAAGCTCCACCAGCGCTACCGGCACCCTTGCGCTTCAGTTCTGACTCAAGCTGCTCAACCCGGCGGCGTAGTCGTTCGCTGTCGGCTTCACTCGTCGCGGGTGGGGCCGGGCGGGCTTGCTGCTCTTCGAGCTTGCGCTTCAGGTCCGATAGCTCGAACTCGAGATCGGTCCGTTTGCGTCGCTCGGACTCGATCTCGCTGCGCAGGCTGATCAACTCGGCACTTGGCGTCGCAGAGGCCGAAACCACCGGTGCTGGCGCGGCCACTGGTACCACCATCGGCGCAGCCGGAGCAGGCACAGCAACGGGCGGCGAGATCGGCGGAGCAATCGGTGGTGGCGCAGGCGGGGAGGGTGCGGGCGGCGTAGCGATGGGTGGGCTTGCCGCTGGGCCGTCGACGTCGAAGCGCACCTCCAGATATCCGCAGCGGAAGTTGGTGCCCGGACGGAGCTGATAGCGAGGTACCCGTTCATTGTTCACAAATACGCCGTTGGCGCTGCCGCAGTCCTCGATCCAGTACGCGGAGCCATCGAAGATGACCCGCGCATGCCGACGGGACACTTGCGCATCCTGCGTCTGGATTTGGCAGTCAGTCGCCCGCCCGATCAGCACCGGCGTGCTTTGCAGTTCGATCGTCCCTGTCGTCCCTGAAACGTCCCGATAGAAGAGCCTGGCCATCTCCAATCATTCCCCAGCGATTCAGGCTACCATGGCTTACCAAAACGAGGAACCGTGGCTTCTGTCTCTTCTCAGACGAATCAGCGCATTCGTCCCGCAGACTTTGAGGTTGTGCCAGCGACGCACCCGCCGCTTCGCCAAGGAGAGCCGGTAGCACTGCAAATGTCCGACGGAGCTGTCGTTCGCGGAGAGTGGCTGTGCCGGACGGAGCGGCCTTGTGCGGTGGTGGCGCTGTCGCACGCAATGATGGTGGATCGGCGGACGCTCGATGCAAAAGCGGGGGAGGGGTTGCTGTCCTCGCTGCTCGACCGGGGACTCAAGGTGCTGTGGTTCGATCAGCGCGGTCATGGTCAAAGCCGGCCCACGGCAACGGAGGGGGCCTCGTGGGATTACGATTCACTCGTCTACGATGCGGGCTGCGTGGCGGCCTACCTGGCCCAGGCCGAGCCCTCGCTGCCCCGGATCGCCGTTGGACACAGTCTATTTGGCCACGTCTCGCTGGCCTGGCAGTCGCTGTGCGCGCAAAACGCCGAGCTGACTGGGTACGATGGGCTGGTTGGTCTCGCGAGCAACGTCTGGCTGCGCCACTTGGAGCCATCGCTTTTTCGTTGGTGGCTCAAGCGCTTGTCGTACGAGACGCTGCTTCTCCTTTCGCGGCCGACGGGGTATTTTCCGGCGGTGAGGCTGCGTTTTGGCAACGTCAATGAGTCACTACCGTACTTGGCTCAAATGGGGAGCTGGGTATCGGGTGGCGACTGGACCGATCGGCACGGGCGTTCCTATCGTACTGGGCTGCCGAAGGTGAGGGTGCCCATTTTGAGCGTCGCAGGACATGGCGACCGCTTGATGGCAACCCCGGGCTGTCAGCTCCGCTTTGTGATGGAGACGGCGGGACCGATTACCCACTGGCAGCTTGGACGGCGCTTCGGCGATGCGATAGATCCAGATCACATGCAGGTGGTGATGAGCAGCAAGCTCAAGGAACGCTGGAACGACGTGGCGGCGTGGATTGCTACGCCGGGTCGCTTTCGAACGTCGGGAGGGCAGGGCCGATGAGACGAATCGTGGGCGGACTGGGGCTGCTCGCTTGGTCGATGGTCTGCGCGGTGGCCGCTGAAAAGCCGGAGAGCATTTCATCAGGCGTATCGGCGGACTTTGCGGCGGGCAAGCTGGTGGCGGTGGCAAGCTGCTCTGCGGACCTGTATCCCCCCTCGGCAGAGGTGGCGCGACTCAAGGCTGAGCGAGTGGCGCGCAGTCGGGCCGAGGACAAGCTCCGCAAGGCCCTGACGGTGGTGGTCCGAGAGCACAAGGCCAAGCTGGTGCGCTTCGGCGGTGCCGAGCGGGTCGCCAAGCTGGATCCTCAGACTGCGGTGATCGAACGAATCGACTATGGCGCGACTGGCGGAGTGGTGTTGTGGCTGGCCTTGCCGCTTGCCGGCACCAAGGATCGTGTTAAAGAAGGCGGCACTGCTGAGCCTGCGGTCTCCGACGCCGGGACGGGCTCGGGCGAGGAACAATAGCCATGTCGTTCGCTGCTTTGACTCGCAGATACACAGTTCGAGCTTTTTGTCAAGGAGTGTTGGCGACGCTCCTGTTCGGATTTTCGCAGCCTGCCGGTGCCCAAGAGATGCAGATCGAGTCGGCCGTGCAGGTGGCGGTGCAAGAAGACGTCGCCAAGACCCGCAGCCAGGCGCTCAGCGATGCGATGGAGCGCGCTCTCGAGATGGCCATCGATCAGGCTGCGCCCGAGGTGCGGGGTCGGCTCTACCTGGTCAGTGCGCGGGCTCGTGAGTTCGTGTCGTCGTACCGTGTGGTGGAAGAGACGGAACAGGCCGGTCGACTGTCACTCAAGATTGCGGCGCAGGTCGATGTCGCGCATCTGCTGCGGGAACTGCAAGCGGTGCTACCGAAGTCGAAGCGTAGCGATGGTCGGCCCAAGATTTTGATCTGTACGCGACTGGCCGGTGCAGAGCCCTCGGCTGCGACGCTGGCTGCCGAGGCGCGGGATCTGCTGGTGCAGCGTGGTCAACCGGTCGAGCTAGGTTCGGCCGAGCGCTGTCAGCCGAGTAATCTGTCGTCGTGGCCCGGACCGCGTCTGATCTTCGATGGCACGGTGGCGGCCAAGGGAGCGGAGGTTCGTGGTACCAGCCCGAGGCTGTATTCGTCGCTGGTTCACGGCGGGTGGCAGTATTTCGCTGATACCACCGCCCAGCCTCAGATGGAGTCGGGCGATGGGACCGGGTTCGCAGAGCGCAGCGAAGAAGCGCTGGCGCAGGCGACGGCACAACTCGGTCGTCCGCTGCTGTCGCGACTGGCCGAGCGGAACGGGCTGCTTGGGCGCGTGGGCGGCGGCGTGCTGCTGATTGCGACCGGTCTGCGGTCGCCACAGGTGATGAACAAGCTGTGGAAAGCACTGCTGGCCTTGCCGGGGGTGAGTCGCGTCGAACCCCGTCGATTCCTCGTCGCCGATGGAGCTGATGAGCAGGTGCACTTCCAGCTTACGACGACGACAGCCCCGGAGACGCTGGGGACGGCGCTGTATCGGACCCCGATTGCCGGGCTGCGGGTGCAGGTGGTGCCACTGGGTCCATCGACGCTTCGACTCGACTGTGTGCCTGCTCAGGAGTTGCCATCGGCGACCCCGGATGCCCAGCCACTGCCGACGGAGGCTACCACACCATGAGGGGTAGGGCGGTTCTGTTCGGGGCTCTGCTGTTCGGCGCTCTTGCTGGTTGCCATCGTCAAGCCAGTCCGGCACCGACGGCGACGTTGGTACTGAGTGTGTCTCCTCAAGTTGCCAGTGTGCTTTTGGATGACCAGCCGCTGTTGGTTCAATCGACAAGCGGTGGCCCGGTGCGTCTGCGGATTCCCGTGGGTCAGCACCGGATCGAGGTCCGCGCCCTCCGCCACCTTGCTGCGTACCGCGACGTCATCGCAACGCAGGGCCAGGAAGCGAAGGTGAGCATCACGCTTCGCCGAGATCCCGAGGCGGAGTCCGATGCTGGCAGCGATTCATCGGTCGGCCAGCCGTTTGCACCCACGCCTCGTCCCCTCGCGTTGCCCGCTCGCTTGTGAGCACTGCGCCTAAGTATTTGTAGGTTTTGCAGAATACAAAAATTTTGTGCATTAATCGGCCCAGGTTCGCGATACTGGTAGCTGGACGCCACGGCCCTTGCCGACGGTGGCCGCGCCATGAGACGGGTTCGAATCGGGGGACGAGCTTCGCAGTGGGGACGAGCGCTCTTGGTATGCGCGCTCTACGCGATTGGTCTGGGCGCAGCGATCTTGGCCCTTTCGCAGAACCGGCGAACCCCCGTCCCGTCGGTACATGCGCTGGATCGAGCTCGCGAGCGGGGCATGATCGATGACCTCGTGCCCAGGCTCGACCCGCAGGATGCGTTTGCCAATGCAGCCATTTTGAACGCGGTCCTCGAAGAGGTTCCTCATCCCGGTCTGCACTCGGATGCGGCTTGTCAGGCGCGGGCGCGCATCATCGCGGTGCAGCTTAACGGCACGCTGTCGCGGGTACGCTTCTCCGGTCGCCAGGTCTGTCAGCTCAAGCGGCTCAAGGAAGTGTCGACCCGGCAAGAGGGACTCGGTCGGGATGAAGTGGCCGAGGTGGCGGCGTTTCTGCTCGGGAAACGGCTTGGCAACGATGTCGATGTGACGAGAGTGCTGGTCCCGCCGTTTCGGTTTTCTGGTGATACGCTCGATTTTCTCGCTGCGGATCTGGGCCCACTTGCGCCCGGCGAGCAGCTCATCGGTAGCTATCACACCCATCCCGGTGACGAACTGAACCAAGGCGTGCTTTCGGAAACCGACCTCGCGTACATGGTCAGCGGCCAGGTCGAACTCGACGGGCATGGACGCTCACTCAACGAGTCGGGGCCCCGTACGGACTGGCTGCTCGACATTGTCGATCCCAAGCGCGGCGATTGGAATGCCTACGCCCATGACCGCAAGCGACTGCTGGAATTGCTCGGGCGCTGCGGACAGAACGCCGCGTGTCCACTCAATGAGCTACGACTGGGCGGCAGCGAGTTCAACCTGTATGTCCGCTTCTATGAAGAGCAGTCCGACGAAGAGTAGTATATATTAGTCTTTCTTAATGACTCTTATTAGCCAGATCAAGAACAACACAACCGCCAGCAGTCCCACGGCTCCCAGCACTGCGCTCGTTTGATCGACCAGACGTCGAATCGCTGGCCACGACAACCCCAACGCCGCCCCCGCAGCGACCAGCAATGAGTACCAAATGGCCGATGCCACGCAGGTCGGAAGCATGGCCTTCCACGGTGGCAGTCCGGCAATGCCAGCAAATGGGGTGACCGCTGCCCGGACTCCCGGGAGGAAGCGACTGACGAAGATGCCGAGCATTCCGTGCTTGGCATAAGCCGCTTGCAGCGCCGCGATGGCTGCCGGTGGCAGGAGTCGACTGGGCCAACCTGTTGCAAAGAACACCGCTCCCTTTTTTCGACCCAGTTCATACATCGCTGCCGCGCTGACCACGTTGGCCAGCCAGCAGGCGATTCCTAGAGGGATAAGGGATAACTTGCCGCGCTGGGCCAGGAATGCTCCCAGTGCCACCGCAACATCGGCAGGAACCGGCGGGAAGACGTTTTCCAGCGCCGACAGAAGGAGCAGCACCACATACAGCGGAACGGTCGGTAGCTGGGCCAGCCAGTCCAAGAATTGATCGAGCACGACCGTATCCTAGACTGCCCACGACCGTTTGGGGATGTCGTTAGGTGGCTGCCCAGACGTCTTCACAATAGCGACCTTGGGTGCGCCAGGCCTTCAACTGTTCTTCCGCTTGGGGCACAGACAGTCCGCCTTCGTGGACCAGGATGTCGAGCAGAGTCTTTTGCACCGCTGGGGCCATGTTTTTCGCATCACCGCAGACATAGACATGTGCTCCATCGCGGAGCAGCGGCCACAGAGCACTCGAGTGCTGCTTGAGGAGATCCTGAACGTAGGTCTTTGGCTGATCAATCTGCCTGGAGAAGGCGACATACAGCCCATCCAGGCTGCCGTCTTTCGCGTGTGCTTCCAGCTCTTCCCGATAGATGTAGTCCTGATCGGGGCGACGGCAGCCGAAGTACAGTAGCGTCTTTCCCACTTTCACTCCTTCTTTGCGCAGCGCGGCCCTTTCTTCGATAAAGCCACGCAGCGGTGCCAGTCCGGTGCCCGGTCCGATCAGAATCACATCGGTGGCTGGATTGGTGGGGAGCCGGAACGTACTGCCGGTGTCTTTGATCAAGACTCGCACAGATTGGCCTGTTTGAACCCGCGCTAGATAATGACTACACAGACCCGCTCTTTGCACACCTTTGGGACCACAATAGTCATGAACACCAACGGTGATCGAGCAGCTTCTCGGTAGCGCTTTCGGGGATGAAGAAATGGAGTAGTAGCGCGGTCGGAGCGCCGGCCGCAGCGTGAGCACGGTCGCCAGATCGCAAGGAATCGAGGCATAGCGCTGAAGGATATCAAGCAGCGTCAGTCTCTCTGCCAATACCTCCTTTGGGAATGACTGATCTCCAGCGAGTCTGAGCAGTTCATTCTGTTCAGGGGGACACGGACAGCGAGCGGCCAGAGCACGTAGCTCCCGTCGCGTGAGTGCGCCACTTAGATCCACGTGTTGTCCCAAGAGTTCGTTGACGCGGATCGGAATCCCACAGGGGATCTGTCCGCTGATCGCACCCAATTCACGCACGACCACGGCGTCATTCGAGCGGACTCCGCAGCGGGTGGCATAGGCTTCGATAAGCTCCGGTGGGTTCTCTGGCAGGACTCCCAGATGGTCGCCTGCCGAATAGGTAACTCCATCGGGTAGAGCGATCTCCAGGTGGCGGGTGGACCGCTCAGCGCCTTCCGCTTGCAGCTCCCGACTTTGCGTTACGGTACACAACCTGGCTTCTGCGTGAAGGGGGGCTCGGTTGGGCAGCACCGCACCGGCATTGGCACCCGCATAGTTTACTACCTCGACTGAATACGCGAGCTGCGTATCACTACCAGAGGTACTGGTCGAAAGTGGAGCACCAGCAGGAGACCGCTTGCCGAGCATCGACCAGACACTCGCAAAGAATGACTCGGCCGCTGCATCGAAGTCTCCATCGGAATCACAACCGTGAAACGGAACCAGCGCTTTGCCTCCCAGCTCTTGCATGCGCGCAAAAAGAAACTGCGGGACTTTTTGGAAGGTCGCTCGCCACTGCTTGTTGCCGCAGCCCAGCACCGCAAACTCGACTCCGCTTAGGGCGTCGCTAGCCAAGTCACTGCGCAGCCACTCGCAGAACTTGACGGCGTTATCCGGCGGCTGACCGTTGTAGGTTGCGCAGAACACAAACACCGGAGTCTGTCGCGGCAGTGCTCCCACATAGGAATCGAGTTCCGCCACCGTCGCTGAAATCTGATGTGCGGAGGCTTGCTGGAGCAGCTTCTGCGCCAACTCTTGTGCGGTACCCATGTTCGATCCATACAGGATCAAAATACCTTGGGAGTCGCGGTGTGACGCACTCTGCTTTGCGATTGCGACTGGACTCTGCATTGCTGGTACCGGGAATTTGCCGCGTTCTTCTGGCCGCTTTTCCACGACCATGTTGAGGTCTCGTGGCTTCATGGTCAGCGTTTGAACGTGCTTGAGCTGGTAGTTGGGATCGGCCAGGCGGAGTCGGAACTGCTGATACATTCGGGCCAGCACCAGCTTGGCTTCGACCAGGGCAAACTGGAAGCCGATGCAGCTTCGCACGCCGATTCCAAACGGATGATAGGCATGCGGATGGCGCTTGGCCACAGCGTCGGGAAGAAAGTGATCTGGATTGAACTCGTTGGGGGTCTGACCGAAGTGCCGTGGGTCGCGATGTAGACCTCCCAAGAACGTTAGAAATACTCCGCCCTTTTTGACCGGATACTTGCCGCCGATGACGGTGTCGCGCTGTACGAACTTGGCAAAGCCAGGCGCAGTCGGATTCAGGCGCAGCGCTTCTTTGAGGATCCGTCCGGTGAACTCGAGTCCGTCTAGATCCGCGAAGGTGGGATGATGGCTGTAGTCTCTCCCCAGCACGCGATCCACCTCCTCGATGAGCTGTGCTTCAATATGAGGATTATTAGATATATAATATAGAGCGTAGGAGAGCATGCCGCTCGTCGTCTCATGCCCGGCAATTAGAAAGGTGATGAGCTGGGCCCGAATGTTATCGTCGGGGAGCCGCTGTCCAGTCTGTCGATCGCGAGCAGTGAGCATGATCTGCAAGATGTCGCTGGGGACTGCTTCGCCACGATCGAGTGCTGCTTTGCGGTCGGCAATGATCTGATCGACGGTATCAGTCAGAACCTTGGCCGCGAGTTCCTTTTTGTGACGCTGGAGCGGATGAAACGTGTCGGGCAGTAGGTTCTTGGTCTGTTCCATTGCGACTTCCAACACATCAACCATCGCTTGCACAAACGGTGGCTGCTCTGTGGCATCGATGCAGTGGAAACGGGTATGAAAGCCCGCGTAGCCGATGGCCTCGAAGGTCATCTTGGTCATCAGCTCCGTCACGGCGAACGGCTCTCCGGGGGCACGACTGGCCAGGTTGTGCATGAGGTCATCGGAGACTTCGACAATCCGTCCAAAGTACTGCTTGATGGCGGACAGTCCGAATGCCGGAAGCAAGATGCGGTGCGCGACTTGCCAGATTTCCTCTTCATCACCCGAGGTAAACAGACCGCTTGAACCGACTCCGGCCCGCAACCGCCCAAGGGGAGTCCCGGGTGGCGGCGTGGTCTTGCGAAAGTCATCGGGCCGATTGACGAGTTCTTCCACCAAATCGGCGTCGGAGTTTACGTAAAGCTGACCACCGTTCGGGAGCTGTAGTCGCACCAGCGGTCCATACTCCGCAGCGACTTTGGCCAGCGCATCCTCAAGGTTTTCGCCTACGAGCAGCTTGTTCGCATTCCCAATCAGCGGCCATGGACGCGGTCCCGGAACTTCGGGCAGGGTGGCCTGAGCCAGAGGTGCAGATAGCAGTTCCACCGATAGCGCGAGGCCGTTTGGCAAACGGTCGCTTACTGCCACAATGTCGCCGTCACTATCGCGGAAACGGAGCTGCGTCTCTTCGGGCAGTCCCAGAGCCCCCCGGATCGCCCGGCCGATCGCGACGTCGCTGGTGCCCTCATAGAAGCTGACTTTGGTACTCTGTCCTTGGTACGTGACTTGGATGGTTGTCTTGCCGGAGGTCATAACCACATAGCATCGCCTGGACTCCTGGATAGATCAATAGATCAAGCGATGGTCTCGCACTGAAGAGATGACGACCGGGCGGAAGCATCGTATGGTGGCATGATGCGTACGCGGGTCGGTCTGGGTTCCATTGTGGTGCTGGGCTTGCTCGGTTGCCGAGGCCCATCGTCTAGCAAGCCGGACTCCCAGGGCGGCGCGGCACCCAAAGTCGTCGAGAGCAACATCCTGCGCGCAGACTATGCGGGCTCTGCGGCGTGTCAGAGCTGTCATCCCCAGGTCTATGCACAGTGGGAGCGGTCGCCGATGCACCGGATGACCCGACGCAGTGCCAGCGCGGAGATTCACGCACCGTTTCAAGGCGGAGTGTTTCACTTCAAGAACGACACCGTTCATCTATCGCAAGAGGGTGAGGCGCGATTCCTTCGCATCGAATCACCCGCCTTTGGTGATCATCTGTTTCGCGTCACCAAAGTCATCGGTGGTCATCATCGCGAGGACTTTGCGGGCGTCGAGGTCGGCGGTAGTCCCGAGCAGCGCGTGCTCCCCATCTCGTACATGCTGTCATCGGGAACGCTCCGTTACAAAGGCTATTCGGTGATGTCACCGGAACGGCCGGGGCTCAAGCCTGGGGCGGTGTGGCAAAAGACCTGCATTCTGTGTCACAACACTGCGCCGTACTTTCTGTCGCTCTTTGGCGCTCTGTCTGGACCGAGGACTCCTCCCTATCAAGGAGAAGTGGTCGATCCACTACTGCCTCCCGAGCGGCGGCAGACGTTGGTGATTACCGACGAAAACAAGCTAAAAGAGGCGCTGCAGCAGGAGCTGTCCCACCTGCGCGGGAGTCCGGTCGAACTGCCTGCCGAGCGGTCTATGTCCGAGTTATTGCAAGGTGCAGTCCGGACGACTCGCGGTGCCCTGGCAGAGTCTCATTTGGTCGAGGTCGGCATCGGCTGCGAGTCCTGTCATGGCGGCAGCCGCGCTCACGTACAGCACGCCGGAACACTCCCTAGCTATTCCCCGCACAGTGCATTTTTGACGACTCGACCGACGCTGAACCGAGCACAGGAAATCAATCGCACCTGTGCGCGATGTCATCAGGTGTTGTTTAGTCGTTATCCCTTTACATGGGAAGGCGGACTGCGCGGCCACAATCCTGGCGGCAGCAACATCAACTCTGGGGAAGCCCGCGACATGATGCTCGGTGGATGCGCTTCCCAGATGAGCTGTGTGGCGTGTCACGATCCCCATGCTCCGGATAACAGTAGGCGCATCCGCGAACTAGAGGGAGTAGCAGGCGATGCAGTCTGCCTTGGCTGTCACAAAAAATACTCTACGGTAGAGGCCCAGCGCGCTCACTCTCATCATGATCCGCAAGGGGTAGGGGGGCGCTGCCTGGGCTGTCACATGCCGCTAAAGAACATGTCACTGGAGGGAAAGCGTACCCGTTATCATCGAGTGGGATCGCCGACCGACTCCGTTCGGGTGTTAGGGGATCGTCCGTTGGAGTGCGCGCTCTGTCATCCTGATCGCTCGGTAGAAGCGATGGTGACCGATATGGAGCGATTGTTCGGAAAGCGTTACGATCGTGGGGCTCTGCTTACTCTGTACGGAGATCTGTCCCAGAACGTTCTGCTGGCAACACTCCGCCTGGGCAAAGCCCATGAACAGGCATCCGCGATTGCGGTGCTGGGTGAAAGTCGACGTCGGGATGCCGTGCCTCTCCTTGTTCCGCTGCTGGCTCATCCGCTACCGATCCTGCGTTTTTTCGTCCGTGATGCATTGGCGGCGATAGCCGGAAAGCCTGCGTCGTTTGATCTGCATCAAGACAATGCAAAGATCATCGAAGAGGCCACATTGTGGCTCCAGCAAGCAGGCGTCTCTGTCGGTGGATCAGCGACGGCAAATCCTTCGACTGGAGCGACTCCGGCGGGTGCCAATGGGAATCATGATGAGGAGTGAACCGGTCTGAGCGGTGGCCCATCCGGACTGTGCGTTTGCGGAACTGCTAGGAGGGTCCAGTCCGCGCAACGTGCAGTGCGCTGGTTCGTCTGGGGGTTCTCCTGATCGCGAAACTCGAGCTTCATGGCCAGCGCCGCAAAGAATGTAGCGCAAGGATGTTGTTCGCCGCCGGTGGATTGCTATAGTCCGCGCATGCGGCTTACCAACCTGATTCCCTCGGTTCTGCTGTTTTCGTCGCTGGCACTGCTTGCTTGTAACGCCGATCGGGACGTCCCGGATGAATCGGCGATGACTCCGGTGATGCCGGGTCCGAAGCCAGGACCGGGACCGAATCCCAATCAAACGGTCGGACATCTGACCGGTAAGGTGGTGGCTCCGGAAGGAACGATTCCGATCTCGGGCGCACTGGTCTATGTCTCGGCCTATCCGCCGGCAGCGATTCCTGATGGCGTCTACTGTGACAAGTGCGTTCACTTGCCCGATGGGACTCCGCATGTCAGCACCAATCCCGATGGCACGTTCGAGCTAGACGCGAACACCGGTACCTATTACTTGGTGGTACAAAAGGGAGCATTCCGTCGCGTGCGTCAGCTCAGCATCGTCGAGGGTAAGCAGCAGGTACCGATCGACAAGACCACCCTGCCGCCGATTACCGACAAAGCGAACGGCGATGATGTGCCAAAGATTGCGGTGATGCTCGGTGCGTGGGATCCGATCGAGCTGGTGTTGGCACGGATGGGGCTCAAAGCGACCATTACCAAGGATCTCCTCGGGAAGGCGCAAGTGCTCGGTAAGGATGCACCTTCGTTTGCGATTTACGGAGTCCATGGTCTGTTCGAGATGTCCCCGTATCCGAGCCCGGTGACGCTGATTACCGACCCCAAAGAGATCAGCAAGTATCACATCGTGTTTCTACCGTGCTCCGGTGGCACCAATGGCAGCGACATGGGCGGGCCGAAGTGTACCGGCGTCTACAACTACGATGCGCGGGTCAAGAGCAACCTGTCGGAGTTCGTGGCCAAAGGGGGACGGCTCTATGTATCGGACTGGTCCTATGAGTACGTCCGTCAGGTGTTTCCGGGGTACGTGACCTGGCGCGGAGAAAACTCGACCATTGGCAGCGCGTGCATGGGGGGCGGCGGCGATCAGTCTGTGTCGCGTCAAGATTCCGGCCTCAACGCGTGGCTGAGCGCCCAAGGACAGAGTCTCACTTCGGTCAAAGACGCCTGGACCGCCATCAGCTCGGTACAGGACAAGCAAGGCATTGACGCCGATGGCAAGCCCGCCAAAATCACCCCCAAAGTGTGGGTTGAAGCGAATGCTCCGGTCACCACGAGCATTCAGCACGGCTGCGGTCGCGTGATGTATACGACCTATCACACGCAGCCCACCAATCAGACCAACGGCGCACTCGAGCCGCAAGCGCTGGCGCTACTGTATTTGATCCTCGAAGTCGGCGTCTGCATCGATCCAATCGTCATCGGCTAACGCCTCCTTCCTCGTGCGATTCCCACCACTCAGCGCGGGAACCGACTGCGGCTCTGAACCGAACGCCCACGGGCCCCGCTTACATCAGGATTCGCACAGCGTGTGAGCTAGTGCCAACGGATGATGAAGTGGGCCCAGTTTTCATCACCCCCCCCCGCGACAAGCGCAACGGTTGGATTGGAAACTCGGGTGTGGTCGACGATACCGAGGACGTTGCCAACGAAGTAGCGCCAGAACGCGGTCGAAGTATAGGGGCGACCTTCCAACACGAAATCGACTCGACCGGCGGCCGTGCTGAGGATTCGCATCTGACCGCACGACCGCGCATACGTAGCGTACAGCTTGCTGGTTTGTCCGATGACGTAGGCTGGGGTGGTAAAGCGCAGAAAGAAACGATAGATGCCGACCAGGTCGCTGCGCATTTGTTTTCGTCCGAGCTCCTCCATTCGACTATCGAGCCCAGCAAATAGTCGCTGATGGGCAACGCGGAAGATCGCGGCCATGTCTTCGAGCGGCACCCACGTCATCGCGATCGGCGGATGTCGCACCAACGCCTGGGATCGCGGCGGTAACTCGGCCACAAAGCGCTCGAAGGAATCGGGATGGGCCATGCTCCGCAGCGTGTCGATGACGGAGTTCACGCCACTTGCCTTCACCTCTGGTACGGACATCTCACCAGCCATGGTAGACGCTGATGGGTACCAAAGAAAATAGGCGCTTCACGGTCTTCATACCTGAGCAACAGGGAAGACGAGGATGGAGCCCTGTACCTCGAATAAGAGGTGTATCAAAAGACTCTTATTGGAACAGAGACGAAGAATCGCTTATGCAGAGATGTCGGGAAGAGACTTCTTGGCGGGGGCGCTCGGGCTGTCTGCGCCGCCATCGTCGAACTCGACGAACAGGCCGTACAGCGCGCCGATGATCGGAGCCAGCACGGTGGCCGATTGCAGCGATAGTTTGCTGGCGAGTCCGTCGACGCTGATGCTCATCCCCGGCATGAAGCGGTGACCGACCGCGTAGAGTCCGGCACCGATCGCGGCACCGAACACCATCTTGAGGATCGGCGTCCACAGGGTGGCGGCTCGCCAAGGCGCTTGTCCGCAGATGAGACCAACGACAGCGCCGAGCAGAGCGCAGAACAAAAAGGCGAGGATGCCTTGCGGATTGCCCAGCTTGAGCAGTGCGAAGCCAATCCCGCCGCCGATTAGGAATCCTTTGACCAGGCCCAGTAGTGCGCGACCCATGTGCCGCTCCTCTCTCGAAAACGCGAGTATGTACTTAGTATAGCGAAACCCAGCCAGCAGCAACCCATTGGATCGTGGCGAGGGCAAACTACAGCGTCGAGCCGGGATCGACGTCGGCATGAACCCGCAGACCGCTGGGAACCTTGTGGGACAGTGCAAGCCGCAGCAGTCGATGCAGGCCGCGTACCGTCTTGGCCCGTATCATGAGCTGCCAGCGACAGCGACCTTTTAGCCGTGACAGCGGTGCTTCGGCCGGTCCCAGCATCGGCATGCCATCGCCAGTCAGCGCCAGCTCGGCCTTGAGCAGTGCGGCCAGCTCCAGCGAGAGCTGTTCGACCTTGTAGGGATCTTCACCATCGATTCGCAACAGACCCAGCCGCACGCAGGGCGGATAGTCGAGCGCTTGCCGTGCTTCCAGCTCGGCCTCGGCAAACGACTGATAGTCATGCTGCGCCGCACAGTGGACGGCCGGATGCTCGGGATTGTAGGTCTGAATGAGCACCCGCCCCGGTCGCTTCGCTCGACCCGCTCGACCCGCCACCTGCGACAGCAGTTGAAAGGTTCGTTCGGCAGCACGAAAGTCGGGCAGGCCCATCCCGGTGTCCGCCAGCACCACACCCACCAGCGTCACACCTGGAAAGTCGTGTCCCTTGGCCAGCATCTGGGTGCCGATGAGCATGTCGATCTCATGTCGATGCATCGCCGACAGCACCCGCGTCAGGCTGGATGAGGTATCGCGATCGAGTCGCTCAATCCGCGCCTCGGGAAAGCGCAGCGTCAGGTGTTCGAGCAGCTTCTCGGTGCCCAGGCCGAGCGGCAGAATCGACTTTTGCTGACAGAGCGGACAACAGGTAGGCACCGGTTCTCGGTGATCGCAATAGTGACAGAGCAGGCTGTGTCGGCTCTTGTGCAGCGTCAGCGTGACCGAGCAGTTCGGGCACTCGATGCGATGGCCGCATCTTTGGCACAAGAGGAACGCCGCATAGCCGCGACGATTGAGTAGCAAGATGGCCTGCTCGCCAGCATCCAGCGTTGTCCGTAGCGCTTCCAGCAGTGGCGCGGTCAGCAGCGCCGATTCGACGGCTTTGACGTGCTGCTTGAGATCGATGATTTCAACCCGAGGTAGCTCGATGCCGGTCGCACGACGGGTCAGCGTCAGCCGGGTGAGTTTGCCACGCCGCGACAGCTCTAGCGCTTCCAGCGATGGCGTCGCCGAACCGAGCACGGCCACCGCGCCCGCCTGCTGTGCTCGCCACAGCGCCACGTCTCGACCATGGTAATGAACGCCTTCGTGCTGCTTAAACGAGGTGTCATGCTCTTCGTCGACGATGATCACACCCAAGTTCGGCAGCGGCGCAAACACCGCCGACCGGGGGCCAAGCGCGATCGAGACCTCGCCGCGCAGGATCTTGCGCCACGCACTCGCTCGTTCACTCGGGGACAGCGCTGAGTGCAGCACCGCGACGCTGCCGGGAAAGCGCGACGAAAATCGCGCCGATAGCTGCGGCGTCAGCGCAATCTCTGGCACCAGCACCAGTGCCGTCTGACCACGCTGCCGAGCCTCGGCAATCAGGCGCAGGTAAATCTCGGTCTTGCCCGATCCGGTGACGCCGTGGAGCAAAAATCCTTGATAGCCAATCCGTCGAGTCTTCGCGTGCCCAGCCTCGGTCAGTGCCGCCAGCAGGGTGGTGAGCGCCAGCTCCTGTTCATCGGTCAGGATCAGGTCATTCGGCGCACTCGGCATGCTGTGTTCGGCGGACTTCGGCTTGGCTTCGCGCTCTTTGCTACCTACTCGAACATCGCAGTGAATCTCGACCAGATGGACCTTGTGCAGTTCGTGGAGCCGCGACCGCCACTCGGGTTTGGGTCGGCTCGCCAAGCTATCGGCGGTGAGTACCCGCTCAACCGACACAAAGTGCAGCGGACTTCGCCTGGTACCCAGCACCCGCAACAGGTCAATCGTCGCTGGGTCGGTATCGGCAACTTCCGGCGGCAGCAGCAGCGAGTCGAGCTTCTTTGCCAGTTGCAGTCCCGCTTCGGTGAGTCGAACTCGCTCGACCAGTTGGGCTTGCTCACTCGGGGGCAGCAGCAGTCGCAGCGCTTCACCGAGCGGGGCCAGATAGTAATCGGCGATGAACCGGGCCATTCCCAGCAGATCGATGGGCAACTTCGGTCCACTTAGCATCATCGACAGGTTGCGCAGCGCCTGCGGCTTGAATCCGCTCGTCGCTAGCACCTGCGTCGCTGCTTCGCCAACGATCGCTTCGAGGACGATGCCTTCGACCTGCGGTTGTCCGCCGAGTGGCACCAGCACCCGATCGCCTGCGACCGGCATCCTCACCAGCTCATTCGGAACTCGATAAAGGTATGGCCCTGGCGCTGGTGACATCACCGCGACCGAGACGAGCCGAGTGTTGGGCTCAGCGTCTAGGGAGAGCGCCTCGTGGGCCTGCTCACTCATACGTAGTCGAGCACCATCGTCTCGTAATGACGGAAGACCCGCCAACCGATGAACACTGCCAGCAGCGTTGGCACCATGATCCCCGCCCAACCGAGCAGCGTCGGAAACTCGCCGTGCATGATCGCCAGCCGTAGTGCGGTCATGATTCCGGCGAGTGGGTTGCACTGCAAGATTGTGCGGAACGGGAACGGAATGACGTCGATCGGATAAAACACCGGCGTTGCCCAGTACAGCAGCAGCAGGCTGGTGCTGACCAGGTACGCGACGTCCCGATACACGACGTTTAGCACCGAGGTGGCCAGCGAAATTCCCGAAATCAGCGCAACCGTCAGCAGCAGCAGCACCGGCACCAGCAGCAGCGCAGGCGAGAGCTGAAACGCCCCAGGGAAAATCGGGATAAACGCGATCAGCACCACGCACTCCAGCAGAAAGTTGATGCCGAAGCTGAGCACGCTCGCGATCGGCAGCAGCGGGCGAGCAAACACGGTCCGCTTGATGATGTCGGCATTGCTGACGAAGATGCTGGTGGCGCTGTTGAGGCTCGTCGAAAACCACTGCCACATCAGCAGACCGATGAGCAGGAAGATCGGGAAGAACTTTTCGGCCGAGCGAAACAACTGCGTAAAGATCACGCTGATGATGCCCATCATCACCAGCGGGTTGAGCAGCGACCAGACGATGCCGAGCGCTTGCGCTCGATAGCGAGCGCGAAACTCGGTGCGCACCAGCACCCACAGCACTTGCAGCAGGCTTTGCTTGCTGACCAGCGCGGCTGGTTCGTCAGGGGCTTCGCTGTGGTGGGAATGACCGGGCCCGGCCGTCATCCGAAAGACAGGCTCGCCATCGAGCGGACCATGAAACACGCCACGGCTGGTGCGGTGGGTAAAGTCCTCTGGGAGCGGACGAAGTCGCCGCTGGGCGAGGGGAATGACCGGAGGGACGTCGTTCACTGCCGAATCCTTTTGCTAAGCCGAAGTTCTAACCCGAGCGCCAAACCCGTCAGTCTGCGGTTTGGTCGCCTCTGTGCGTTGTAAGCGAAGAGGCGGCAGTTTACGACGGCTTGCGCCCAGGATAAAGTACCGACCTATGCGAGCACTGCATACCTTCCTTCCCATTGCCTCGGCGCTCCTTCTGGCTGGTTGTCCGTCGGAAAAGCCGAAGAGCACAACCTCGACCACGGCGCAGAAGTCGGAGCCTGCCACTCCTGCTGCGAAAGGACCAAATCAGATGAACCAATCCACAGGGCCCGAGCCTGGAGATTTGCCCGCTCCAGCCGATGTTGCGGCGGCACCAGCCGATGCCGAGAAGACGGCGAGCGGTCTGGCCAGCAAAGTCGTCAAAAAGGGCACCGGTACCGAGCATCCCGAGGCTCAGGACACCGTGAAGGTCCACTACACCGGCTGGATGACCAACGGCAAGATGTTCGACTCGTCGGTTAAGCGCGGCCAGCCGACAGAATTTCCGCTCAAGGGCGTCATTCCGGGGTGGACCGAGGGTGTGCAACTGATGGTCATCGGCGAGACGCGCCGTTTCTGGATTCCCGGCGCACTGGCCTATGGCGATTCACCGACGCCGGGTCGTCCATACGGCACGCTGGTGTTCGACGTCGAACTGCTCGAGGTCAAGAAGGGCCCGAAGCCGATTCCGGCACCTGCCGATGTGAAGGCAGCGCCTGCCGATGCGCTGAAGACCGCGAGTGGCCTGGCCAGCAAAGTGCTCCAAAAGGGCAAAGGTACGGAGAAGCCGACTGCCGACGACACCGTCGAAGTCCACTACACGGGCTGGATGACCACTGGCGAAATGTTCGATTCGTCGGTGATGCGCGGCCAGACCGCGACCTTCCCGCTCGGAAAGGTCATCAAGGGCTGGACCGAAGGCGTTCAGCTAATGACCGTTGGTGAAAAGCGACGCTTCTGGATTCCGGCGAATCTAGCGTACGGAGACACCCCGCGTCGGCCCGGTGGCCCCCACGGCATGCTGGTGTTTGATGTCGAGCTGATCAAGATAAACCAAGCACCCAAGGCCCCGGCTGATGTCGCGGCGGCCCCCAAGGACGCCAAGAAGACAGCGAGCGGTCTCGCCTACAAGGTCATCACCAAAGGCACTGGGACAAAGCATCCCGCCGCCTCCAGCACTGTCGAGGTTCACTACAGCGGCTGGACCACTGACGGCAAGATGTTTGACTCATCGGTTGCTCGGGGCGAGCCGACCACCTTCCCTTTGAACGGCGTCATTCCCGGTTGGACCGAGGGTGTGCAGCTTATGGTCGAGGGTGAAAAGGCGCGCTTCTGGATTCCCGGCAAGCTGGCCTATGGTGACACCCCGACGCGTCCGGGCGCTCCTGCGGGCACGCTGGTGTTCGACATCGAGCTACGCAAAATTCTCGACGCCCCCGCCCACTAGCCCCCGCAGGTGCCCCGCTACTGGCAAACGAGCGCGACCTTGCGCGAGCCATTTGGCCCGGTCACGGAGGCGTTGCTCGTGCCATCAAAGCTGATCGTTACGGCGAGGTTGCCCGGCGTCATGACATGGGTCAGTGTCCCGCTGGGGCAGCCGTCGATGCCGTTGGTACGACAGATCTTGTAGTCCTTCGAGGTGGTCGCAATGGCCTTGGTGCCCACCGTGGTGGTTCCCGTGCCATTCACGGTACGGCACTTGGTCGCGGCGTCCACCATCGCGGTCCACGAGTTCGCGTGGGTCACGGTTTCACCGTTGGCATTGGTGCGCGTCCACGCCGACGTTCCCTTGACGGTGCGGGTGGTACTGGCGTCGACGGTGATGTTGCGGTCCATCGAGAACGTCGCGGGAGTGCCGTTGGTGGTCATGTTGGTGCTGGCTGCCTTGACGTTGAGGCTGCCATCGGCGTTCTTGGCGAACGTGACGGTCATGGTGCCGCTCCACTTGACCAGGCCGAAGGGGCCGGTGCAGTTGTTGAGCGTCACGGTGACAATTGGCTGCGTCGGATCTTTGGCGCGAGTGGCGCAACCTGCGGGCCACCACTGCGCGGCAGCAACCGCACTGGCGGCGGTGGCGGGATCATTCGAGCTGACCGGTGAGGTCAGCATGAACTCTACGGCACCTGACTGAGACATCGCGGCGTTGGCGTCGTTGCCGTCATCATCGGTACCGGCGGCACCTCCACAGGCAGCGGCGCTGAGGCCCACACATAGCGACAGAATGGTCAGAGATCGGCGAAACAGAGTGCTCGACATGGGAATCCTCCTTGGGTTTGGTTGTCCCCGGCGGACCATCGTTCGGTGGCTCAGCTTGGAACTTGCGTCACACCGAGGCACGTCGTGGGATAGCCAAGAGACGAACTGGCGACCCAATTGGTTCCCATCGACCGCAACAATCGTTCATGTCATCGGGAGGGGCGGTCTTGGCCTACCTCAAGCAGGCGGACGCAAGTGCAGGTGACAAGTGCCACCATCGCACTCGCCACGGGCCACGGCTCGTCCCCAGATGGCGTAGCGATAGCGTGCGATGATTCGATATCCCAGGTCCGCCAGTTGTCGCAGCCCCGGCAGGTAGTACAGCTTGCACAGCCAACCGATCACCGGCCGATGGCGGAGCGCGACCACCACCGCCTCGAGACCTGCATGGCGGCTGCCTCGGTCGGTAATGAGCTGCATCGCGGCCATCGCCTCGTCAAACGGGATCTCCAGCTCGGCGAGTAGCCCATCTTGCTGGAGCGGTCGCGACGTGAGCTGCGGACCCGCCCAGCGCAGCAGCCGGTCCGATTGGGCGCGGCAGAACCGACACTCGCCGTCGAATAACAGCAGATCGCGACCGTGAAGCTCTGGACAGCTCGGGGGAGGGTAGGGGCACAGTCGCGAGGATGCAGGCATCGTCTACCTCTACACTGACCGCTTCGGTGGCGAGGCGCAAGCATCCCTACGAACTGCCTGGGTCAGCGGGATGGAACGGCCTGCACGGTGGCCAGCGATTCAAACGGGATGTCGCTCAGCGGATAGCGCTGCCAGTCGCCAGCATCAAAATGCCACCATTCGGTGGACAACCCGACAAATCCAGCGCGAGCCATTGCTTGCTCAAGACGCGCTCGGTTGCGCTTGGCGGTCTCGGGCAGCTCCGAGTAGCTGCGGTGCGCCTTTTCGGTGAAGTCATCAAACGCCGTTGGCATCGGCAGCTCTTGCCCAGCTTGGTCGACGATCGTCAGGTCGACGGCTGCGCCTCGGTTGTGACGAGAGCCTTTGTTCGGGTTTGCCACATAGCGCTCATCCTTCACCAGTTCCCACAGTAGAAACTGCACCCGCTGCGGCCGATAACAGTCGAAGACCTTCAGCGACAGACCATCCGCAGCCAAGGCCACCGCCACCTTCGCCAGCGACTGTGCCACCGGCATCCGCAAATAACAGCCTGCCTCTTTGGGGTACAGGATCTTGCCGGTGAAGTTCTGAGCCGTTGCATAGCGCAGATCCACCAGAATTTGTGGTGCCAGGGTCCGTACCTCGACCAGCGACAGCTCTGCTCGACGTGACTCAGCCAGCGCTCCGGCACAGCCGAGCAGCCACAGTCCACCCACCACCAGACATCGCATCTTCATCGGGCTGCGACTATAGCTCGTGCTCTGCCACACCTTGGCCGCTGATTAGGCTGCGTAAGGTATTCATGTCCAGGGTGCTGGCCAGCAGTACGATCTGTGTGCCAGGTAACAGCACCACGTCGGCGGTCGGGTTGTAGATAAACTGGTCGGAGTCGGGAGGCTTGACCGCGACAACCAGCGCATTGCTCTTACCCCGCAGGCTGGCCTCTGACAGCTTCTTGCCTGCCACAGGCGAACTCTTGGCGACGCTTAGCTGCTCGAAGCGATGGGTTGATCGACCGTCGCGCATCATGTTGTCCAGGAACGTCACCACCGTCGGACGAACTAGCTCGCTGACCAGGCGCAAGCCACCGATGTAGGTTGGGTTCACGGTCCCATCGGCACCGGCGATGGCCAGTTTGCGACGGCTGTTGTCCTCTAATACCTTGCTGATGATGCGCAGGTTGCGGTTCATCTGCCGCGCCGTCAGCGTCACAAACACGTTGTCTTTGTCCTCGGTCAGACAGGCGATGAGTCCGGCGGCCCGCTCGATGCCTGCTTCAAGCAAGATCTCATCGGATTCCGCCGACCCGACGATGTACGGGAACTCGCCCAGCTCTTCGCACAGGTGACGGAGCTTGGTTTCGTTGTGATCGATTGCTACGATCTGGCGCCCGGTCGACATAAGCTCAGTGACGCAGTGCAGTCCGGTTGAGCCGACGCCACAGATGATGATGTGGTCGCGTAGCGCGGCGATCTTCTTGTGCATACGTCGCCTCCGAAAGATGTCGGTAAACAGACCCTCGACGACGAGGGCGGTGACGTTCGAGACCAAGAATGCGGGCACCGCGATGCCAACCAAGGCCAAGAACATCGTGAACACCTCGGCGAGGTGTAGGTTGCGCAACTCCAGCCAGTCGCCGTATCCGATCGTCGTCAGCGTGATGACCACCATGAACAGGCAGTTCATCGGCGTCCAGTCCACCCGTCCGTAGTGCCGCCCGAGCAGCCAGTAGACGAGCGTCGCCATCACCGTCAGTGCCAGCAGCAGAAGCCCGCCCCACTTCATAAACCGAAATGGGTCGTAGCGCGGCTCCTCGAAGTGAGGCACTGGGCTGTCGGCGGAACTCACGGTAGGTGCTCATGGTAGCAAAGAAAATCGCTGCCCTTGAACATGCTTGCGGCGGGTCCAAGAGCTTGCGGTGCCTGCCAACGGCGGCGCATATGGTTGCATCGCTCCTTGCGGCAGCAACCAGCACTGGTTAGGGAGCTGAGCAGGCCCCAGTTGAGGCCGAGGAAGGGGCGAGGGAAGAGGAGGGCAACAGACGCGGACTACTGTTTCCGTCCCAGGGCTTCTAGCTGCGCCAGCGCGAAGTCGCGGTCGGCTTCGGCTCCGCTGCGCTCGTTTTTGTCGCCTTTGAGGCGTTCATTTGCATCGGCAAGCAGCTTGTCAGCTACCTCACCCGAGAGCCGCGCTGACGGCAGCGCCCGCTGGACCAGTGCGACCACCTTGTTCTGGCCATCGACCTCGGCAAAGCCGGGGCCTACTGCCATCACGCCGCGCTCCTGGCCTTTGCGGTAGCGGAGCACGCCCGCTTTCACCGCCGACAGCATCGGAACGTGGCCCGGCAGGACGCCGAACTCGCCGAGCAGGCCCGGTAGCTGAACTTCGTCCACCTCTTCTGCGAGGGTCTTGCCCTCGGGGGTCACTACGTGCAGCGCGAGCATGGCTTACTTGGCCTCGGAGAGCAGCTTCTTGTTCTTTTCGACCGCTTCCTCGATAGAGCCGACCATATAGAAGGCCTGCTCCGAGAGGTGGTCGTACTCACCATCGACGATGCCACGGAAGCTGCGGATCGTGTCCGCCAGCGGAACCAGCTTGCCGGGGATGTTGGTGAACTGCTCGGCAACGTGGAACGGCTGCGACAGGAACTTCTGGATCTTGCGGGCGCGGGCGACGGTCTGCTTGTCCTCTTCCGACAGCTCGTCCATACCGAGAATCGCAATGATGTCCTGAAGCTCCTTATATCGCTGAAGCACGCGCTGTACGTCGCGGGCGCAGCGGTAGTGCTCTTCACCAACGATGTGCGGCTGGAGCAGCGTCGAGGTCGAGTCGAGCGGATCGACTGCCGGATAGATGCCCAGCTCGGAGATGGCACGCGACAGAACCGTGGTGGCGTCCAAGTGGGCAAAGGCCGTCGCTGGGGCCGGGTCGGTCAAGTCGTCGGCAGGAACGTAGATGGCCTGCACCGACGTAATCGAGCCCTTGTCGGTCGAGGTGATACGCTCTTGCAGTGCGCCCATCTCGGTCGACAGCGTCGGCTGATAGCCGACGGCGCTTGGGATACGACCCAGCAGTGCCGACACTTCCGAGCCCGCTTGCGTGAACCGGAAGATGTTGTCCACGAAGAACAACACGTCGCGGCCTTCGACATCGCGGAAGTACTCGGCGATGGTCAGTCCGGTCAGTCCGACGCGGGCACGGGCTCCCGGCGGCTCGTTCATCTGGCCATAGATCAAGGACACCTTGCTCTTGGTCAGGTCATTCTCGACGATGATGCCGCCTTCGATGAACTCGTGATACAGGTCGTTGCCTTCGCGGGTCCGCTCGCCGACGCCAGCGAACACCGAGAAGCCGCCCTTGGCCTTGGCGACGTTGTGGATGAGCTCCATCAAAAGAACGGTCTTGCCGACGCCAGCGCCGCCGAACAGGCCGATCTTGCCACCCCGACGATACGGGGCGAGTAGGTCGATGACCTTGATGCCCGTCTCGAGGACTTCGACCTTGGTGCTCTGCTCGGTGAACTTCGGAGGGGCCTGGTGAATTGCACGCGACATCTTGGCGTTGACGGGGCCGCGCTCATCGACGGGGGCACCGACGACGTTCAAGATGCGTCCGAGCACTTCGGGTCCGACCGGCACCATGATCGGCGCGCCGGTGTTCTTGACCGGCTGGCCACGGGTCAGACCATCGGTCGAGTCCATGGCAATGCAGCGCACGGTGTGCTCACCAAGGTGGCCTGCGACCTCGATGGTCAGGTTGTCTGCCTCTGCGCCCAGCGAACGATTGCTGACGAGCAGGGCGGTGTTGATTTCGGGAGGAACTCCAGGAAACTCGACGTCCACGACGGGACCGATGACCTGGGTGATGCGTCCAGTGCTTTGAGCTTGGGTCGTATTCATCGCAAACTATCCCTTTAGCGCCTCGGCTCCACCGACGATTTCCATCAGCTCCTTGGTGATGGCGGCCTGGCGGGCGCGGTTATATTGCAGGGTCAGCCGAGCAATCATTTCCTTGGCGTTGCGTGAGGCGTTATCCATCGCGCTCATGCGGGCACCCATCTCAGAGGCAATCGCCTCTAGGAAGATGCGGATTAGCTCGGTCTCCAGATACAGCGGCAGTAGGTGTGCGAGCACAGCCTCTCGGCCCGGCTCGTACAGGAAGTCGACGAGCTGCTTCGGCTCATCGTCCGTTTCCTCGGCGTTCTTGCGAGAGGGCTCACGGACCTTGATCGGCAGCAGTCGCTCGAGGCGAACGACCTGATTGGCAGCCGACTTGAACTCGTTGTAGAGCACGTAGACGGCATCCACTTCATTGGCCAGCAGCGCCTCGGTGAGCTGAGGTGCGAGCTCGCGGGCTCGGCTTGCCGCCGATTTCGGATCCACACCGAGCAGCTCAGCCACGACCTTGAACGGACGACGTCGGAAGTAGTCGCGACCCTTCTTGCCGATGACGACGAGGTCGAGGCTGTGCGCATCTTGAAGTTTGATCTCGGTGGCGAAGCGCTCGGCTCGACGGAAGATGCTGCTGTTGTACGCACCAGCAAGGCCACGGTCCGCCGAAACCACCACCAGACGGACGCGCTTGTCCGTCCCACCCACGAGGATCTTGTGAAGCAGCGCGAGCGACGGCCCACCTTCTTGAATCGGCTCGCCTTGTCCCTCGGCATCGCCCGTAGGCGGCTCCGCGAGCAGTCGTGCCGCCAGATCCTCCGAGATGTCCCCCAGGTGGCTTGCATAGGGCCGAATCGCCTTCACCGCATCCTGGGCACGACGCAGCTTCGCCGTAGCCACCATCTTCATCGCCTTGGTGATCTTCTGGGTGTTCTTCACCGAGGCGATGCGCTTGCGGATTGATTTCAGCGACGGCATGGACTAGCTCGCCTTCTTTTGGGCCTGAGGCTTGTCCGAGAAGCGCTCAGCGAACTCTGCGATGAGCTTGTCCATTTGCGCCGAGAGATCCTTGAAGGCCTTCTTATCGCGGCACTTCTTGTCGAGGTCGTCCCACAGGCCCGGCTTGCTGTCGATGAACGCGTACAGCTCGCGCTCGTAACGGAGCACCTCGCTGATCGGAACCTTGTCGAGATAGCCCTTGGTGCCGGCGTAGATCGACAGCACCTGGCGGGCAATCTGCAGCGGCTGATACTGACCCTGCTTCAGTAGCTCGACCATGCGCGCACCACGGTTCAGTGCGTCCTGGCTGGCCTTATCGAGGTCCGAGCCGAACTGCGCAAATGCCGCCAGCTCGCGGTACTGCGCCATCTGGAGTCGCAGCGTTCCGGCAATCGCCTTCATCGCTGGCACTTGGGCTGCACCACCGACACGACTGACCGAGATGCCGACGTTTACGGCGGGACGGATACCGGAGAAGAACAGGTCGCTCTCCAGGTAGATCTGGCCGTCCGTGATCGAGATGACGTTCGTCGGAATATAGGCCGACACGTCACCGGCCTGCGTCTCGATGATCGGAAGTGCCGTCAGCGAACCGGCACCCTTGTCGTCCGACAGCTTGGCGGCGCGCTCGAGGAGTCGGCTGTGAATGAAGAACACGTCGCCAGGGTACGCTTCACGGCCCGGCGGTCGGCGGAGCAGAAGCGAGAGCTGACGATAGGCAACCGCCTGCTTCGACAGATCGTCATAGACGATGAGCGCGTGCATGCCGTTGTCGCGGAAGTACTCACCGATGGTGACACCGGTATACGGGGCCAAGAACTGGAGCGGGGCAGGCTCGCTGGCACCCGAGACGACCACGCAGGTGTACTCCATCGCGCCGGTCTGGGTCAGCTTGTCTACTACGCTGGCCACGGTCGACTGCTTCTGACCGATGGCGACGTAGATGCAGAACATGTTCTGCCCTTTTTGGTTGATGATCGCGTCGACGGCCACTGCGGTCTTACCGGTCTGCCGGTCACCGATGATGAGCTCGCGCTGACCACGGCCAACCGGAATCATGGCGTCGATGGCCTTGATGCCCGTCTGCATCGGCTCGTGGACCGACTTGCGGTACACGATACCGGGTGCCTTGACTTCGACCTTGCGCGACTCCGTCGACAGCAGCGGACCTTTGCCGTCAATCGGCTGACCGAGGGCATTGACCACGCGACCGAGCAGTCCCTTGCCGACCGGTACCGAGGCAATCTCGCCGGTACGCTTGACGACGTCACCTTCGCGAATCAGCTCGTAGTTGCCGAGCAGGGCGACACCGACGTTGTCCTCTTCGAGGTTGAGGACGATGCCCTTGATGCCGTGCGGGAAGTCGAGCGTCTCGCCGGCCATTGCGCCCGACAGACCGTAGACACGAGCGATGCCGTCACCACACATCAGCACGGTGCCGGTCTCTTGGACCGACACCTTTTGGTCGTAGTCTTCGATCTGCTTGCGGATGATCTGGGAAATCTCTTCGGCCCTGAGTTCCATATCTGCTCCTGCCTCCCTGGCCACATGAACCTAGGGGGGCCAATATCGGTAAAGCCGCTCGGGTGAGCGGCGCAAAAGACTATCCTTGCCAGCGCGCCTTCAGGCTCTGTAGCTCCCCGCGTAAGCTGCCGTCGTAAATGACGTCACCGACTTGGGTTACCACGCCGCCGAGGAGCGACTCATCGACGCTCTTTTCGCACAGCACGGTCTTGCCGGTTGCTTTGCTGAGCGCCGAGCGAATCCGCGTCTCTGCAGCCGCATCAAGCGGCTTGGCCGAGGTCAGGCGAACCCGTACTCGTCCGGCAACCTCATCGACCATCTGTCGCAGGCTGCGAGCGATACCGGGCAAGTTCGGAAGTCGTCCCCGTGACAACAGAAGCAGCGCCAGGTTCTGGGTCGTCTTCGACAGAGCCAGCCGCTGACAGACTTGCTCGAGTACGGACTGCCTTTGAGATTGCGAAAACGCAGGGTTTAGCAGCACCGTCCTCAGATCGAGACTGGAATCGATGGACTGGGCGAGTCGCTCGACCTCGGCGGTGAGCGACTCTAAGTTGTCCTGGGCCTGTCCAATGCCCAGGATGGCGCGAGCGTAGCGCCGCGATGCGGAGCCACTGATCATGAGCGACCTCCCGTGACAGGTTGGGTGGTGGCGGACTCGACTTGGCTGACAAAGCGCTCGACCAGGTTGCGCTGGTCGTAC
>WBZP01000924.1_pt2 | contig 33099 bp, 26 predicted proteins | sample 5204301 | NCBI WGS metagenome assembly WBZP01 (sample SAMN12412401, study PRJNA552823) | activated sludge metagenome | isolation source: activated sludge from nitrification reactor of wastewater treatment plant... | place: USA: Pennsylvania | collected 2017 | reverse complement strand
CCGCGACGAGGGCGACGTGGAAGTGGTGCTCGACGAGATGCCCTTCGGCAACTTCGTCGAGTTGGAGGGGGCGACGGACGCCGACCTGAAGGCCGCCGCCGCCGCGCTAGGGCTGGACTGGTCGCGGCGGCTGCTGACCAACTACCTGGAGTTGATGGAGCGGGCGCGCCGGACGTTCGACCTGCCCTTTCGCGATCTGACCTTCGCCAACTTTGCCGGCCGGCTGGTAGACATGAGCGTGCTGCTGCCCCTCTGCGCCGTGGACGAGGACACACCATGACCGAGCGACCCGATTTGAGCCAGACTCCGGCCGACGTTCTGGCCTACATTGAGGCCCTGGAGGCGGAGTTGGCCCGTCTGCGCGGCCGGGCCGAGCCGCGCGCCGCCGCCCCGGCGCTGCCCGACGAACCGCCCACGCCCCACGCCATCGTCACCATCAGCCGCCGCGGCGCGGCCAAGCGCACGCCGCGCCACCTCTACGGCCGGCAGCGGCGCGGCGGCATGGGCGTCTTCGACCTGGACACGGCCGACGATGACCCGCCGTCGCTGCTGGCCCACGTGAGCGAGAACGACACGCTGCTGCTGTTCACGTCTGACGGCCGCGCTTTTCGCCTGCCGGCGGCCAAGCTGCCGGAGTCGCCGGTGCGGGCGCGCGGCGTGGCTCTGGCCGATCTGCTGCCGTTGCGACCGGGCGAGCGGGTCATCGGCGCGCTGGCCGAGGGGGGCGGGCAGTACATCATCCTGCTCAGCCAGCGCGGCTGGGTGCGGCGGGTGCGCGCCTCCTACCTGGGCGGCAGCCTCATCCCCGGCACCAGCTTCCACGACCTGAAAGAGGGCGGGCCGCTGGTGGCCGCCTGCTGGTCGGGCGGCAGCGACGATCTGTTTCTGGCCTCGCGTGAGGGCAAGGCCATCCGCTTCATGGAGACGCAGGTGCCGGCCCGCGGCTGCCTGGGCATCCGGTTGGACGTGACCGACGCCGCCGTGGCCGCCGCGGCCGTGGGCGCGGCCGACGGCGTCTGCCTGCTGGGGGCCGACGGCCAGGGCACGGTGCGGCTGATGAGCGGCTTCGCGGCCAACAAGGCCCCCGCCGCGGCCGGCAAGGTGGCCATGAAGAGCGACCAGCTCGTCGGCACGGCGCGCGTGCGGGCGGGCGACGAGTTATTCATCATCTCGCGCCTGGGCAAGCTCATCCGCTTCGCCGCCGACGAGATTCCGGCCAAGGAGGGCGTGGTGCAGGGCGTGGCCTGCATGGCCCTGCGCGCCGACGAGGCTACGACTGTCACCGTCGTCCCGGCGGCATATTTATGAAGAGCGAACCGCAGATTACGCAGATTTCGCAGATTATGTCTTAATAATCTGCGAAATCTGCGTAATGTGCGGTTCGCTCTTCTTCTCTGGAGAAGAGATTATGCTCGACAAAGCCAAGTTGCTCAGCGACGAGATGATCCGCCTGCGGCGCGTCATCCATGCCAACCCCGAACTCAGCTTTCAGGAGTTCCAAACCGCCGCCCTCGTGGCCGACACGCTGGCCGAGATTGGCGGCTACCGCGTGCGCACCGGCGTGGGCAAGACGGGCGTTGTGGCCGACCTGGGCGACGACGGCCCGCTGATCGCCATCCGTGCCGACATGGACGCCCTGCCCATCACCGAAGCCAACGACACGCCCTACTGCTCCTGTAACCCCGGCGTCATGCACGCCTGTGGCCACGACGCCCATACGGCCATCCTGCTGGGCGTGGCCCACCTGCTGCGCCAGAGCTACCAGGAGGAGCCGTGGCGCGGCCGGGTGCGTCTGCTCTTCCAGCCGGCCGAAGAGGCGTTCGACGAGAACAACATCAGCGGGGCGACGGCCATGATTGACGACGGGGCGCTGGAGGGCATTGACGCGGTCATCGCCCTCCACGTCTCGGCCGACCAGCCCAGCGGCCAGTTCCACTTCCACGACGGGCCAAGCCTGGCCGCGGTGGACTCGTTCGACGCCTGGCTCACTGGCGACGGCGCGCACGGCGCTTACCCCCACACCGGCAGCGACCCCATCTACATGCTGGCCCCCGTCCTGACCGCGCTCTACGCCATCCCGTCGCGGCGCATCAACCCGCTTGAGCCATCGGTCGTCAGCATCGGCCAGGTGAGCGGCGGCGCGGCCAGCAACGTCATCCCCAACGAAGTGCTGCTGCGCGGCACGTTGCGCTCGCTGCGGCCGGAGGTGCGCGAACAACTCTGGACCGACGTGGAGAACGCCCTGCGCCTGACCGAACACCTGGGCGGCGGCTACAAGCTCAACATCATCAAAGGCTACCCGCCGATGATCAACGACCCGGAGGCCAACGGCTGGATGCGCGCCGTGGCCGCCGACCTGCTGGGGGAGGCTGCCGTCCACGAGCGGCCGTTCGGCATGGGCGCGGAGGACTTCGCCTACATGACCCAGCGCGGCAAGGGGGCGATGTTCATGCTGGGGGCGTGCGTGCCCGAAGGCGCGCCGCGCCACCACCACACCAGCACGTTCGACATTGACGAGGGCGTGTTGGCCCCCGGCGCGGCCGTGCTGGCCGAGACGGCGCGGCGCTTTGTTACCGGCAAATTCACCTGATTATGACAAGAAAGAACCCCTGTTCTATAGAAATCCGAAAAATACTTATGTATACTATCAGCAACTAGAGGGTATTAGGAAGTATGATGGCTCCCCCAGGCCCGGATCGAGCCAGGCCATCATCACCCGCCAAGCAACAGGTGAATGGTCAGGAGGTTAAGAATGACTTCATATTCGTCAGAAGATAGCGGACAGGCGAACGGCCGGCGGTTCGGCGCGCTGATTCGCCCGCGGTTTTTCATCCTTGTGCTCTTGCTCGTCGCGGTGGCCGTCTTTGCCGGGGCCAATCAGGTTCGATCCAGTACCATCCCGACCATCAGCATCAGCAGTGTCGTAACGGATCAGACCGTGACGATCCAGACCTACAACTTCCCGGCGAATCAGAACTTCGTCGTGACGATGGGGCCATTTGGATCGAAGGGCATCAATGGCATTCCGGTAGCCACCACCAACTCGGGAGTCGGTGGGTCGTTTAGCGTGACCTACGCCATTCCGGCGCAGTTGAAAGGCTCCTATCAGATCGCCATCCGGCTGCAAACCTCCCACGCCTATCCGTTCTACGCCTTCAACTGGTTCTACAACAACACCACGACCGGCGGCCCCGGCACGGGTGGCATTCCGGGCTACACCGGCATTCCGACCTTCAGCATCTCGGCCGTAGACGTGGATAAGACGGTCACTATCCAGACGACCAACTTCCCGCCCAATCAGACGTTCACCGTGCGCATGGGCCCAATGGGTTCGCGCGGCATCAACGGTATCGTCGTCGGGACGTTGCAGTCGGGTGTAGGCGGGGCGCTGAAGGCTACCTTCCCCATCCCGGCTCAGTTGCAGAAGTCCTATCAGATCGCTATCCGGGCCGAGACGGCCCACGCCAACCCGTTCTTCGCCTATAACTGGTTCTACAACAACACCACCGGCACCGGTGGCAACCCACCGCCGACCGTTCCGCCGGGACCGATCTACACCGGCATCCCGACCTTCACGGTTTGCAGCGTGACGCAGAACGCCTCGGTGACAATTAAGGGGGCCAACTTCCCGCCGAACCAGACGTTCACGGTGACGATGGGCGCCTTCGGCACACAGGGCATCGGCGGCGTTGTGGTCGGCACGATTAACTCCGGCACGGGTGGGGCGCTGACGGCCACCTTCGGTATCCCGGCTCAGTTCGCCGGCTGGAACCGCATCGCTCTTCGCGCCCAGACGGGCCACGCCTACCCGTTTTTTGCCTATAACTGGTTCTTCAACAACACGGCAACCGTCTGCTAAGAGTTTCACGGTTCGCCTGCTCGCGCAACAGGGCAAGGCGGTCAGGAGCATAGCGCGGTTCAGCGCCGCGCCGCCTCCTGGCCGCCTTGTCCTTTTTCTTGCCCCGCCATAGAAGTGGCCTGCGATCCCCATTCGTGATAGAAAGACGGCGGTATCTACTGAGGGAGTAACGAGTGCTGATCGATCTCATCCGTTCCATGCGGCCGCGCCAGTGGCCCAAAAACGCCTTCGTCTTTGTGGCCTTGCTGTTCGACCGCAAGTTCTTCGACCCGGCCAGCGTGCTGCCGGTCGTCCTGGCCTTCGTCCTGCTGTGCCTCATGTCCGGCGCGGTCTACCTGATGAACGACCTGGCCGACATCGAAAGCGACCGGCAGCACCCGACGAAGCGCAACCGGCCGCTGCCGTCGGGGCGGCTCAACCCGCGTGTGGCCGGGGCAGCGGCGGTGTTGCTGGCCGTCTTCAGCCTGGTCGCGGGCTATCTGTTGAAGTGGGAGTTGGCGGCCATCCTGCTCCTCTACCTGGTGACACAGATCGCCTACACCTTCCGGCTGAAGCACGTCGTGCTGATTGACGTACTGACCATCGCCGCCGGCTTCGTATTGCGCATCGCCGCCGGTGTGGTGGTCATCGAGGTGGAGCGCTTTTCGCCCTGGCTCTACATCTTCGGCGGCTTCCTGGCCCTGTTCATGGCCCTGGGCAAGCGGCGGCATGAGCTGGTGCTGTTGGGCGGCGAGGCGGCCAACCACCGGGCCATCCTCGACGACTACAACCTCGATCTCATTGACCGCCTGCAAAGCATCGTCACCACCAGCGCCGTGGTGTCCTACAGCCTCTACACCTTCCTGGCCGAAGGGCTGCCGGAGAACCACGCCATGATGCTGACCATCCCGTTCGTCCTCTACGGCATCTTCCGCTACCTCTATCTCATCCACATTCGCAACGAGGGCGGCGCGCCGGAAGAGATTCTGCTGCGCGACCGGCCATTCCAGATCAACCTGCTGTTCTATGGCCTGATGGTCTTCATCGCCCTCTACTGGCTGGCCTGAGAATTAGACCTATGATCACGGCCACCGCCCCCGGCAAAGTCATCCTCTTCGGCGAACACGCTGTGGTCTACGGCCGCCCGGCGCTGGCCGCGCCGGTGACGCAGTTGCGGGCGCGGGCGGTGGTGACGATGGGGGATGGGCCGGACGTGCGCCTGGTGGCCCCCGACCTGGGCCGGGCGACGACGCTGGCCGCCGCCCACCCTGACAATGCGCTGGCGGCCACGGCCCGCCTGATGGAGCGGCGCGCCGGCCGGCCGCTGCCGCCGGGCTTATCGCTCAGCGTCAGCAGCGCCATCCCCATCGCCAGTGGGCTGGGCAGCGGCGCGGCCATTGCCGTGGCCGTCATTCGCGCCCTGGGCGAGTGCTTTCAAATGGAGTTGAGCCGCGAGGAGGTGTCGGCCCTGGCCTACGAGATCGAGCGGCTGCACCACGGCACGCCCAGCGGCATTGACAACACCGTCATCGCCTTCGAGCAGCCGGTCTACTTCGTGCGCCAACAGCCGGCCAACCGCATCGAGACCTTTCGCCCGGCGCGCCCGCTGCGGCTGGTCATCGCCGACACGGGAGTGCGCAGCGCCACTAAGGTCGTCGTCGGCGACGTGCGCCGCCGCTGGGAGGTGGATCGCGACCGCTTTGAGGCCATCTTCGACGCTTGTGGCCGGCTGGCCGAGGCGGGGCGCGCCGCGCTGGCGGCCGGCGACCTGGCCGCCGTCGGCCGCCTGATGGACGAGAATCACGATCAGTTGGCGGCCATGACCGTTTCGTCGGACGCCCTTGATCGCCTGGCGGAGGCGGCGCGGGCCGCCGGGGCGCTGGGGGCCAAGTTGAGCGGCGCGGGGCGGGGGGGCAACCTCATCGCTCTGGTCGAAGAACACAGCGAAGCCGCCGTCTGTGACGGGCTGATGGCTGCCGGGGCGGCGCGGCTATTTCGCAGCGACGTCGGGTAACACAGGAGAAACCACAGATTACGCCGATTCCACAGAGTTTGCCGCTTGGGGCCTACGGCGGCCCAGAAAACGAAAGCCGGCGCGAGAGCGCCGGCGCACGTTCTATTGGGAGTGGCCGCCACGGGTCGGGCGTGGCGATGCCGTCAGAAAGCCGCGACTCAGGCCTTGACCATCGTCTTCATGCAACGGGTGCACATCGTGCGGCGCACGCGGCGGCCGTTCTCATAGACGGTCGTCTTCTGGATGTTGGGCCGAAACAGCCGCTTCGTCTTGCGCTGCGAGAAGCTCACGTTCTGGCCGCTCATCGGCCCCTTGCCACATACTTCACATTTCGCCATAATTTCACCTTACCCGACGCCCGTTGCGCGGCGTCCAAACTAAAGGCGACCGATTGGTCGCCCACAGGTTTTCATACGATAAAGAACAACCCTTAATTATAGTCAGGATGCGCAGACCTTGCAAGCCCATTCCGACGGGGGCAGGAGCGACACGTCTATGCCGGTTCAAGAGGATTCAAAAGGACGAATTGACATCTCCTCGGCCACCATCGCTACGATAACCAATCAGGCGGTGCACCAATGCTACGGCGTGGTGGGCATGTCCAGCAAGAACCTCGTCAACGGAATCGCGCAGTTATTGACGCGCGACAACCGTCGTGGGGTCGAGATCAAGGTCGAGGGCGAACAGATCATTATTGACGTCTACGTCATCGTGGAGTACGGCGTGCGGCTGCGGGCTGTGGCCGAGAGCATCCAGCACACGGTCAAGTTCCACGTCGAGAAGGCCCTGGGTCTGCCGGTGCATGCCGTCAACGTCTACGTGCAGGGGTTGCGCATGAGCAACCGGCAGTAGCCCACGACGGCCTTGCGGAGGAAGAAAGCGTTGTCAACAGCATTGAGCACACCGACCGCCCCACCGATCACCGCGGGCAAATGGCTGCGTTGCACAGGGCCGCAGCTACGCAAAATGGCCCGCGCCGGATTGGTGTGGTTAGAACAAAATCGCGACCATGTGAACGCGCTCAACGTGTTCCCCGTGCCCGACGGCGACACGGGCACAAACATGCTGCTCACCATGCGCTCGGCCTATGCCCGCGTGGAGAACAGCGAAGAAGTCCACGTCGGCCGCGTCGCCGGCCAGATAGCGCAGGGGGCGCTGATGGGCGCGCGCGGCAATTCAGGCGTCATCCTGAGCCAGATCTGGCGCGGGTTGGCCGCGGAGTTGGCCGGCAAGGAGACGTTCAACACCACCGACCTGGCCACCGCCTTCCAGAGCGCCGCCGACACGGCCTACAAAGGCGTCATGCGCCCGGTCGAGGGCACCATCCTGACTGTCATCCGCGAGGGCGCGGCCGAGGCGGCCGATGCGGCCCGCAAGAGCGAGGACCTGCGCTTCATGTTGGAGCGCATCCTGGAGCGCTGCCAGCAGGCGCTGGAGCGCACCCCCGACCAACTGCCCATCCTGCGCCAGGCCGGCGTCGTGGACTCCGGCGGCCAGGGGCTGGTCTACATCATGGCGGGCATGATGCGCTATGCCCAGGGCAAGCTGGAGCTGAACGGCCCGACGAAGGTCGCCCCGGCAGTGTTCGCCGCCCCGCTGCCGGCCCAGGCCCACGCCGTGCCCGAAGGCGGCTCGCTGGAGTTCCCCTACGACGTGCAGTTCATTTTGACCGGGCGCAATCTCAACGTCCTGGAGGTGCGCGCCCGCATTGACGCGATGGGCGACTCGACCGTCGTCGTCGGCGACGAGAGCACCATCAAGGTCCACGTCCACGTCAGCGACCCCGGCCGGCCCCTGAGCTATGGCATCAGCCTGGGCCATATCTCCGACGTGGTGGTGGAGAACATGCAGGCGCAGATGGAGGAGATCGTCCAGGCCGCGCCGCCGCCCGCCCCGCCAATGGCCAATGTGGAACCCGACCAGGTGGCTGTGGTGGTTGTCGCTTCCGGGGCGGGGCTGGCCGGCGTCTTCCGCAGCCTGGGCGCGGCGGTCGTGGTGGACGGCGGGCAGACCAATAACCCCAGCACCGAGGAGATCTACCAGGCCATTGACGCCCTGCCGACGGACAAGGTTGTCGTCTTGCCCAACAACAAGAACATCATTCTGGCGGCGGAAGCGGCGCGCGACCTGAGCGTGAAGCAGGTTGCCGTTGTGCCCAGCCGCTCCGCGCCACAGGGCATCGCCGCGCTCATGGCCCTCAATCCCGATCAGGACGTGGCCGCCAACGCTGCGGCCATGACCCGCGCTTTGGGCCTGGTGCATACGGGCGAGATCACGCGGGCGACGCGCTCCGTGCAGCTAAACGATGTTGAGGTAAAAGAAGGGGCGATCATCGGGTTGGCCGACGGCCGCTTGTGCTGCTCCGGCCCGGACGAGCGGGCGGTGCTCGACATGCTGCTGCCGCATCTGGACGCCGCCGCCTGCGGCCTCGTCACCCTATACTATGGTGCCGACGTAACCATGACCCAGGCGGCCGAGGCCGCCGACCACATTCGTGACCGCTGCCCCCACGTGGAGGTCGAGGTCGTCGAGGGCGGGCAACCGCACTACTTTTACATTCTCGGCGCGGAGTGATCCGGCCGATCGTGGCGCGTTTTTCGACCCGGCCAGGCCACTACAGGGCCGCCGTGGGCGGGAGCATCTAACAACTATGGACCGAGCATTGACACGGCTCGAGCGCGTGCTCGAGTTGGAGAGACAACAGGGCTACCAGAACAAGGCGGTCGTCGGCGGCATCCGCCAGTTTGCCGTCTACTGGGTGACGCAAGCCACCGAAGAGGCGACCGACGAGGCCGATCTGGCCCTGGCCGAACAGGTGTCGGAAGTGCTGATGGAGTATGGGCGGCTGTCGGGTGTGGAAGCCCGCGCCCAGGCCATTGGTTCGCTGCTGGCCGGCATCGAGCGGCGGCGCGCCCGCCGGCCCCAGGCCCCGCCCGCGGCCCGTCCCGCGTCGCCGCCGGCCAAGCCGAGTGCGCCGCAGACAAAACCGACCCCGCCGCCGGCCAAACAGACGCCGGCCAGGCAGCCCGCCCCGCCCGCCCGGCAGGAAGCCCCGGCCCGCCCCGCGTCGCCGCCCCCGCCGCCGCCGGCCAAGGCCCCCGCGCCGGTGATGGAAGCCGCGCCGCCCGACATGGTCGAGGCGGCCGAGGAAGAGATCGTCGAACTCCCCGATCTGGCCCTGGAGCCGGATCTGCCGGCCGTGGAGCCTGACCCGCGCGGTCTGACTCAGCCGCTGACGGCGCTGAAGGGTGTGGGCCAGAAGATCGCCGAAAAGCTCCACCGGCTTGGCCCGACCACCATCGCTGAGTTACTCTACCTCTTCCCGCGCCGCTATGACGACTACACCCTGATGAAGCCGATTAGCAAGTTGCAGTACGGTGAGCAGGTGACGGTCATCGGCACCATCTGGCAGACGCGCACCCGGCGCACGCGCACCAATCAGGCCGTCATCGAGTGCATCGTCAACGACGGCACGGGCACGGTGCAGGCGACGTGGTTCAACCAGCCGTGGCTGGCCGAGCAGTTGCCGGCCGGGATGCAGATCGTCCTGAGCGGCAAGGTCGAGGCGTTCCTGGGGCGGTTGGTGTTCAACTCGCCCGATTGGGAGCCGCTGGAGCTGGAGCCGCTGCGCACGCGGCGCATCGTCCCCATCTACCCGTTGACCGAGGGGCTGACGGCCAGCAAGATGCGCGAAGTCATGCAGCGCACCGTGCGCGACTGGTCGCCGCGCCTGCCTGACCCGCTGCCCGTCGAACTGCGCCAGCGCCGCCGCCTCTACTCGCTGCCCTACGCCATCCAGCAGATGCACTTCCCCGAAAGCCACGAGGCCATGCGCCGGGCGCGGCAACGGCTGGCCTTCGACGAGCTGTTCCTGCTGCAACTGGGCGTCCAGCGCCAGCGGCGCGAGTGGCTGCAACACACGGCCTTGCCGCTGGCCGCCGATGCCGACCGCTTTGACGCCTTCCTGGCGGCGCTGCCCTTCAGCCCGACGGCGGCGCAGCGGCGCGTCATCGAGGAGATTCGCGCCGACCTGGCCCAGACCCGGCCGATGAATCGCCTGTTGCAGGGCGATGTGGGGTCGGGCAAGACGGCCGTGGCCGCCGCGGCGATGATCGTGGCCGCCGCCGCCGGGGCGCAATCGGCGTTGATGGCCCCCACCGAAATCCTGGCCGAGCAGCACTACCGCGGCCTGCGCCGGCTGCTGGAGCCGCTGGGCATCCAGGTAGCCCTGCTGACCGGCAGCACGCCGGCCGGCGAGCGCGCCCCCATCCTGGCCGGGCTGGCCGATGGCACAGTCCATATTATCATCGGCACTCACGCCCTCATCCAGCCGGCGGTCGAATTCCACCGCCTGGGGTTGGCCGTGGTAGACGAGCAGCACCGCTTCGGTGTTGACCAGCGCGCGGCGCTGCGCGACAAGGGGCCGCGCCAGGGGGAGGAGGTCATCAGCCCCCACCTGCTGGTCATGTCGGCCACGCCCATTCCGCGCACGCTGGCTCTGTCGCTCTATGGCGATCTCGACCTGTCGGTGCTGGACGAGATGCCGCCCGGCCGGCAGGAGATCAAGACCCGCTGGCTGCGCGCTTCGGAGCGGGAGCGGGCCTATAACTTCATCCGCCGCCAGACGGCCGAAGGGCGGCAAGCCTACATCATCTACCCCCTGGTCGAAGAGTCGGACACGATTGACGCGCGGGCGGCGGTGGAAGAGTTCACCCGGCTCAGCAGCGAAGTCTTTCCCGACCGGCGGCTGGGGCTGGTGCATGGCCGGCTGCGCGGCGAGGAGAAGGACAACGCCATGCGCGCCTTTGCCGAGGGCGGGTCGGACGTGCTGGTGGCTACGTCGGTCATCGAGGTCGGCGTGGACGTGCCCAACAGCACCGTCATCGTCATCGAGGGGGCCGACCGCTTCGGCCTGGCCCAATTGCACCAGTTCCGTGGCCGGGTGGGGCGGGGCGAGCACCAGTCGTACTGCATCCTCATCGCCGAGGACGTCAGCGCCGAGGCCGAGCAACGGCTGGCGGCGCTGGAGGCGACCAACGACGGCTTTGTGCTGGCCGAGCGCGACCTGGAACTGCGCGGCCCGGGCGAGTTCTTCGGCCGCCGCCAGAGCGGTCTGCCGGAGTTGCGCCTGGCCTCGCTGCTCCACGACGTGGAAGTGCTCGACATCGCCCAGCAGGAGGCCGCGGCCCTGTTCGCCGCCGATCCGCAACTAGAGTGGCCGGAGCATCAGGCCTTGCGCGAGCGGCTGGAAGCGTTCTGGCAGCAGGCGGGCGACGTCAGCTAAGTAGCATCTAACCAGTAGGAGGGAATGGATTGATCAAACGAGCTGTCTATCCGGGGACATTCGATCCCGTTCATCACGGTCACATTGATCTGATGTTGCGCGCCGCCGACCTGTTTGACGAGGTGTGCGTGGCCGTCTATGATCACCGGCGGCCGACAAAGTCGGTGCTGTTCTCTATCGAGGAGCGCGTGGCGATGATCCAGGAGTCGCTCGAAAACCCGGGCAATGTCAAGGTCATGCCGTTCACCGGCTTGCTGGTTGATTTCGTCCAGCAGATCGAGGCGCGGATTATCATCCGTGGCCTGCGTGTCTTTTCCGACTTCGAGTTCGAGTTCCGCTCGGCTCTGGCCAACCAACGGCTGGCGCCGGACATCGAGACGGTCAGCCTCATGACCCGCGAGGAGAACTCCTTCCTCAGCGGCAGCACGGTGCGCGAGATCGCCTCGCTGGGCGGCGACGTGACCAGCATGGTGCCGCCCGGCGTGGCCCGGCGGCTCTATGCCCGTTTCCGCGACGAGGACCCGATTCTCTTCTCTGGTGCTCTACCCCTTCGAGATTAGGTAAATCGCATGGACATTCAACATCTGGTCGACCGCCTGGAACAAGCTCTCAACGAGAGTACCCGCATCCCTCTTAGCCCCTATCTGCTCGTGAACGAGGAGAAAGTCTACAGCCTGCTCGACCAGATGCGCGTGGCCGTGCCGGAGGAGATCAAGCGCGCCAACCGGATCGAGGCCGAGAAGGAGCGCATTCTGGCCCAGGCTAAGGAAGAGGCCGAGCGCATCCGTGAGTTGTCGCGCCTGGAGGCGGGCGAACTCGTCAAGCGCGACGCCGTCGTCAACGCCGCCCAGCATCGGGCCGAGAACATCGTTGAGCGGGCGCGCCGCGACGCCGAGGCGCTGCGCCAGGATGCCGACGTCTACATTGTGGACGTATTGCAACGGTTGGAGCAGGACCTGATGCGGACGATGAGCGTCGTGCGCAACGGTCTGGAGAAGGTGCAGGCCGAGCAGGTGGCCCAGGCGTCGGCCCGCGACAGCGCCGCCGAGGATATGTAACCGGCAACTAGATGCGGACGAAGCTATAACCCACGCCGCGCTCTGAGCGGATGTACTGCGGCGCTTCGCTGTGGGTCTCGATCTTGCGTCGCAGCCGGTGGACGTAGACGCGCAGCCGATCCTCGTAGACCGTCTCCATCGGCCACAGGCGACGCAGGATGAAGTCGGTCGTCACCGTCTGGCCGGCGTTGCGCATGAGGATGAAGAGCAGCTTCGTCTCGGTCGGCGTCAGGGCGATCTCATTGCCGTCGAGCGTGGCCCGCTGGTGGGGGAAGTTGACCGTCAGGCGCTCATCTACAACCGTGTCGGCGCTGAGCGTGTAGGCGAAGTCGCCGATGCGACGCAACACGCGCCGCACGCGGGCGACCAGTTCGCCGGGGTTGAACGGCTTGGTGATGTAATCCTCGGCGTAGTGGTCAATGGTCTGGATGATGGTCTCATCCTCATCCACGGCCGTCAGCATGATGATGGGGATGTCGGAGTAGTTGAGGATGGCGTCGCAGAACTCGAAGCCGTTCATGCCGTAGGGCATGTGGATGTCCACCAGCGCCAGATGGGGCAGGCCCCCACGCCGGATCAACTCCAGCCCCTCTTCGGCCGATGAGGCCGTCGAAACCTGGAAGCCCGCCTTCTGCAGGGCGGTCGAAACCAGGCGAATCATCGAGTAGTTATCGTCGAGAACGAGAATCCGATAAGTAGTGGTATCAAATCCCGCTGTCATTCCAGCTAACCCTTCCTTCGCTAGGTCATCTTTCAGAGTTAGCGTGAATTGTCCCTGGCCTGGTTTCTGGCTGGCGGTCTTGGTCATTACAGCGACTCCACGAACGGGCTACACCTATTGTGCCGCCCGATCCTTACGTCCCAACTGTCATTCTAACCGCGGGCCGGGGGCAACTCAAGCGATATTCACGCAACGTTCGCAAATGGCGACATTCCCCCGTTTTCGTTGACAGCCGCCAGTGGCAGAGTAAAGTAAGTCCACTGCGCCGCTCATTCTATCTGTCCTATCCATGACTACCGCGCCGCACCCGCCTCTCTCTGCGAACCTGGCCGCTGCCCCACCGCGCATTGACTCGCGCTTCTACCTGGCCACCGTGGCCGGGGCGGCGTGGCTGGCCGGCATCGGGCTGGCGGATGTGGCCGGCGTCGGCGCGGGCTTCTGGCTGCTCATGGCCGGCGTGGCCGCCGCCGGCGCGGTGGCGCTGTGGCGGGTGGGGCGGGCCGGGTTGGCGCTGGCCGGCGTGGCCGCGCTGGCGCTGGGTGGGGCGCGGGCCGTGGCCGCCGCGCCGCGCTTCGACGCCGGGCACGTGGCCTTCTACAACGGCCCGGCCGAAGTCGTCCTGCGCGGCGACGTGGCCGCCGAGCCGGACGTGGGCGACACCAACCGCCGGCTGCGCGTTGCCGCCCGCGAGTTGATTGTGGACGGCCAGACGCGGCCGGTGAGCGGCCTGGTGCTTGTCGAAGCGCCGCGCTACCCGGCCATCGGCTACGGCGCGACTCTCAGCCTGTCGGGCGAACTGCTGTCGCTCGACGCCCTCCACAGCGCTGACTACGCCGCCTACCTGGCGCGGCAGGGCATCCACAGCGTCATGCGCTATCCGGCCGTGAGTGTGCTGGACGAGGCCGGCGGCAGCGCCTGGCGGCGGGCGCTGATGGCCGTCCGTGAGCGGGGGCGGGCCGTCCTTCGCGCCGCCCTGCCCGAGCCGCAAGCGTCGCTGCTGACCGGCATTCTGCTGGGCGACGACAGCGGCCTGCCCCGCGCCCTGGCCGACGACTTCCGCGCCACGGGCATGACCCACATCATCGCCATCTCCGGCTTCAATATCGCTCTCATCATCGCCCTGCTCGACCGGCTGGCCGCGCCGCTGCTGCCGCGGCGGACGGGGGCGGTGGTCATCGCCACGTTCATCGTGCTCTACGCCCTGCTTGTCGGCGCGTCGGCCTCGGTCGTGCGCGCCAGCCTGATGGGCATCACCTACCTCGCCGGCCTGCGCCTCATGGGGCGGCCGACGCTGGCCCTGGCCGGCCTCTTCACGGCCGCCTTCCTGATGACCCTCTGGAACCCGCTGACGCTGTGGGACGTGGGCTTCCAACTGAGCCTGTCAGCCACGCTGGGCCTGCTCCTCTTCGGCCAGCCGTGGACGCGGCGGCTGCGGCAGGGCACGGCCGGCTTGCCGCCCGCCGTTCGCCGCCCGGCCACGCAACTGCTGGGCGAGGGCGTGGTCATCACCCTGGCGGCGCAGGTGTTGACCGTGCCGCTGCTGGTCTACCACTTCGGCGCGCTGTCGCTGGCCAGTCTGCCGGCCAACTTCCTCGTCCTGCCCGCCCAGCCGGCGGTGATGCTGACCGGTGGGCTGACGTTGCTGGCCGGGCTGGTTTGGCCGGCCGCCGGGCGACTGGTCGGGCTGCCGGCGTGGCTGTTCCTGACCTACACCATCGAGGTCATCGAGCAACTGGCGCGGGTTTCGTGGGCGTCTGTCCCGTTGCGCCTGCCGGCCGGCGGGCTGCTGGCGGTCTACGCCGTCATCGCCGCCCTGACCGTCATCGCGACCACCGGCCAGCCGCAGCGTCGGGCGGCCGTCGCCCGGCTGCGCGCCAACCCACGGCGCAACGCGACCCTGGTCGGGCTGGCCGTGGTCGTCCTGCTGGCCGGGGCGTGGTGGCTCCAGCGGCCCGACGGCCGGCTGCACGTGGCCTTCCTCGACGTGGGCCAGGGGGACGCGATCCTGATCCAGTCGCCCGATGGGCGGCAGGTGCTCATTGACGGCGGGCGCTACCCGTCAGTGGTGCTGGAGCGGCTGGGCGAGCAGATGCCGTTCTGGGACCACTCGCTCGATCTGGTCATCGCCACCCACCCCGACGACGACCACGCCGCCGGGCTGGTCAGCGTCGTGGAGCGCTACGACGTGGCCGCGCTGCTGACCAACGGCGCGACGGCCGACGACGCCGGCTACGCCGCGCTGTTGGCCGCGGCCGAGGCAGCCGGCGCGCCTGTCCTCGTCGCCCAGCCTGGCCAGCGCATTGACCTGGGGAACGGGGCGCGGCTCGACATCCTGAGCGCCGGCGGCGATGCCGGCATGACCGACAACGACGCCTCGGTCGTGGCCCGGCTGAGCTATGGCGCGCTGTCGGTGCTGCTGACCGGCGACGCGGGCGAGGCGGCCGAGGCGGCGCTGCTGGCCGGCAGGCAACTCTCCCCCACAGTGGTGCTGAAGGCCGGCCACCACGGCGCGAACACCTCCAGCGGCGCGGCGTTCCTGGCCGCCGTCCGGCCGCAGGTGATCGTCATCTCCGCCGGCGCGGATAACAGCTACGGCCACCCGGCCCCGGCGATGCTGGCGCGGGCGGCCGAGATCGGGGCGACGGTGTTGCGGACGGATGAGGTGGGGACGATTGAGGTGAGTAGTGATGGGGAACGGATGTGGTGGGAGGCAGAAAGAAAATTGGATTAGGCCTGTTGACTGTGCCGGAGCTTTTATTCGTCTACATTTTGACGTCGGAAAGCTGCTCGCTTTTGTATTCCAGAATATCTCCTGGCTGACAATCTAATGCCTTACAAATTGCCTCAAGCGTTGAAAAACGCACAGCCTTTGCCTTGCCATTTTTCAAGATGGAAAGATTGGCCATCGTTATGCCAACTTTCTCTGTAAGCTCAGTCACACTCATTTTTCTTTTTGCCAACATTACATCTATATTGATGATTATTGCCATTGTTGCACCTTATACCGTTAAATCATTTTCTGATTTTATGTCTACGGCATTTTGTAGGAGTCTTTGAAAAACAGCCGCAGCAGTTGCAAGGACGACGGAAGCAAAAATGGTAAAGATGCCCAGAGCAGTAACACCCGCGGAGTCGTCACCTCTAACATAGAACCTTAGGTAGAGTATTCCCAGCATAATGAAGCCGCTGAATATGATTGCACAGTATTTTATGTTCCTCACAGCGTTCACTGATAACTGAGAGAAAACTTGATTCCCGTCTACATAGCCTAAGAGCTTAAATGCCTGATATAGCGCAACAAAAAACGGGATTGAACCTATATAGGTATAGATAATAAGCGGATCAGTATAAATACTGATGAGATCTAAGTTAGCAGCTCTTCCTTCAAGTTGAGGAAACCAAATCAGCCATATAAGGGCTGCGATTGCGATAAGACAAATGACAAACTTTAAGAATAGAGTTGATCCTTTTTTCATAAGTAATGCCTCACCCAATAGTAGGATAGGTAGACTATAACAGGCTATTTATCGTTTGTCAATATATTATTATTGTTAATATGGTTAAATTGTAGTGGCTCCGCGTCCCGCCTGAATTGTAAAGTTAACCCCCAAAACCAGACCACGAGAACCAGTTCAAGTTCACCGTCGCCCTGGAGGCGGTCAAGGGCTTAAGACCCTCAACCAGATCGCCGGCGAACACAACGTCCACCCCAACCAGGTCAGCACCTGGAAGAAGCAGTTATTGGCCGATGGGCCGGGGGTGTTCGACAACATCTTCGTCGAGCGGCTGTGGCGGACGGTGAAGTACGAGGACATCTACCTCAAGGGGTATGAGACCGTGTCAACGCTGGCCGCCGGCCTGGATGACTACTTCCAGATGTACAACTATGAGCGACCGCACCAGAGCCTGGGCTATCGCACGCCGGCCGATGTCCATTTCGCCGTCGAGGTGCCGATTCTGTGACTAGCCGAGCCACCTTAACTTTGCCGGTTTGTGGTCTTGACTTTGGGGATCACTATAGTTGTGCTATTGACCAAGCGATTATTTGACACGACAATTCCATTCAGGATTAGAACTAAGTTGGGGATCCCTACCTATCCTTTTCCATTTTTCACGTTAAATGATCTTTTTGGGAGGCACATCATGCTTCTAGTGAACAAGAATGCGATTATTTATGGGGGTGCGGGTGATGTTGGCAGTGCGGTTGCCCATGCTTTTGCCCGCGAAGGCGCACGAGTGTTTTTGGCTGGGCGTACTATGGCAACTTTAGAAGCTACAGCGAGCGAGATTCATGCGCTAGGGGGATTGGCAGAAACAACTCAGGTTGATGCGTCTGATCTTCAATCTGTTGAGCGATCACTTGACGACGTTATCGCCAGAGCGGGACAAATTGATATTTCATTCAATGCGGTTGGTCATGACGATGCGCAAGGGCAATCCATTTTAGACATGTCACAAACCCTATTCGCACAGCCAGTTACAAATGCCATGATTACCTATTTTAATACCTCTACTGCGTCAGCACGCCGAATGGTTAAGCAGGGTTCTGGTGTAATCCTTGCCATCTCGGCCAATGCAGCACGATTGGCATACCCGAATATTGGAGGATTTGGAGCTGCCTGCGCTGCTATTGAAGCCCTATGCCGACAACTTGCCATTGAGGTTGGGCCGCAAGGTGTGCGCGTGGTTTGTTTGCGGTCGGCCGGCTCACCTGATGCGCGCGGACTTCGTGAAGTGTTCACGATGCACGCTCAAGAACAGGGCATAACACTTGATGAATTTACTGCACAAGCTGCCAGTAGCATACCTTTGAAGCATCTCCCCTCGCTTGCTGAAGTTGCTAATACAGCAGTATTCGCCGTATCTGATTATGCCAGCGCCTTAACAGGGGCAGTTATCAATGTGACTTGTGGGCAGATGATGGACTAAGCTCTATAGAGAAAGCATCCACAGATGACACAGATTTCACGGATTGATCTCTTGGAAATCTGCGTAATCTGTGAAATCTGTGGATGCTTCTTCTATAAAGTGACTCCCAAAGTCAAGACCACAAAACGACAAAGTAAAGGTGGATCAGCCGGTCATACAATCGGCACCTTACTCCCTCCCGATGGTCGCCTTCTTCCAAACTCTACCCCCCATCCTTCAGGCCTTGCTGGCCACCGGCTTCACCTGGGGCGTGACTGCTCTGGGCGCGGCCGTTGTATTTTTCACGCGAACGGTCAACCGCAAGCTGCTCGATGGCATGATGGGCTTTGCCGCCGGGGTGATGCTGGCCGCCAGCTTCTGGTCGTTATTGGCCCCGGCCATCGAACTGGCCGAGAGCAACGGCGGGCCGGCCTGGTTGCCGGCGGTCGTGGGTTTCTCGGCCGGGGGTGCTTTTCTGGCCGCGGCCGATCGCCTGCTTCCTCACCTGCACATCGGCGCGCCGCTGGCCGCCGCCGAGGGCATCAAGACCCATTGGCAACGCAGCCTGCTGCTTATCCTGGCCATCACCCTGCACAACTTCCCCGAAGGGTTGGCGGTTGGTGTGGCCTTTGGCGCGGTGGCGGCCGGTCTGCCGGCGGCCACGCTCCCGGCGGCAATGGCCCTGACTCTCGGCATCGGCATTCAGAATTTTCCCGAAGGGGTGGCGGTGGCCATGCCTTTGCGCGCCGAAGGGATGTCACGACGAAAGAGCTTCTTCTACGGGCAGGCATCCGCGCTTGTCGAACCGGTGGCGGCCGTCTTGGGGGCGAGCATTGTCTTGCTGGCCCGCGAGGCTTTGCCCTATGCGCTCAGTTTTGCGGCCGGGGCGATGGTCTTCGTTGTCATTGAAGAGTTGATTCCCGAATCCCAATCCGGCTCGAACACGGATCTGGCCACGGCCAGCGCGATGGGCGGGTTTGTGGTGATGATGATGCTGGACGTTGCTTTGGGATGAGTGGTGGGCGTGTCTGGACGCTCATACGGATGAGGTGGGGACGATTGAGGTGGTTAGTGATGGAGAGAGAATGTGGTGGGCAGCCGAGCGGTAAAAAGCCACCATCTTAACTATTTTTGTAATGTTCCAGTAGTAGCATGATCCTTAGGAGTCGTAGATCAACTCCTCTGAGCAGGGAAGGCCGCTCAGACAGTTTTGGAGCCGGTTCTGATCCCGTGGCCAGAGGGATGCCAGCCCCGCGACCACGCCTCACAGCCCGACCCCAGTCGTATGCCGGCCCACCCGGGCCGGGGGAGCAAAAGTCATGAACCGCAGATTGCTTGTCCCACTTCTGGCCATGCTGGCCCTGTTCCTACTGGTGGGCGGCGCATCAGCCGCCATTGACCCACCCCTCAAGTATACCGCTCTCGGCCTCACCGAACGCGGTTACTTCCTCAGCTCCGACGATGAGGTCACATATATATTTAATTTCCCAATGGGAATGACCATCCGGCCGCGCATCGAAGTCGCCCCGGCTTCATCTCTGCGCGTGCAGGCGTCACTCGATGCGGGATGGGATCGGATCGTTGACGACAGTTGCGACGATGCCGTCGTCGAAATCGAGACTCAGACGCTGAAAAACACCGACGGCTGGCTCACCATCAAGCCCTGCCCCGGCACGCTCGATATTGACACACCGTTCTTCGTCACCATAAATTACGACCCCATGTTGCAGGAGTTGGAGCACAATGTGACGTCAGACGAGGCGATGTGGCTGCACGGAAGTCGTATGTATCTGGACTATGAAGGCGCCATTGACCAGGACGGCGATACCGATGTCTACAGGTTCGAGGCCCAGCCTGGTCAAGTGTTCCGCGCGACCATGATGCCGCGCAACTCCAACGTCCGGCCGTGGCTAGTGCTGGTCGGCCTAAACAGCTACCAGATCAGCGGTACAAGCTGCGGCTTGGGCACTTGTGTGGATGCTGTCCTGCCGGAGAATGGGCCATATATCCTCTATGTCCGCAGTGCGGGCAGCCAAGTGGGTGGCTACCAGTTGTCGTTCGACTTTGGCGACGACATTTCTTATGAGCCGAACGACAGCCCCGACCATAGTACCACCATCGTTCCTACCGGTACGATCTTCGCAGCGATCGAGCCGGTAGGGGACGTTGACTACTATGGGGCCGGGGGCGTGGGCAGTATTATGCGTATCCGCCTCGGCTTCCCACCCGGCATTGGGCTGGCCCACGCCGCTGTAGCAGTGCTTGATAGAAGTACCTTGGAGGTCATCGCCGAAGACGTGTTGAGCGCCGACCACCCCAGCTTTGACGTCGCCTTAGGTCCAGAGTATTACATACTGCGCATCAGCGACGCCGACAACGGCACGGGCGACCCCGACGCCATTTACTACTGGCCCAGGTTGGAGCGGATTGGCCCCTACGTCAGTTCTGACGTGGACGGCCTTGGCGGCCGTTACGCCCGCAAGCAGGGCGACGTACTGTGGAAGAGTGGCCCATATTGGTACCCGATCTTCGATGCGTCTGACGTGGGCATTACCCAGGACGTGACGGCGGCCGAGTTCCTGCCCAACGGCACGCTGTTGCTGGCGCTGGGCGGCACGCAGACCGTGGCCGGCCTGGGCAAGGTCACGGCGTGGGACATTATTCGTTACGTGCCCAATACTGACTACACGAGTGGCGTCTTCCAGTGGTACCTCGACGGCTCCGACGTTGGCCTGACGACGGCCGGCGAGAAGATTGACGCCATCGCTCTCTCCTCGACCGATCCCGACGACTTTGAACTGGTCGTCAGCCTGAGCGGCTCCGGCTCCGTGCCCCAGACGGGCGGCGGTGCGGTGACAGTGCGCGACGAAGATGAGATCCGGCTGGAGAACGCGGTCTACGGCGCAGCCTCGGCCGGCACGTGGGCCATGCACCTGGACGGCTCCAGCGTGCCCGGCCTGGCCGCCGAGGACGTGCGCGGCGCGACGTTGATTCGGACTCCCTCCGGGCTGGGCGGACGCGGCGCGGCGCTGCTGCTGATGGAGAACGCCTTTGTCATTGACGGCGTGAGCGGCGACAATCGTGATGTGCTCCTGGCCTGGCAGGGGTTCACGCCCACGGCGCTGGACGTGCTTGGTCTGGCGGCCGATAATCTGGGCGACAAGAAGCTTGACGCGATTACCATTGGGCCGGTGTTGAGCGAGTAGTGATTCCTGGCCGGCGGTGAATGAGGAACAACGGTCGCGGTTGGGTGGCGGTCGTTGTTCCTTGTTTTGTGGGGGGGCGACGGTGTTGCGGATTGATGAGGTAGGGAAGATGTCGCTGCTGGCAGGCCACTCAGCATCACGCTTCTTTGGCCGTCAGATCCTTGTCTTCCATTTCCCAGGCATGATCCAGGGTGTGAAAGGCGGTGTGGCGAATCAGGAACCGGAGCGGCCATTTCGCCTTCGTGCCGGCCATCTTGCCCTGTGAGTGGTACTCCCGTATGGCCTGGCAAGTGGCAGCGCGATACGCTTTCAGCCCCTCGTCAGTCAGCAGCGCGCCGTCGGGGGCGATCACACCGACCCCCTTCGCCCAATCCTGCTCCGCGGCCAACGTATGACGGACGATGTGATCCCGGTCGCGCCCTCCCCCGCGCGGCCCCTTCTGCATCTCGGCCGACACCCGGCGGCGCACATCGTCGAAAAACGCCCAGCACGCCTGCATCAGCTTCAGTTCCCGTTCCAATTCGTCAGCCGACATGCCTTGCTTGTCAATGCTCGAAAACGCGAACGAGATGCCCCAGAAGTCAGTTGAGCCTGTTCCCGAATACTCTTCGATTACGTCAACGTTATCGATAATGTCAAACTCCGCGTTCATCCCCGCCAGCTTGGCCACCGGTGAGTAGCGCGGAAGATAGGCGCGCAGCTTTTCGATGGCCTTCTCGGCGGTCTTCGCCCCGCGCTCGAGGCCGGGCCAATCGGGCGCCACCGCCACCACCTTCTTGCCCTTCGGCCCGACTTCTAGAGTTAACTGCATAGGGTTGGTCATAGATCCTCCAATCAGCAACTTCTGCCATCGCACACCTGAGATGGAGCGCAATGCTTGTCATTTTATCCCACAAGCCTTAAACCCCACATCCCGCTTAGATTATTGAATATTTACATAATAATGAAATGTGGGGGCGAGGCGGCGACGACAGGTGTTGTGGGAACGGACGGTCTGGTCTCGCCGCCGCTTCGCCCCTCTTTGGCCACAGCCGAAGAGGGGCAGGCAACCGGGAGAGAAGGCCGCTCGTTTTCCAGCACTGTTCTACTCGGTTGCCTGCCCCCCTACGCTATACGTGATTATTCTGTCAATCTGCAACAATTCAGGGCTAGATTGGAGCGTTGGCTATCGCACGAGTTAACCATGTCAGAGCTTTTACTTTTCTGTTCCCAGTTCGTGCTAGAATAAATAAACCATAGCAATCAGAAGGCAACATGATAAAACATCGAATATACACCATGAGCTTCGCCCGTGTCTATCCCGAATACGTGGCCAAGGCGGAGAGAAAAGGACGCACGAAAGCGGAAGTAGATGAAATTATTCGCTGGCTGACGGGCTATAGCCAGGCAGAGTTGGAAGCGCAACTAGATAAACAAACAGACGTGGAGACCTTTCTGGCGGAGGCTCCGCAATTGAACCCTTCGCGGGCTTTGATTAAGGGCGTAGTTTGTGGTGTCCGCGTGGAAGACATCGCCGAACCAACGATGCGAGAGATTCGTTACCTCGATAAATTAATTGATGAGCTGGCCAAGGGAAAGGCGATGGAGAAGATTTTGCGAAAGTGATAACGTCGCTAATCCAGCCAACCTGAGCGCCACCTTTGCACCACTAGCCCCCCACCAATTCCCAGCTACAATCATGCCTTGCGCCGTTGGGCGTTGAGGTGTGCATTTGTCGAAGCGTCGCTCGCTTGAGTTGCTACTGGCTCTCATTCTCCTGCTAACGGCCGTGGGCTGTTCCCTGCTTGACCGGGGTGACCCGACCGCGGAACGGCCGACCCTGGCCTTCTCGACCGTCACCCTGACGCCGGAGCCGACGCCAACGCGCACCCCCGCGCCGACTGCCACCCCCATCGTCCCGCGCATCGCCATGGACGACCAATCCCTCGATGACAGCGGCGAACTGACCGCGGCCGAGGTGGCCCTGCCCGGCCCCGGCTGGCTGGTCATTCTGGCCGACGACGATGGCGCGCCGGGCGACCCCATCGGCCAGACGCCATTGGCCGGCGGCGTCCATGCCGGTGTGACCGTGACCGTAGACCCGGAGCTGGCCACGGAGACGCTCTACGCCCGGCTCCACCTGGATGCCGGCGCGGAGGGGGTCTTCGAGTACCCCGGCGAGGATGAGCCGTATGCCGACGCACCGGAGACGACGTTCGCCGTCACCTTGCAACTGCCGCGCCCGGTGGTCGAGGCCGCCGAGCAGACGGTGGGCGAGGACAACGTGGCCACCATTGCCCACGTCGAACTGCTGGCCCCGGGCTGGGTGGCCATCCACGCCGACGACGACGGGCGGGCGGGCGCGGTTCTCGGCGGCGTGCGGCTGGAGGCGGGAACCTACGACAACGTGCCCGTCACCATTGACCGGCGCTACGCCACGCCGACGCTCCACGCTGTGCTGCACGAGGATGACGGCGAGGTGGGCGTGCTGGAGTTCCCCACGGGCGATCAACCGCTGCTGGTCAACGGCCAGCCGGTCGTGACCACTTTCCCGGCCCACTTCCCGCCCGACATCCTCGTCTACGACCAGCCGTTCCTCGATGGGGCCGTCGTCGTCGAGCGCGTCATCAGCGAGGGGCCGGGTTGGGTAGCCATCTACAGCGACGAAGGCGGCCAGCCGGGGCTGATCATCGGCTTTGCGCCGCTGGTAGACGGGCTGAACGAGGCCATCCGCGTCGAGTTGATCGAGTCGGCCGTCACCGATCAGCTTTACGCCCGCCTCCACGAGGACACCACCCCCGGCGACGCGTTCGACTTCCCCGGCAACGATCCCGTCGTGCGCTACGAAGAGCGGATGCCGCAGGCGACCGCCTTCCGCACCGATCTGGGCGCAGTGGCGGTTGTCCACGACCAATTGCTGGTGGACGATAGCGCCGTGATCAGCATGGTCGTCGTGCCGGTGGATGCCTGGGTGGCCGTCCACGCTGCCGATGAAGATGGGCAGCCGGCGGGGATGCTTGGCCGGACGTTTGTACCCGCAGGCATCAACCGCAACGTCGTTGTCGCCCTCGATCCCGCGCCGCAGGACGCCACCCTCATCCTCGTCTTGTACGAGGACCAGGGCGAGCCGGAAGAGTTCGACGCCCTGGGCGTAGACCCCCTCTTGACCAACGACGACAACCGCCTCATCCGCATCCCCTTCGTCGTCAGCGCGCCGGCTGAGTAGAAGCGCCGGGCGCGCGCCTCTTTTCACGTGGCCTTTATGGCCACTCCCGCCAACATTTCACGTCGCTTTCATGTTCTATTAGGGATGGCTATGGCACTATTTCAGTGACCTAAATGCCGCCCGGGCTTTGCCTCGGCGACGGCTTGTTTAGGGTTGTTGCGCCATGACGGCGCAAGCCACAGACATTTCGACGGGGTGGGCGCGCCGGCGCTCAACCCGCTTTGGCGACTAGCACGACATAGATGCCCAAGGAGTTCTGGCGATGACTCTCAGTTCTAACACGGCGCAAACACGCGAGATTGGCGAACTGCGCAACTACCTGAAATCAATGGACGAGGAGCGGCGCAAGTCGGGCCGCAAAATGATCGAGCTTGAGCAGCGCCTCGCCCAGCAGGGACGCGACCTGTCCGAACGCGACCAGAAGATTCAGGAACTGGAGTGGCACATCGCCAATCTGGCCGAACGCCTGGAGCGCATCCCGGAGAATGACCCCAACGCCGCCACTCAGGAGCAGCGGTTGCAAGACCTGGAGTGGCATCTGTCGAACCTGAGCACGCAGGTGGCGCGCCAGCCCAACCCGGACGAGGAACGCGCCCGGGTCAATGAGGAGTTGGGACGGGCCGTGCTCGACGTGCAGCAGCGCGTCCAGGCCGAACAAACGCAGGTCGAGGGGCGGCTGTTGTCGGAGATGGCCGCGCTACGTGAAGCGGAAGATCGTTTGGCCTTGCAGTTCCAGGTTTTGCAGGAGACGCTGCCGTCGTCGTCGCGCTTCGAGGAACGCCTGGCGCCGGTTGTCAGCCGCCAGCAGGAACACGCGCAGGCTCTGGGCCAGATTGACAACCAGCACGCCGTCCTGCAAGAGAGCATCAATCTGCTTTCGGCCCAGTTGCGCGAGCGGACGGCCACGCTGGCCGCCGAGGGGCAGACGAACTACGCCACCCTGGCCAACCGCGTGCAGGAACACCTGGACTCCCTGGCCGAGCAGTTCGAGACGCGCACGGCGGTCATCGAAGCGGACTGGCAACAGCAACTCGACGCTGTCTCTAATCGCGTGCCGGAAATCGCGCCCGAGTTCTTGCGCCTGAGCGATCAGATCATACGGCTGGAAGAGCGGTCGAGTACGCTGGACGAGCGGCTGGCGATGGTTGTCGCCGACTCCCAGGCCCAGTTGGCCGCTTTGGCCGCTGAGTCCCAGGCCCAGATGACTGCCCTGGCCGCCGAGTCGCAGACCAACATGACCAATCTGGCGGTTCGCTTTCAGGAGCAGGAGGCCACGCTGGACCGCACTTTTGCCGAGCGACTGGAGGCGGTCAAGCAGTTGCCGGGGTTGGCCGCGGCTGTGGCCCAACTGCCGGCGTTGGTGGCGCAAGTCACCGAGTTGGAAGGGGCTGTGGCCACATTGGACGAAACCCGCGCCCAACTGCCGGCGTTGGCCGCGCAGGTCACCGAGTTGGAAGGGGCTGTGGCCACATTGGACGAAACCCGCGCCCAACTGCCGGCGTTGGCCGCGCAGATTGACCAACTGCCTGTGTTGGCCGGCCAGATCGCTCAACTGGAAGAGACGGTCAGCAAGCAGGGCAGCGCCCGCGAGCTGATGCCCCTCTTCAACCGCTTCGAGCAGGAGTTGGAACTGCGGCAGGCCGAGGAAGTGCGCCTGGCCAATCTGATCGGCGTCCACGAAGGGCGGTTCGCCCCGCTGGCCACGGCGCTGGAAGAGGCGCGCGAGACGTCGGTCAAGCTCATCAGCCGCCTGTCGGACGCGGAACGTACTGTCGAGGAGACACGACGCAGCGCGCAGGACTTCAACGACAACTGGAAACCCATTCTGACCGAAGTCAGCCGCCGTCTGGGGCCGCTGACGGAGCGGCTGACGGTGCTGAACAATAGCGTCCTGAAGGCCGAGGCCGGGTTGCAGGCGCTGAACAGCGACCAGAGCGAGATGCGCGAGACGGTGGCCACCCTGTCGGACCAGATGTCGCGCAGCCGCACCGAGAGCAGCCGCCAGTTGGAGGCGTGGCAGACCACCATTGATGAGCACAAGGACACCATCGAGCGCTTCACGCAGCAGTGGCTGACGCTGAGCAACCAGTACAAAGAGGCGCGCATGGCCGTCCAGAACTTCGCCCACTGGCAAAAGCAACTGGAGCAGCAGAAGCGCGAGGCGTCGGAGATGCTGCGCATCGAGTCGAACCGGATGCAATCGCGCTGGGATGGCTTCCTGCTGGAGATTCAGGAGAAGTTGAAGAACTTCGAGCTGGAGCTGAGCCAGAAGTGGCAGGCCTTCGAACTGGAGAATGAGCAGAAGTGGGCCGGCGCGCGGCGCAACGAGCAGGTCTGGCGCGAAGAGATGGGCGCGATTGATGAGTTGATCCAGAAGCTGCAACAGGACAACCGCAATCTCATCTGGCGGGTGCAGGCGGCCCAGGCCGACGCCATCAAGAAGTGGCCGCGGCTGTTGATGGAAGAGGTCGAGAAGGCGGTGGAACTCAATCCGAATCGCCGCCTCTCCTCGTCCGGCGCATCAGCCCGCAGTGACATGAGCGTGGTGGATGCCATCGAGAAGGGCTTGATCAAGATTGACTACAGCGACGACGCCAGCCTTTAGCGCCGGCGACCAGCCGACCCCACGAGGGTGGCCCGAAGCCTAGAACAACATTTAAGGAAGTAGACGCACTATGAGCACCAAGCCAAAGGGCCTCAGTATTCAAGCGATCGCCATCATCCTGATCCTGCTGGCCGTCTTTTTCGGATGGTTGGGCTACCAGCCGGGCACACTGCTCAATGAGTATGCGCGCGGCCTGGGACTGACTCTGCTGGGCGTGGCTCTGGTGGTGGGGCTGAGCGACCGGTTGGCGACGCGGCGCGAGCAGCAGTTGATGAGCTATCTGGAAGACCAGCGCCGGGCGCAGGAAGATACGCAACTGGCCCGCGAGCAGCAGTTGCTCAAGACGCAACTCGTGCGCGAGGTGGCCAGTGGCGACGCCGGCCTGGCGGCGCGGGCCATTAAGGAGTTGGATGCCCAGGGCTGGTTGACCGATGGCACGCTGGCCAACGCCCATCTGGCCGGGGCCAATCTGCGTGCCGCCCACTTGGGCTGGATCAACCTGTCCGGGGCGTTCCTCAGCCGCATTGACCTGGAGGACGCCGACCTGAGCTACGCCAACTTCGCCACGGCCAACTTGAGCGACGCCCATATGGCGCGGGCCAATCTGGAGCGGGCCAGCCTGACCGAAGCCGACCTGCGCGGCGCCGACCTGAGTCTGGCCACGCTCAATGAGGCCGACTTCACCGGAGCCGTGCTGGAAGGGGCGACGATGAGCGGAGCGTCAATGGTCGAGGCCAACCTGAGCAAGGTGACGGCCGAGCGCGTGGCCTTCAACGGGGTCAATCTGGAGCGGGCCAACCTGGTCGAGGCCAATCTGAGCTACGGCAATCTGGAGCGGGCGGTACTGACCGGGGCCAACCTGGGTTGGGCCAACCTGAGCCGGGTCAATTTGGAGAAAGCCAATCTGGCCGAGGCCAATCTGAGCGGCGCGAATCTGGATGAGGCCCGTCTGCATGGGGCCAATCTGGCCGGGGCGTTCCTGTTCGGCGCGCGCGTCTCGCTGAAGGCGCTTTCCACGGCGCGATCGCTGGCCAACGCGACGATGCCCGATGGGATCAAGTACGAGGATTGGGTGCGGCGGCAGTCGGGCGACTACGTGCCGCCGGTGATGACCAACAACGGCGGCGCGCCGGCCGGCTACGTGACGACCGATTCACCGCTGGACTATACGCCGGTAGACGAAGTCTAGCTCTTTAATTAGAAACCGGGTTTCTCAGAAGAAACCCGGTTTCTGATAGAAACACAAAGGCCCTGTGTTTCCACAGGGCCTTTGCTTTGCACCGTAGCACGTACTAGCTCTCACGAGGAGGCAGTGCTACGGTGCAGGGTAACTGATTACTACTCATAGACACCACCTCCTAAGGTTAAAGATAGCGGGCGGCCGGGCCACCAATAAATGTATGAGCGACATTATGACACATGCCGGGGCGGCTGTCAATCGTCGCTCATGCGGCGATCAACCGGCCAGCTCGCGCAGGGCGGTGATCAACCGGTCAATCTCCTCGATGGTGTTGTAATGGACGAAGCCCACTCGCACCAGTCCCCCACGGTCGAGCGTGCCCAGCCGCTCCATGACGGCGATGGCGTAGTAGTGGCCGTGCCAGACGAAGAAGCCGCGCTCGCCCAGCCAGGCGGCCACGTCTTCCGGCGCGTGGCCGGCCAGCTCGATGGCGAAGGTCGGCGTGCGCCGCGCCAGCGACTCCACGTCGGTAATGCCGTAGACGCGCAAGCCGGGCACGCGCGTCGCCCCGCGCAGGAAGTGCTCGCTCAACTCCGCCTCATAGGTCTTGATCGCCGCCAGGCCGCGCACCAGCCGCGCGCGTCGCGTGCCCGCCGCGCCGCCGAGGTCGGCCAGGTAGTCCACGGCCGCCGTCACGCCGCTCAGGCTCTCGTAGCTCTGCGTGCCCGTCTCCCACTTGCCGGGCGGCTCGTCGGCCGCCGGGCGCACCTTGTAGGCGTTCAGCCGGTCGAGCCACTCGTACTTACCGTAGAGGACGCCGGTGTGGGGGCCGAAGAATTTGTAAACGGAACAGGTGAGGAAGTCACAGTCCAGCGCCTGCACGTCAATCACGTCGTGGGGCGCGTAGTGGACGGCATCCACGTAGACCAGCGCGCCAACGCCGTGGGCCTGCGCGGCCACGCGGGCCACGTCGCTGATGGTGCCGACGGCGTTGGAGGCGTAGTTGACGGCCACCAGGCGGGTGCGTTCGTTCAGCAGGGTGGGCAGAGCGTCGAGGGCCAGGGTGCAGTCGGTGGGATCGAAGTCGAGCCAGCGCACGGTGACGCCGCGATCGGCGGCGGCGCGCAGCCAGGGGGAGATGTTGGCGTCGTGGTCGAGGCGGGTGACGATGACCTCGTCGCCCGGCTGCCACGTCTGGGCGATGGCCCGGCTGAGACTGAAGGTCAGGCTGGTCATGTTCTGGCCGAAGACGATCTCCTCCGGGCGGCGGGCGTTGAGCAGATCGCGCATGGCCAGGCGGGCAGCCTCGGCCGCGGCGTCGGCCTCGCGGCTGGTCAGGAACGGGCCGCCGTGGTTGCTGCTGCCGCGGCGCAGGTAGTCGGCCATCGCGTCAATGACGCGCGTGGGCGATTGCGTGCCGCCGGGGCCGTCGAGAAAGACGGCCTGTCGGTCGCCGACGGTGCGGCCGAGGGCCGGGAATTGGGCGCGCAGGGCGTGGGGGTCAAGGGTAGGGATCATTGGGCGTGCTCCTCATTGGATTGGACGCCATTATACTGCATGAATAAAGACTGAATAACGACACGCAGGGCGGGCGTATGCAGCAGAATGGAACGCAGATGATACTGATTTCACGGATGGTCACACCTATGAAACAACTACTAACCTTGGCCGCGGCGCTTCTGACTGCGACCTTCATGTCCGGCGCGGCGGCCGACCAACCCGCCCGCGCCGCCGACGACCCGCCGCCCACCTACCAGGCCTTCCTGCCGGCCATCTTCAGCCCCGGCTTGCAACCGCCCTACGACATGGCCCTGTTCATGATCGGCGACCGGCGGCTCTACGAGGTGCAGCACAGCGGCGGCTCGCAGGCTCGCCATCAGACGCAGGTGGAGGGCGGCCGCTTCTACCACACCAAGGGCGACGAAGTCAGGGCCGAATGGGAGGAACTGTGGGCCACCGAGGACACCATCTTCCGCGGCACCGACACCAGCCCCGGCAACGGCCTCTACTACACTCTCTTCGAGAACAACACGGCCGGTTCCGCCTGGAGTCCGCGCTACTGGGACGTGGGCGACGTGTTTGAGCGCCGCCCCTTCGTCGTCTTCTTCCGCAAGAGCAACTGCACCGTCGCCGCCGATGGCTTCCAACCCAGTTGGCTGCGCTTCGAGGCCTACTATCCGGCCTACACCTTCCAGAGCGGCATCACCCTGCGCAACGTGGTCGAGCTGACCTGGTTGCTGGAGAAGGACGGCGAGCCGATCGAGAGCTACTTCTACGCCGAAAGGTATGGCCTTGTCGGCTGGGGCAGCGCCGACCGTGGCTTTAGCTACGTCAGTTGGCTCCACGAGCCGGGGCAGCGGCCGGACAACAAGCGCGAAGTGATCGCTTGCCTCAATCGCAGCGGGCAGTTGCCGCGCGGCATTGTGCCCGATGACAAGCTCTTGCCCGCAGGGTATCGGGCCAAGTGATGCCACTTGACGCGCCGCCAGCCGTGGGCTAGAATGATCGAATAACGCAATGCGTTATGTTGGCCGAACCTGCGTGGCCGTCCTGAGCCGGCCGCGCTTCCCGTCTGAACCACGCCCGAATTTAGGAGAACGCAAGCATGAACGCCAATGGCCATGATTCGATCAACTTCTGTCTGAGCGACGAGCACCGCGAGATTCAGCGCCTGGCGCGCGACTTTGCCCGCAAGGAGATTGCGCCCAAGGCGGAGCATTACGACAAGACCCACGAGTACCCCTGGCCCATCGTCCGCGAGGCGCAGAAGCTGGGCCTGACGACGATGGCCGTGCCGGAGCAGTACGGCGGTCTGGGCCTGACTCTGTTCGAGGAGTGTCTGGTGACGGAAGAGCTGGCCTGGGGCTGCTCCGGCATCAGCACGGCCATCGGCGTCAATGGCCTGGGCGTCCTGCCGATCATGATCGCCGGCACGGAAGAGCAGAAGATGGAGTATGGCGGGCGCATGGCCGACGGCCAACTGGCGGCCTACTGCGTCACCGAGCCGGAGGCCGGCTCCGACGTGGCCGGCATCCAGACGACGGCCGTGCGCGACGGCGACCACTACGTGCTCAACGGCGGCAAGACGTTCATCACCGGGGCGACCAACGCCAGCTTCTACACCGTGCTGGCCTACACCAATCCGGCTGTGCGCGACGACCGCCGCCAGCGCTACACCGGCATGAGCTTCTTCGTCGTCCACCGCGACTGGGCGGGCATCAGCGTCGGCAAGCCGTTCGACAAGATGGGGCAGCACGCTTCGGACACGGCCGAAGTCATCTTCGACAACGTCCGCGTGCCCGTCAGCCACCGGCTGGGCGAAGAGGGCACGGGCTTCGCCACGACGATGAAGGTCTTCGACAAGAGCCGGCCGAGTGTGGCCTCCGGCGCGGTCGGCGTGGCTCAGCGGGCGCTGGATGAGGCCATCAAGTACGCCAAAGAGCGCATGACGATGGGCCAGCCCATCTGGCAGCACCAGGCCATCGGCCACATGATCGCCGACATGGCCATGCAGATCGAGGCGGCGCGGATGCTGGTCTGGCGCTCGGCCTGGGACTATGACCGCGGCGACCGCAACACCATCCACGCGGCGATGGCCAAGGCCTACGCCGCCGACGCGGCCATGAAGATCACCACCGACGCGGTGCAAGTCTTCGGTGGCTATGGCTTCATGTCGGAGTACCCGGTCGAGAAGTTGATGCGCGACATCAAGATCTATCAGATCTACGAAGGCACCAGCCAGATTCAGCGCAACATCATCGTCCGCGAACTCTTCCGGGCGCGGTAGATTTAGAAGGCATCCACAGATTACACAGATTCCACAGATTAAGCTTTAATCTGTGGAATCTGTGTAATCTGTGGATGCTTTTTCTCTACTATGGACGTACTCGAAGCGATTCGCACACGACGCACCATTGCCAAGTTCCGGCCGGAGCCGATTCCGGCCGAGACCCTGACGGAGATACTGGCCGCCGGCACCTGGGCCCCCAACCACCATCTGACCGAGCCGTGGCGCTTCGTCATCCTGGGGCCGGAGACGCAACGGCTGCTGGCGGCGCGCTTCGGCGAGTTAAAGGTGCAGAAGGCCCCCACCGAAGCGGCCGAGCAGCGTGAGCGCATTCGCGCCGAGAACGAGCGCATGTTCCTTTCGCTGCCGGCGGTCGTGGCCGTGGCCGCGCTGCAAGAGGGCAACGAGCAGCGCCGCCGCGAGGATTACGCCGCCGTCTGTTGCGCCGTGCAGAACGTGCAACTGGCCGGTTGGGCGGCGGGCATCGGCATGAAGTGGAGCACCAGCCCGCTCATCCGCGAACCGTTGTCCTACCGGCTGCTGAGCCTCGACCCCGCCCGCTTTGATCTCATCGGCTTTCTCTTCGTCGGCTACCCCGCCGAAACGCCTACCCGCGAGCGGCGGCTGGCGCTGGATGAGGTCATACGCACGTCGCCATAGAGATCAGGGGCCAGGTTCCAGGTTCCAGGGGCCAGGGAAGAACGTTCTTCCCTGGCCCCTGGAACCTGGAACCTGGCCCCTCATTTGACGCTTGCTGTCTCGTCGAGTAGCATATTGCCATCACAATTGCACAAGATTGCATAGATTGATGACCACACCGCCGCCCGATACGCCCGATAACGACAATGCCTGGCTCACCCTCAGCCAGGCGGCGCGCTTCCTCGACGTACACCCCACGACGCTGCGCCGCTGGGCCAACAACGGCGACATCCAGGCCATGGTAACGCCCGGCGGCCACCGCCGTTTCGCCGCCACCGACCTGGCCCGCTTCGCCCGCGAGCGCAGCGCCTTGCGCAACGTGCAGGGCATCGCCGGCCTGTGGGCCACCAAAGCCCTGGCTCAGGCGCGTCAGGGCGTCGTCACCCAACGCCACAAGGGCTGGCTGGCCCGCTTCGACGAGGAGGGGCGCAGTCGCAACCGGCCGCTGGGCCAACAGCTCATGGGCCTGACCCTCCAGTACCTCTCCAGCGAATCGAGCGAGGAGAATAGCGCCTCTATCCTGGAGGAAGCGCGGCGCATCGGCCGCCTCTACGCCCAGTACGCCCTGGAGCAGGGGCTGACGCTGCGGGCCAC
>WBZP01000865.1_pt2 | contig 33170 bp, 28 predicted proteins | sample 5204301 | NCBI WGS metagenome assembly WBZP01 (sample SAMN12412401, study PRJNA552823) | activated sludge metagenome | isolation source: activated sludge from nitrification reactor of wastewater treatment plant... | place: USA: Pennsylvania | collected 2017 | reverse complement strand
CGCGCCCGGCACCCGACGCCGCGCCGATCGTGATCGACGGCGGCGCACCGACGATCGACGCCGGCCCAGCGCTCGACACCGGCGCGCGAGTACGCAAGCCTGGCTGGGTGAGCATCGACTCGACGCGGTTACGGGCAATCTCGTTCTTTTCGATCAGTGCGGCTCGCTCGTTGACCAGGTGTTCCTGCTGCGTCCGCAAAGTCCGGTTTTCCTCACGCAACCTGGCACAGAGGCGGATCATTTCCTCCACTTTCTGCTCCAGGCGATGAAGTTCGAGATCGGCGAGTCTGGTTTTGGGGTTTTCTTCCATCATCGGGAAATATAATAGGCGTGCAATCGGGGGTCAATCGGAAGGGGTATGCTATTATCCGAAATTTATTACACTTTTCTTCGTCTATGTCTACCACTGATGTCATCGCCTCTTACGAAGACTTGGCCGCGACCTTGACCGCGGCAGGCGCCCTCTCCGAACCGCCGGAGGTTCACGGCGTCATCTTCGGCTTGTTGTGTGCCGGCCGTCGCGAGATCGAACCGGTTTTTCTCTACGAATTGTTCGATCCGGAGACCGCCGCCGATCCCCAGGTGAGGCTCTGCCGTGAGGCACTTCAAACCTTGTCGAACCGGATCGCCCAGGAGTTGGAGGAAGAAGGCTATGGTGGCCGTCCCCTGCTGCCGCCCAGTGAGGCCCCACTGGCCCAGCGTGCGCAGGCCATCGTCGACTGGTGCGAGGGTCTGCTGTACGGCCTCGCCCTGGCCGGGGCACATCAGGATCAGATGTCCATCGAAGCCCTGGAAGCCTTGCGGGATCTGAGCGAGATCACCCACATGGACATGGATCGGGTGACGGACAGTGAAGCCGACGAGGGGGCCTATACCGAAGTAGTGGAATTCGCCTGGGTGGCCGCGCTCTTGATCTATCAGGATCTGGGCCTGCCCGGAAGCAAAGGTTGATCGCCCATGGTTGCGCAAGAATACAAGCGTCGCCGACGCCAACTCATGCGGATCATGGGTTCCAAGAGCCTGGCCATCCTACCCGCCGCCTCTGTGTCGATCCGTAACCGTGATGTCCACTTCCCCTATCGGCAGGACAGTGACTTCCACTATCTGACCGGCTTTCCCGAGCCTGAGGCCATCGCCGTGCTGGTGACCGGGCGGCCCCAAGGCGAGTTCATCCTCTTTTGTCGCGGCCATGACGAGGAAAAGGAGCGCTGGGACGGCCCACGGGCCGGGCAGAACGGGGCGGTAAAGACCTATGGGGCCGACGAATCCTTCCCCATCGGTGAACTCGACGACATCCTGCCCGCTATCCTCGAACAAACCGACAGGGTCTATTACGCCATGGGCTGCAATGCCGAGCTGGATCACCGTCTGGCCGGCTGGGTCAACCGCCTCCGCGCCGCCGCCAGAACCGGCGTCCGCGGCCCCATCGAATTCGTCGCCCTCGACCATTACCTGCATGACATGCGGCTGTACAAGAGTCAGGCGGAACTCAAGCTGATGCGCAAGGCGGCGAGCATCTCGGCCCAGGCCCACCGCCAACTCATGCTCAACTGTCGTCCCGGGATGATGGAGTATGAGTTGGAGGCCGGCTTCGTCTATGAATGCGCCCGCCTCGGCGCCCGGGCCCAGGCCTATTCGCCCATCGTCGGCGGCGGTGCCAACGCCTGTGTACTGCACTACATCAGTAACGGCCACCGGCTCAAGAACGGCGATCTAGTCCTGATCGACGCCGGCTGCGAATATCAAAACTACGCCTCGGATATCACCCGCACCTTCCCGGTCAATGGGCGTTTCAGCCCGGAGCAGCGGGAACTCTATGCCCTGGTCCTGGCGGCCCAGGAGGCGGCGATTGCCCAGGTCAAGCCAGGGAATCATTGGCATCAACCCCACGAGGCGGCGGTGGCCACCCTGACCAAGGGGCTGGTGAAACTCGGGCTACTGGAGGGATCGGTAAGCAAATTGATCCAGGACGAGGCCTATAAACCCTTCTATATGCACAAAACCGGTCACTGGCTGGGGATGGATGTGCATGATGTCGGCGATTACAAGGTGGACGGCGAATGGCGCATGTTCGAGCCCGGCATGGTGACCACCATCGAGCCCGGGATCTACATCCCTCCCAACACCAAGACGGTTGACGAGAAATGGTGGGGCATCGGTATCCGCATCGAGGATGACGTGCTGGTGACTAAGACCGGCAACGAGGTGCTGACGGCCGAGGTGCCGAAACGTATCCATGAGATCGAAGCCCTGATGGCGCACTGAAGCTTATGGCAGCGGATTACGATCTTCTCATCTGCGGTGGGGGCATGGTGGGCGCCAGTCTGGCCCGCGCCCTCTCACCTCTGGGATGGCGGATCGCCCTCGTCGAGGCCGTACCCCCGACGGATCCGACCTCACCCAGCTTCGACGACCGTGCCATCGCCCTGGCCTGGGGCAGCCGCCTCATCCTCGAAGCCCTGGAGGTATGGGACGCGCTCAGCCCCCGGGCCGAACCCATCCTCGATATCCATATCTCCGAACAGGGCTGTTTCGGCGCCGCCCGCCTGAGCCATCGCCACGGAGGAACCCCGGCCCTCGGCTATGTGACCACCGCCCGGGAGCTGGGGCGTTGTCTGGAGGAAGGCTTGGGACAGCGGCTGGATCTCTTCTGCCCGGCACGCCTGACCGACCTGGAGATAGGCCCGGATCGGGTCGAGGTCGGAATTCAACAGGAAGCCGGTGCCCATCGGTTCAGTACCCGCCTGCTGGTGGCGGCGGATGGACGGGATTCCTGGGTGCGACGTCGTCTCGGCATCGCCGTCCAGGAGATCGACTATGCCCAGACCGCCATCGTCGCCAACCTGAGCCCGGCCTGGCCACATCAGGGCCGGGCCTTCGAGCGCTTTACGCCCACGGGTCCGTTAGCGATCCTACCCCTGCCGGAGCAGCATGGCGCCCTGATCTGGACCCAGCCCCGGGACCTGGCGCCCGAGTTCATGGGCCTGGATGACGCCAGCTTCCTGGCCCGTCTGCAACAGGCCTTCGGTCAGCGGTTGGGAAGATTCCTGCGTATCGGTCGACGCTCGGCCTACCCCTTGCGGCAGGTCTTGGTCGAGGAACAGGCGCGCCCCCGTATCCTGCTGATCGGCAATGCGGCCCACACCCTGCATCCAGTGGCCGGCCAGGGTTTCAATCTGGGGCTGAGGGACGTCGCCGTCCTGGCCAAGGTGCTGCGCGAGGCCCGGCGACAGGGTGATGACCCGGGTGATCCCGCCGTGCTCCTGAGATACGAAACCAATCGCCGCCAGGATCAGGGGGATTTGGCCCGCCTCACCGACACCATGGTGCGGCTCTTCAGCCACCCCGCTTTGCCGGTGCGGCTGCTGCGCAACCTGGGCTTGTTCGGCTTCGATCTCTGCCCGCTGATCAAACCGCTCGTCACCCGTCGCTTCATGGGCCTGGATCGGCCCCTGCTCCCGGAGGTGGCCCCCGTCCGGGAGGGGAAACCGACATGACGGCTGGTTCCGATGTCGTCGTCGTGGGTGGCGGCATGGTCGGCGCCGCCCTCGGTTGTGCCCTGGCCCAGGAAGGTTTCGCGGTGGCCCTGGTGGAGGCCAGGGAGCCCCAAAGACTCTGGCCGGAAGGAGAGATCGCCAACCGCGTCTCGGCCATCTCCCGGGCCAGCGAGCGCATCCTGCGCCACCTTGGCGTCTGGGAGCGCATCGTCGAACTCGGGGTCAGCCCCTATCGGCACATGTTCGTCTGGGACGCCGCCGGTACAGGAAGCCTCCAGTTCGATGCCGCGGAGATCGGCGAGCCGGATCTCGGTCACATCATCGAGAATCGCGTCATCCAGTTGGCCCTCTGGGAACGACTGGAGTCGATGTCGAATGTAAAGCTCTTGTGTCCGGCGCAAGTAATCGGTCTGTCGCCGGGGAGACTCGAACTCGCCGATGGTACCGCCATCGAGGCCGCCCTGATCGTCGGCGCCGATGGGGCCCGCTCCAGGGTGCGGGAGCTGGCCGGCATCCAGGTACGCGGCTGGTCCTACGATCAGCAGGCCCTGGTCGCCAATGTAGGCCCCCGGGAATCTCATCAGGAAACCGCCCGGCAGCGCTTTCTGCCGACCGGCCCCCTCGCCTTGCTGCCCCTCGCCGATGGGCGCTGCTCCATCGTCTGGTCGACCAGCCCCGAGGAGGCCGAACGGCTGCTCAGGCTGGAGGCGGACGCCTTTTGCCGCGAGCTGACCCAGGCCTCGGAACAGATTCTCGGCGAGGTGCTGGCCGTGGGTCCGCGGGCGCTTTTCCCGCTGGCTTTGCGGCATGCGGAGACTTATGTCCAGCCTGGATTGGCGCTGGTGGGCGATGCCGCCCACAGTATTCATCCCCTGGCCGGCCAGGGGGTGAATCTCGGTCTGCTGGATGCCGCTACCCTGACGGATACCTTGATGCGGGCGCGCTCGCGGCGCCGCTCCATCGGCTCCCTCACCAGCCTGCGAGGCTATGAACTTGCGCGCAAGGGCGACAATCTGCTCATGCAGGCGGCCATGGAGGCCTTCCTGCGCCTCTTCTCCGCCCGACCGGCCCCGCTGCCCTGGTTGCGTAACTGGGGTCTGGATCTGACCGATACGACTCCAGTCCTCAAATACGCCCTGATGCGGCGGGCCATGGGTCTGGTCGGAGAATTGCCGCGCCTCGCCCGGGAGGCTGACCCGGATTCCCCGATCTGGAAATAGGCGCCGGGCCTGGGCGCTTTTACCCGGTTTTTGTTCTCTTATGGAGAACAATATTGCCGTAATTGTTCTCTATAGAAGAACAAAAATGGCCATTTTCGGTCGATGCCCGGAGCCGCTTCAGGCGAATATAGCTCCCAGATAGGTCCGTGGTCTCAGCAACAGCTTTGGGAATCATCCCCGCGCCCGACACCCAACCATATCGCTTGCCCCCAGATGGACCGGAAACCTCCCCAGCCATGAATCTCCGATCGAGCCATGGAGCGAACCAGCCCAGGGTCTGCCTCCTGGTGCTGAATTGGAACCGGGCGGAAGACAGCCTCGCCTGCCTGGATTCGCTCAGACCGGATCTGGCCAGTGGTCTGGCCGCCCTGGTGGTGTGCGACAACGGCTCGACGGACGATTCCATCCCACGCCTGCTCGCCTGGGCGAGGGAACAAGGGCTTCAACCTCAAGGCGACGATTGGAATTTTGCCCTCATCGCCAACGGCGGCAATCTGGGCTATGCGGCGGGAAACAATGTCGGTCTGAGATTCGCCCTGGCGGATGGGCGCTTCGACTGGATCTGGGTACTCAACAACGATACCCAGGTCGCCCCCGGGGCTCTGGACGCCCTGCTCGCCATGGCGGACGGGGAACCCGGACTGGGCGCCGTCGGCAGCACCCTGGTGGATCATTACCAGCGGGACCTGGTGCAATACGCCGGCGGTTGCCGATACCAACCACTCACCAGCCTCATGCGACCTTGCTTGGCCGGTACTCCACTGTCACAGGTGCTGGCGACGGATGAGACCCGGGTCCGACTCGATTATGTGGGGGGAGCGGCCATGCTGCTGCGCACCTCGGACTTGCACCGGGTAGGGCTCTTCAACGAGGACTTCTTTCTCTACTACGAGGAAATGGATCTCTGTCAGCGACTCCGACAGGCCGGTTATGCCTTGGGCTGGTGCCGGGAAAGCCTGGTGTATCACCAGGGCGGCTCCAGCACCGGCGGACGCTCGACAGTCAAAGGCGAGGAATCTCAGCTGGCCGCCTATCACGAAAACCTGAGCACCCTTCTCTACACCAGGCGTCATCATCCCTGGCTGTTACCCCTGGTCGCCGGGCTGAGATTTGCTGGCAAATCCTTGGTGTACCTGCTCAAGGGTCGAAGATCCCTGTTCTCACCCTTGTGGCGTGCTTACCGGGATTTTCTACTGGGGAGGAGCGCCCGTTCGCGAGATCCCCAGGCCGGGGAGCCAAGGGTGATGGCGCTTGGCCGCTTGCCCTGATCGGTCTCAGTCTTTACCCTTCCGGGCTGCCGCCCCATCCCTTGCCCGCAGAAAGAACTGGGACGGCTCCAACCGATAGGCCCGGTCGTATAGGTCCGCCGCCGCCGCGAATTTCCCGCCCTGCTCCAACGCCCGCCCCAACCAGTAGTGATACCACTGATCGTTGTTATCATGGCGCTGGAACCTACCGAAAAAATCGAGCGCCTGGGCGGCCTCGCCCTTGTTGACGAAGCATTCGATCACCTTGGTGATCTCCGACCTCAAGGCCCTTTCCCGCGCCGCCTCATCTGAGTGAGCCTTGACGCTCAGATAGTAGGCCGGACATACCAGGGCAATCCTGGCGAGATCCTTATCCGCCAACAGGGAGGCTTCCACCCGGATCAAGCCACGAAATACACCCCGATCATCATAGGTCATGATGCGATCGAACTCCGCCAGCGACGCCAAGGCCTGTTCGACGCCCAGGAAGGGAAGACTACGCTTCTGATCGGTCGGAAACCATGCCTGCTCCGATTGATAGCCGATCACCGTCCAGTCCAGATTTCTCGCTACCTCTTGCTCCATAAAATGGCGGATCCTGAAGACATGCCAGGGATTCTCAATGATACCGCTGACCAGAACCCGCTCCGGGCTCGTCAGTCCATCACTCACCGTGTTTATTCCAGCCTGAATATGATGATTGCTCGCCTGGACCCTGGTGTAGAAACGATAATCACCGTCGTACTGCAACCACCAAAGGCCGGATATCGTGATGGCAATCAGCCAGAGAGGAAGCCTGTACGCCATTCTCGCTCCGCCACTGCCCCAGTCGATAAAACGCGGCGTCAGGAGCGGGAGCAGAAAAAATACACTGCCGAACCAGGCATACATGGGGAGTACGCGATTGGGAATGAGCACCATGGGAGCCATGGCGGCCACACCGAAACTGACAGCGACCAGATACGTCCTGAACCAGGGATGCTTCATCAATCCCGACAGGGTCCCGGAGAGGGACGAATCGGCTGACACGCCCGCAGCGGCGGAGGACCCTTTCATTACCACAAACACATATATGAAAACCGCGAGGAGAAGCGGCAGCGGAAAAGGCAGCAAGGATAACTTCAGAAACTGGAGTAGCGTCCTGACATTCTCAAGGATGTTCAGGCTGACAAAATAGGGACTGGATGTATTGGCGGTATCTATGAAGATCGAGGAGATGAAATACTTTTCGATCATCAGCACCGAAATCGCCAACAGCACGGAGGCCACCGAAATATAGAGATACTTCTTATTCTCCCTTTGAAAGAACCAGAGCACGAGGTTGCCGAGGACCATGGCCATACCGAAGGTCGGCTTGGTAAACAAAGAGGCGGTGAAAAGGATCGCGGATAGGACTCCGGCCTGGAGAGAAGCGGATTGCATCAACCTGATCTGTCCTTCCAGAAACAGAATTCCAGCCAGAATCCCGCCGAAATCCTGGGCGTGCAACACATAGAAATTCGGCGACAACACCGCCAGCAAGACAAAGATTGGAAGGGATTCGGCATCCAGCCTGCCGTCATGCAATACCGAGGCGAAGCGCATGATCTGCAGAATGAAAATGAATGGCAGGAGATTCAAAACGATCATCAATCCTTGAAAATCGAGCAGGAAGCCGATGAGTTTGAGAAATATGATCATCAGGGGCCGCGGGCTGAGCGGCAACAGGCTGGGCGCCTGGGAGATCATATAGTAATCATAGAAATCGCAATGGACGGGGGTGAGAAAGGGCACCCCCTTGGGTGCCATGACCGCCAACCCGAACACATAGAGCAGCAATAACGCCAGCCCGAGAACCAGCCTTCGCATCGGTTGCATGATCTCCCCCCGGCGCGACTCAGGCACCGAGATAGGCGGCCCGCACCTGTGGATTGGTGAGCAGGGCGCTCGCGGAGCCGCTGAGGGTGAGGAGACCGGTCTCCAACACACAACCCCGGCGACTGACTTCGAGCGCCATGTGGGCGTTCTGCTCCACCAGGAGCAGGGTCACCCCTTCGGCGGCGATGAGGCGGATGGTCTCGAAGATCTTCTGCACCATCAGCGGGGCCAGCCCCATGCTGGGCTCGTCGAGCAGGAGCAGGCGCGGTCGGCTCATGAGGGCGCGGGCGATGGCCAACATCTGCTGTTCACCGCCGGACAGGGTACCGCCCTGCTGGTGGCGGCGTTCGGCAAGGCGGGGAAAAAGTTCGTAGACCCGGGCCAGATCGGCGGCGATGCGGACCTTGTCCGAACTGAGATAGGCGCCCATGAGGAGATTTTCCTCCACCCCCAGGCGGTCGAACACCCCGCGACCTTCCGGGACCAGGGCCATCCCCAGGCCGACCCGTTTATGGCTGGGGGTGTCGGTGATATCCCGTCCGTCATAGAGAATACGGCCCCGACTCGGTGCGAGCGTCCCCGAGAGGGCGCGCAGGACGCTGGTCTTGCCGGCGCCATTGGCGCCGATGAGGCACAGGGTCTCCCCCTGGTCGAGATTGAGGTCGATGCCCTTGACGGCACGGATCCCGCCGTAGCAAACCTCCAGCCCGCGGATCTCCAGCAGGCTCATGCCAGGGTTCCGCCCAGGTAGGCCTCGATCACGCCGGCATCCTGCTGCACCTCGGCCGGCGTCCCCTCGGCGATCTTGCGTCCATAGACCAGCACCGCCACCCGATCGCACAACCCCATGACCAGCCGCACGTCATGCTCGATCAACAGCAGGGTGACACCATCGGCGCGGATACGCTCCAGGAGTTGGCGCAGGGATTGGGTCTCGGTGGGGTTCATCCCGGCGGCCGGCTCGTCGAGAGCCAGTAGGCGGGGTTCGGTGGCCAGGGCGCGGGCGATCTCCAGCCGCCGCTGGTCGCCGTAGGGCAGATGTTTGGCGGTCTGCTGGGCGCGGAAGCCGATGCCCACATAGTCCAACAGGGCGGCGGCGCGTTCGCGGATATCCGCCTCTTCGGACCGGGTTCCACTGGTGCGGAACACCGCCCCGAACACCCCGGCCTGGGTGCGCAGGTGCCGACCGACCATGACGTTTTCCAGCACCGTCATGTTGGCGAAGAGGCGGATGTTCTGAAAGGTGCGGACGAGGCCACGACAGGTGACGGCATGGGGCTTCAACCCCTGGAGGCTGCGGCCCTGAAACAGGAATTCGCCTTCCTCGGGGTGATACAGACCGGTCAGACAATTGAAAAAGGTGGTCTTGCCCGCCCCATTGGGACCGATGAGGCCGTAGATCTCCCCCGTATGGATGCCGAGCGAGACCTCGCCCAGGGCCGCCAAGCCACCGAAGCGCTTGGTGACCGCCCTGGCTTCGAGTAAAAGCCCTTCAGCGGCTGACATCGTAGAGGCTTTCCCGCTCCTGACGCGAGACATCGGCTTCCGGCGCCAGCTCTCGTGCCCGGGTGGGGGAAGGCCAGAGCCCGGCGGGACGGAACAGCATCATCAGCACCAGACCCAGTCCGAACAAAAGCAGGCGCAGATCCGCCGGATCCACCACTACCCGCCCCAGGAACTGAGTCTGCAAGGGGCCGATATAGCGCAACAATTCGGGCAGCACGGTGACCAGCAGGGCCCCCAGCACCACCCCGGGGATGTGGCCCATGCCGCCCAGCACCACCATGCAGAGAATCATGATGGATTCCATCAGGGTGAAGGATTCCGGGCTGACGAAGCCCTGGAAGGCGGCGAACAGCCCCCCACCCACGCCGCCGAAGCTGGCTCCCATGGCGAAGGCGAGCAATTTGATATTGCGGGTGTTGATGCCCATGGCGACGGCGGCCACCTCGTCCTCGCGGATGGCGGCCCAGGCGCGGCCGATGCGCGAATCCTGCAAGCGCAGGGCGATGAAGATGCTAACGAGGGTGAGGATGAGAAAGAGATAGTAATAGCTGTAGACCGCCGGCAGGCGCAGCCCCAGGACCTCGATAGGCCGACTCAGCACCAGATCCCCGAGGCGGATGGGGTCGATCATGTTTACCCCCTGGGGACCATTGGTGATGTTGTAAGGGGCGTTGAGATTGTTGAGGAAGATACGAATGATCTCGCCGAAACCGAGGGTGACGATGGCCAGATAGTCCCCGCGCAGTCGCAAGGTTGGCGCCCCCAGCAATACGCCGAAGAGACAGGCGACCATCGCCCCCAGGGGCAACAACGCCCAGAAAGGCAGATGCAGGCCAAAGTGGGGCGAAGCCAGCAAGGCATAGAGATAGGCCCCCACAGCATAAAAGGCCACATAGCCGAGATCCAGCAAACCGGCGAAACCGACCACGATATTGAGTCCCAGGGCCAGCATCACATAGAGCAGGGCGAAAGCCAGGATACGCACCCAGGTGCGCCCCATCAGGCCGTCCACCAGGAAGGGAAGACAGGCCAAGCCGATCCCCAGCGCCAGATAGACGACCCAGACCAGGCGTCGATCAGTGAGCGCAAGCCGTAGTCTCACGCCCGTTCCCCCACCCGTTCGCCGAGTAGCCCGGAGGGACGAAATACAAGGACGAGGATGAGGACGAAAAAGGCAAAGATATCCTGGTAGTGGCTGCCGAGAAAACCGCCGGTGAGATCGCCGATATAGCCGGCGCCCAGGCTCTCGATCACCCCCAGCAGCAACCCGCCGAGCATGGCGCCGGGGATATTGCCGATGCCGCCGAGCACGGCGGCGGTAAAGGCCTTGAGCCCCAGCAGGAAGCCCATGCCGTAATGACCGAGTCCGTAATAGGCCGCTACCAGGAGGCCGGCCACCGCCGCCAGTGCCGCGCCGATAACGAAGGTGGCGGCGATCACCCGGTTGACGTCCACCCCCATAAGACCGGCCACCTCCATGTTCTGGGCGGTGGCGCGCATGGCCCGGCCCAGCCGGGTGCGACGCACCAGAATCAACAAGCCGGCCATCACCATGGCCGCCACCAGGATGATGAGGACCTGTAGATCGGTGATGCTCGCCCCGAGGAGATCGATGGAAGTCACCTCGTGGATGTGGGGAAAGGCGATGTATTGTCGACCCCAGATCACCATGGCCAGGTTCTGCAGCACGATGGAGACACCGATGGCGGTGATCAAGGGCGCCAGGCGAGGCGCGCGGCGCAGGGGCCGATAGGCGATGCGTTCGATGAGAAAGGCGGTGGCCATGCAGATGGGTATCGCTGTCCCCAACGCCAAACCGAGCATGAGGGGCAGGGGCAGGCCACTGCCTTCCAAGGCGTGGAGCACGGCCAGGGCGACCAGGGCGCCGAGCATCACCACCTCGCCGTGGGCGAAATTGATGAGTTCCAGGATGCCGTACACCATGGTGTAGCCGAGGGCCACCAGGGCATAGAGACTTCCCAGCACCAGACCGTTGATGAGCTGTTGCAGCAGGATGTCCATGGGATGGGGTGTCGCCTCCGCGCCGGCGCGGGCGAAGTGCCGTCCGGCGGGAGAGGCTGACGAGAGAGGCTTAGTTGGCGCCGCCCAGGGTCGCCACGGTCACCCACTGGCCATCCTTGACCTGATAGAGGGTAACCGGACCGTTTTTCAGATCGCCGAACTCGTCGAAAGCGACCTGGCCGATGACGCCGTCGTATTGCATCCCGGCCAGCTTGGGCAGGTATTTCTCCGGCTGACTCGACTTGGCGACGCCGATGGCGGCGATGAGTACCCGGGTGGCGTCATAAGCAAAGGGGGCATAGATCTGGACCTTGCCGAAGCGGTTGTTGAACTTGGTGGTGAAATCCTGGCCACCGGGCATCTTGTCGAGGGGTAGACCGGGAGAGGAACCATATACCCCTTCCGCCGCCGGACCGGCCAGCTTGAGGAATTCCGCCGACTGCATACCGTCACCCCCCATGAGTTCGGCCTTGATCCCCAGGCTCTTCATCTGCCGGGACAGGGGGGCGGCCTGGGGGTCCATGCCGCCAAAGACGATGACATCGGGTTTTTTGGCCTTGAGGGAGGTGAGGATGGCGGTGAAGTCGGTGGACTTGTCGGTGGTGAACTCCCGGCCCACCAGTTCGCCGCCACTGGCCTGGACCGCCTTGACCACCTCGTCGATCAGACCCTGCCCGTAGGCGGTGCGATCGTCGATCACGGCCACCCGCTTGCCCATCTTGACGGCATAGGTGCCGAGCACCTTGCCCTGCTGGGAGTCATTGGCCATCAAGCGGAAGGTGGTCTTGAAACCCTGATGGGTATAGGCGACGGCGGTCGAGGCCGGCGAGATCTGGGGGATGCCGGCGTCGGAATAGATTCGCGAAGCGGGGATGCTGGCGCCGGAATTGAGGTGGCCCACCACCCCCTTGACCCCGCTGTCCACCAGCTTCTGAGCGACCAGGGTGGCGGTCTTGGGGTCGGCCTGATCATCCTCGACCAGCAGCTCGAAGACCACCTGGTTGCGTCCGAAGGCCGGGCTGGCGGCATTGATCTCCTCCACCGCCAGTCGGCAGCCGTTCTCGATATCCTTGCCGAGGTGGGCCTGGGGGCCGGTCAGGGGGGCCACGCAACCGATCTTGATGGTTTCGTTCGCGCCGACCGTTATGGACGAGAGCAGCAGCAGCCCGCCAAGGCCCCAGAGATTGAGTTTGAGCATGTCTTCCTCCGAAGTTGTCGTTGTGATCGGTGGATTATCCTAATGGCTTGTCGACACTGTCAATTTAATGCCGTGCCGAAGCCGGACGGACACCCCGCTCCGGCGCGCTGATGCAGGCTTCCCGGGGGATGGAGCGGATCAGGTCTGGTTGTTTTCCGGCGGTCTCGGCGGCTCCTCAGCCGGTGGAACTTCGCCGTCCGTTGGGCAACAGCCGCTGGTGGAAGAGATCAGCAGCAGGGTGATGGACCCGCCCAGGCGATGGATGAGATCGGGACTGTTTCTGGATTTGGCCAGCAGGGTAATGCCCTCCACATAGGCGAGCATGGCCTCGGCGCTGGCCCGCAAGTCCACTGGCGGGATCTCCCCCCGGGCCATGGCCTCGGCCAGGGTCGCCTCGAAGGTCTGGATCAGGGTGGTGAAGATGTCATCCACCTTGCGCCTGATCGGCTCGTCCTGGGTGCTGAGTTCGATGGCCAGATTGCCGTAGAGACTGCCTTGCATGTGGCCGGTCTGGGCCTTGGTGCCGGCATGAAAGCGAAACAGTCCTTCGCAGAGCCGATGGAGCCGTTCGAGGGGGGCCACCTCGGCGGCAAAGGCCTCGATGATCACCTCCCGTTGCAACTGTTCGGCAAAGGCGTCGATCACCGCCAGGGTCAGGGCCTGCTTGGAAGGAAAGAAATAGTAAAAGCTGCCTTTGTTGACGGCAGCCCGTTCGCAGATCTCCTGAATCCCCACGTCAGCAAAGCTGCGGGAGTAAATCAGTTCCTTGGCGGTATCAAGAATTCGTCGTTTGGCGGGGCTTGGTCTGTTCATGGGGAGAGAAAATTAGTTGACTGGTCAGTCAACGTCAAGGTAGGTTAGGGCCGTTACTTTAGCGCACCCCTGGTGCTAATCATGAATCCAGGTTTCTGTCAAGTAGGCACGAGTATGAATTCACCACTTTCTACGGCCTATTTGGATGTCGGGAACCTGGAAGGTGACACAACAGAGCCGCGAAGGAGGTAACGACTTTCTATGCTCAAACAATGTTATCTACACAAATTCGGGGTTTTCACCCTCTTTGCTACGGCGGTCTTGTTGGCGGCAGACCCAAGTACCGCTTATGCCCGGGGGAAATCCCACAAGTCTGCCCCCAGACTTCCGCAGGTGGTGCATCAACCGCAAGCAAGCCAGGATAATAACCAGGTTGAGGCCGTCCTACCCAAAAAACTCCGGGCACTGGTGGCCTACAGCAAGACCGACTTCTTCTTCTCCGACAATCAACCCCGTGGCCTGGCCTACGATTTTGTCCGCGAGTACGAGAAGTTTCTCAATGAGGGCGTCAAAAAGGCCGCCAGAAAGACCCGGATCCAGATTATCCCTGTCGCCCCCGATCAACTCATCCCCTCCCTGTTGTCCGGCCAAGGGGATCTGGCCGCCACCATGCTCTCCATCACCCCGGAGCGACAGGAGCAGGTAGCCTTCGCCACCAGTGCCGAACACCTGGTGGATGAACTGGTGGTCACCCACGGCTCCGAAGGCGGTTTCGATTCACTGCAGGATCTTTCCGGGCGCACCATTTTATTGACCCACGGCCATCCGTTCCGGGACACGCTCGGCAAGATCAACCAAGCCTTGATCACCGATGGTCATAAGCCGATCAAGATCAAAGAGGCGGCGCCCGAACTCAGCACCGAGGATCTCCTGGAGATGGTCAACTCGGGCGCGGCCCCCATGACCATTGCCGAAGACTACAAGGCCCGTCTCTGGGCCAAGGTGCTGCCCGCCATCAAGGTGCAGGAAGAGTTGAAGCTCACCTCCGCCAAGGTAGTGGGTATCGCGGTGCAGAAGCAACAGCCTGAGTTACGCCGCAGCCTGGAGTCCTTTCTCCATACCACCGAGCAGAACGTCCTCCTCGGCACCACCTCATACGATCATTACTTCGAGAACACCGACTGGATCGCCAATCTAGCGACCGACAAAGAACAGCGCAAGCTCAGAAACCATGCTGGTCTGTTCAAGCGTTACGGCAACAAATACGGCATCGACCACCTGGCCTTACTAGCCCAGGCCTACAAGGAATCCGGTCTGGTAAACGTCAGGCGCGGCATGGGCGGCGCGGTGGGCATCATGCAGATCCTGCCGAGCACGGCGCGCGCCTCCATGGTCGGCATGCCAAACATCGCCAACCTGGAGACCAATATCCATGCCGGGGCCAAATACCTGGCCTATCTGCGAGATACCTTCTTCTCCGATCCCAAGTTGCGCCAGGAGGACCGCTTCGCCTTCACCTGGGCGGCCTACAACATGGGGCCGAACAAACTCCTGCGAATGCGCGAGAAAGCCGAGGAGATGGGGCTCGACCCCGACCGCTGGTTCGGCAATGTGGAGTTGGCGGCCGGCAAGGCCCTTGGCCGTCAAGTCGTAAAGTACGTCTCGGATGTCTACAAATACTACGTCGCGCTCACCCTGCTGAACGAGACCAACGGAGAGTCCTGAGTCTCTGTTAGCCGGGCCTGATGTCTCAGAGACCGCCGGCCAGCTCGGGATGACACCGGGCGAGCTGGCGGTCATAGGCGAAGGCATAGCGCTCGACCTTCCGGGCGACGCCGAGGAGCCAGTCCTTAGAACGGAAACTACCCTCCTGAAACCCCCGCGGTCCCTCGTGATAGGCGAGATACTGTCGAAATACATCGCTTGGGGGGATATTCAAGCGACGCACATTACCACTGAGATACCAGCCGACGAAGTCCACCGCATGGGCGAAGTCGTCCCGGGTGGCGTATTTATTTCCGGTGATACGCACATAGTCGTCCCAGGTGGCGTCCAACGCCTGGGCATACCCATAGGCGCTGGTCGGGTGACCCCAGGGGATGAGGCCGAAAAGTCTCACCTCGGGGACGGCGTTATAGCGAAAGGATGACTCCTGGCGGATCACCGCCATCAACACGGCCACGGGTATACCCCAGCGTTTGGCAGCCTGACCGGTTTTCTCGACCCAGTCGGTTTTTTCGGCGAAGACAAGGCATAGATCATCGATATCCTGAGGTTGGCGCAAGACATACCAGGAAAGGAGGGCGGCACTGATGAGGACGCCGCCCAGGGCAAGAAGGATCCGCAGACGGAACCGCCTCCACGGCCAGCTCTTGGGGATGACCGAGGCGTTTGGGGTAGAGGACGGGGGAGATCGCGGTGGGTAGCGGCGACCATGGGGCATGGCGGCGGGGCCCCGTCCGCCTCTGCGACTCGCCCCACCCCCAGGGCGCCTGGCCCCACCCCTCCTGGTGGCCTCAGTTCGAGGAGGCCGATAGCTCATAGGGCAGGGACAACCATGAGAGCTTCGCCCCCCCTTCGCTGAGGAACAATTGATCGGCCTCGACCCCGGCGATCTCGGCCACGACCAGGAGGTCATAACCACCTCCGGGGGCGGCCTGGGCCTCCACCACCCGCCCCGCACCCTGGCCGGAGTCGCTGAGGGGGGAAAAGAGTTCATCCCCGGCCTGCGGAGTCTTTTCTCCCTCCACATGGGCGAGGTACATGCGTCGCTTCAGCTTGCCCAGATACTGCATGCGCGCCACCACTTCCTGGCCGGCATAACAGCCCTTGGTGAAACTCACCCCGTCCACCAGTTGCAGATTGGTCATCTGGGGGACGAAGGCTTCCACATTCTGTGTCAGGAGGTTGGGAATGCCGGCGCGGATATCGAACCAGGCCCAATGGGCCGCGCTCGAAGGCCTGGCCTGGGCGACGCAGCGACGCCACAAAGGGAGAAGTTCCCCGACCGGGCCCAGGATCTCGTATCTTGGAGTGGGGCCTGGATGCCGAAGCAAGAGGACGTCGCCTTGCCGGGAGACCCCGTTCGGCTCCGTCGGTAGCTCGGCAAAGCTGGCCGCCAACCGCTCCCGGGCACAGTCGCCAGCCAGCCCCATGCGAACCCAGTCATCGCTTGCGTCGCGCAATCCGACCCTGGAGCGGATCACGAACATTCCCAGTCGCCTGAGCACCGAGGGCAACAACTCCCGCGGCAGTTGCAGCAACAGCTGTTCGCCGGTGTCAATCAGCCGCAGGATGGTCAGCATCCGTCCTTTCGGCGTGCAATAGGCCGCCAACTGGCTGTGGGTCGGGCTGAGTTGGCGGATATCGTTGGTCAACTGGCCCTGGAGGAACGGCACCCGGTCCTCCCCCACCACACTGATCAGGCCGAGATGGGAGAGTTCGTGCAGGGAACAGGGGGGAAAGGGCGGTGCGTCCGCGAATTTTACCGGCTCCTCGGCCTCGACGCCGGCGCCTTGGGTGGTGAGAAAGGTTTTCCATTCTGGATTCATGGGGTTGTCTCTGTGGCAAAGGGCTCGGGCTGGTCTCGGGTAGGACAAAGTATAGTCCGGGCCCAGAATCGGCCGGACGCACCTTGAATCGCCGAGGGCGACCCCAGCGGGCGGTTCCGATTCACGCCCAGGCCGGTGACCCGGCTATCATAGGGGATGAGCGCCAGCGTGCGCAGATCCACAGTCCTTTATCGAGACGGGGATAATGACGGAAACCAGCCCGAAAACGCAGAGTTTGGTGTTGTACAAGGCCCGCCCGGCGCGGGTGTTGGCGATCGGTGACAAGATCGACATCGAAGTGGAGACCGGCGAGACCAAACGGGTGCGTCCCAAGGATCTGGCCCTTCTGCATCCCGGTCCCCTGGCGAGCCTGTCCGAGTTGCGCGACTGCCCCGGCGACGTGGAGTCGGCTTGGGAACTCCTGGCCGGAACGACCACCAGCCTAGCCGAACTCGGCGAGCTCATCTACGGCGATTTCACTCCGGCCATCGCCTGGGCAACCTGGCAACTGGTGGCGGAGGGGCTGTACTTCCGCGGCCCCCCCTGGCGGATCGAGGTCCGTACCCCGGAACTGGTGGCCGAAGAGCGGGCGGCGCGGGAGGCCAAGGCGGCAGCGGAACGGGAATGGAAGGCCTTTCTGGAGCGCATGCAGGCCGGGACCATGGCCGAGTTCGACCGCGGACGCCTGAGCGAGGTGGAGCAACTGGCCCTGGGACGCCGGGAGACCAGCCGCATCCTGCAAACCCTGGGTCATCAGGAAAGCCCGGAGCAGGCCCATCGGTTTCTGGTGCGGATCGGTTATTGGGAGGAGAACTTCAATCCCTATCCGGGTCGCACCGGCCTCCCTCTCGAAACACCAAGCTTCCCCCTGCCGGACTTGCCCCCGGAGTCGAGACAGGATCTCACCCAACTCACGGCCCTGGCCATCGACGACGAAGGCAACGAAGATCCGGACGATGCCATTGGCTGGGATGGAGAACGGCTCTGGGTCCATATCGCCGATGTCGCCGCCCTGGTGCCGCCGGATTCACCCGCGGATCTGGAGGCGCGGTCACGGGGAGCCAACCTCTATCTCCCCGAAGGGGTAGTAACCATGCTCCCGCCGGTGGCGACCCAACGCCTGGGTCTGGGTCTGACGGAGATCTCCCCGGCCCTCTCCCTGGGATTACGCCTGGGAAGCGAAGGGGAATTATTGGATGCCGAACTCATGTTGTCCTGGATCCGGGTGCAACGGCTGACCTATGCCCAGGTCAACGAGTCACTGCACGAAGAACCCTTCCGCTCCCTGTTCCAGCGCACCCAGGCCTATCGTGCCCGACGCCAGGCCAGGGGCAGCGCCGTCATCGAATTGCCCGAAGTCAGCGTGCGGGTCAAACAGGGCCAGGTGATCGTGCGCCCCCTGCCGCGATTGGACAGCCGGGATATGGTCACCGATACCATGCTGATGGCCGGCGAGGCGATCGCCCGCTTCGCCCGGGAACGGGCGATCCCCATCCCCTTCGCCGCTCAGCCGCCGCCGGACAGCCTCAAACAACCCCAAACCATGGCGGAGATGTTCGCCTACCGCAAACAGTTCAAGCCGACCAAATTAAACACCCAGGGCGAGCCCCACGCCGGACTCGGGCTGGAACTCTATACCCGGGCCACCAGCCCGCTCCGACGCTATTCGGATCTCCTGGTGCATCAACAACTGCGTGCCCATCTGCGGGGCGAGCCCTGGCTCGATGCCGAGACCATCGCCAACCGCTGCGCCATCGCCGAGACCGCCAGTGGTCAGGTGCGGCGTACCGAGCGGCTATCCAACCAACACTGGAAGATGGTCTACCTGACGCAGAACCCGGGCTGGCGCGGCAAGGGCGTCCTGGTGGATGTGGACGACACCAAGGGTCTCTTTCTGCTGCCGGCGCTGGCCATGGAGGCCAGGGTACGATTGCGCGCCCCCGAGGTACTGAATGCGGAACGGCTGCTCGCCGTGCGGGAAGTGGATATCCCGGAGTTGACCGCCTGGTTTCATGTACGCAACTAGAAGGCAAGGTCAAAGCAGCATCGCGCCGGAAGCGGTGTGCGCGACCACTCCGGGTTGGCTGGCGTTCTAGGAAGCCGGTTCCAGATGGACGACGAGATCCCCGGCAATCCAGCCGGGGCGGGTGATCAGCCGGACCAGGTCTCCCGGCTTCACCCCCATGAACTCCCGCGGCTTGGCCTGGATCGTCCGAGCGCCCGAGGTGCCGTCCAGGGACACCAGGGTCAGTATCGGCGAGCTCTCCTTCCCCGACTTGGCGGCGAAACGACTGAAGTGCCCGACCCAGGCGGTCAGCGCCTGCTGGCTCGGGCTGGCGTTCGGATCCAGTTCGATGCCGAAGCCCCCGCTTCCCCGACCCGGCTCCCGCCGTAGCTCTTTCCCCAGCACCCTCATCATCCGGGGCGGCTCCTGAGGCCCGGCCAGTAAACCGTTGGCAGCCGCAAAGAGGCCGGCCGCGAACAGGGGCAGCATGAAGGCGGCCAAGACCGCCGTGGTGATGAGGCGGAATAGCCGTCCGCGGCGCAGCACGAGGGCGGGGAGACTGAACACCAACACCAAGGCGCCGCCGAACCCCAGGGCTTGATAGATAAAGTCGCCCCCTTCGACCAGCAGATAGCTGGCCGGATTGAGGGGACGATAGGCCTCCATGGCCGCTCTCAGAAGCCAGAATCCCAGAATCCCCAGCATCAGCAACCAGAAGCGCACCGGATAGAGGAGATGGGGAAATCCCGCGGCCCGAACCTCGACCTGGCCGGACGGAACCCGTGCCGGTTGGACTCCAACCTTCTGCTTGGCCACCTTGGCCGGGACAGGAATAGCGGCCTTGGTTTTCAGGGGCGCCACGACCGGGGGAGTCTGGGAGGCTTTGGCGACCACCCCGGGGGTGGCGCGGGGCAGACCGGAAAGCTGTTGCAGCAACCCGGCGATGCGGGGAAGACTCGCCGAACCCAGTTGGCGGAATTGGTTGGCCGGAATCCAGGCACTGAGGCCCCCGGGCGTCAGCGCCAGACGTTCGACCGGCTGATTGAACAGCTCGGCGATACACTGCCGCATCTCGGCCCCGGCGAAGAACTCCCGGGTGCGATGACGGCTGGGACCATCCACCTCGAAGCGACTGTCGAAGTCCAGGTTTCCCGAGGTTCTGGCCGCATCGCCCCGGTAACCGATCTGGCTGCGGCCGCGGCGGCGGATCCTGATCCAGGCGGGGAAAGGCGTCGCCACCTTGATCCAGACCCCCCGCGGCCAGGGGCTGGGCAACACCGAGTATCCCTTTCCCCGGAGCACGGCCAGCCAGCTGGCCCTGGAATCGGTATGATCGCGCAGGTCGAGGAGACTGACGATGGCCCGCCACCAACCGGCCAACACCAGCGCGGCGAGGGCGACACCCCAGACCGGACCAAGCAGGCTTGTGGATTCCGACATCGAAATTCCCTCTCTCTCCGCTGGTAAAAAGTATAGATTGAGCCCGGTCGTCGAGGATGTCGACCAAAGTCGAGTTGTCTCACAACAGGGTTTACCTGTGGGGTGACCGCCTTTCCGCCTCCAGTCCGGGCTTCCAAGTGGTCGGGCGCGGACGCCGCCCCTTCATCCGCCGATAAGAGATCAGCTCAACAGGAATGGATAGGCGCGTTCATTGGCTCCGGGCATCGACTGAAAATGGCCGGTTTTGTTCTTCTTTAAAGAACAATTAAACCTTAATTGTTCTCTTTAAGAGAACAATGACCGAGCCAAAGCGCCCAGGCCCGTCAGCTTCTTCCGGCTACTCATCACCTCGCCTCTCGATCCGTGGCCGCCGGATTGTTCATGAAAAACTGGATGCGCCTGGGTAGAGGCGGCACCTGGATGAGGCGTTCCTGCCGCCCCTGGTCGGGGTAGAGAGGCTCGGCGGTGATGCGGATGAAGCGGGTGGTGCTGCTATACCAGAGATGGTGGCGCAGTGGGGTTGGCCCGATCTCGACCCCGTCCACCAGGATACGGGCCGGAGTGGGTGAGGCGTCAATCTCCACCGGGGCGGAGGTGGCTCCAGCAGGAATGGACTGACAGGAGGCCGCGGAGGACTGACCGGGCTCGATCCGGGAAGCCGGGGTATCCGTATCCTGGGTGCAGACTGGAGGTGGCGTGACACAGCCCAGCAACAGGATCGCCGGCAGCAGTTCGGCCACCCGGATGTGACTGGTCATGCACCACTCGCCGTGCGATGTATCGCCTCCACCACCCGGGCCGACGCCTGATCCCAGGTGAACCGCGGGGCCCTGGCCAGCCCGCGGGCGATGAGTCGCTCGCGCAGCTCCCGATCTTCCAGCAGACGATGCATGGCGACGGCGATGGCGGCCGGCTCCATGGGATCAAACAGCAGACCGGCGTCGCCCATGACCTCTGGGAGGCTGGAAATGTTCGAGGCGCACACCGGCGTCCCCGAGGCCATGGCCTCCAGCAGGGGGATACCGAAGCCCTCGAACAGGGAGGGAAAGACCAGCAGATCGGCGGCGGCATAGAGCAGCGGCAGGGTCTCGTTGGGGACGAAGCCGGGAAAGATCACCTGTTTCTCCAGTCCCAGTTCCTTGACCTTGGCCTCGATCACCTCGGCCCCATTCCAGCGACCACCCACCAGCACCAGTTTGTAGGGCCGCTGGGTGAGCCCCTGCAAACGGCTGAAGGCTTCCAGCAAGCGGACGTGGTTTTTACCCGGGTGTTCCAGACGGGCGATGTAGAGCAGAAAGTCCCTGGGCAGACCCATACGGGCGCTGAGTTCCGTCTTCGCCGCCTCCCGGTCGCGGGGGAAAAAGCGACTCAGATCCGCCCCGTTGGGGATGATCTCGATACGCTCTCCAGGCACCTTGGCGTAGCTTTCCAGATCGCGCCGGGTGGAGTCGCTGACCGCGATCACCCGCGTCAGGCGCCGCATCATCCGCGGCAACACCCGCATCACATAGAACATGCGCAGGGGATCGTATTTCTGCGGGATGTGCAATTGAGAAAGGTCATGCACCGTACCCAGACTGGGGACGCCATACCACCAGGCGAGCCGCCGGTTGCCGGCGGGAAGAAACACCAGATCGCAGCGGTGACGTTGCAACAGCATCGGCAGGCGCAACAGATGCCAGAAGATGTTCACCAGGGGATGGGCGGACCAGTCCGGGCTGGCATGGATCTCCAGCCGGGGGTGGGCGAAATCGAACAGCGCTCGATCCCCCTGGTTGACGAAGAGCACGAACTGATCCTCCGGGGCCAGCTCTGGCAGGCGGCGCAGGATGTTGATCATGTACTGGCCGATGCCCGATTTGCCGCCGTCCGCGGCAAAGGCCGAGATCCCGATTCTCATCCCAAGCCCTCCAAGATAGAAATCATCTGTTCGAGATAGACCTCATGGCGAAACCGCTCCGCCACCTCCCGGGCCGCCCGCCGACCCAGGGCCTGGGCGCGCTCGGGCTGACGCAACAGGCCTTGAATCGCCTGCGCCAGGGCGGCGATGTCCGCCTCCTGGACCAGGAGCCCGCTGACCTCGTGCGTCAGCCAGTCGGGGATGCCGCCAACGGCGAAGGCCACCACCGGCCGCCCCCGGGCCATGGCCTCGATGCCCACCATGCCGAAGGGCTCGGGCCAACGGGACGGCACCACGGCGATGGCGGCACGGGCGTAATGGGCTTCCAGTTCGTCATGGGGCACCCAACCGGCGAAATCCACCCGCTCGCCGATCCCGAGTCTGATCGCGAGCTGTCGACAAAAGTCGAGGTGATTGCCGCTGCCGAGAAGGCTGGCGTGCCAGGGCGGTTCGACCCGGGCCAGGGCCTGGAGCAGCAAATCCACCCCCTTGCCGCGGATCACCTGGCCGACAAAGAGCACCTCGGGACCCTCCACCGGAGGCAAGGGTTTGGCGTTGGCGAGAGCGGCGGGGATGGGGGGGATGATCTCGATGCGACCCGGGTCGATGCCGTTCATTTCGAGTTCGCGCCGCATCCAGCGACTGCCGACGAGAAAAGATCGCACCTCGCGATGGGCGCGGATCGCCGCCTTGCGTTCGCCGACCCGGGCCAGGGCGATGGGCAACAAACTGCCCGGCGGAGCTTTCTGCAAGAAACAGAGATGGGTGTAACAGGCGATCCCCGCCGGTCGGTCGCAGACCCTGGTGTTGAGGGGAAAGTATTTGTGCCTTCGCAGGCAGACCAAGTCATGGTCGTGGACCATGCGGGCGGTGGGAAAGCGCCGCGCCAAACCCTCGACCAAGGCAGCATCCTCCGTTTTATGCAGCAACAGCACATCGGGGGCGAAGCCGCTCAGGATCTCCTCCCCCTCCCCGCTCTGGGCGAAGGCGGCCAGATAGTCGGGCTGGGGATCGGGGTCCCGATGCCAGAGGGCCTGAGGCCAGCCGACCCGGCCCAGGCCGACGGCGGTGTCATAAAGGATCTGCTCGACTCCGCCATAGAAACCGGCGCGCTCATGGACATGGAGGACACGCATCTTCAGCGCCTGACGAGATCGCGATAGAGGCTGAGCAGGCGTTCGCTGATCCGGCTCCAGTCATAGTCGCGACGCGCCTTGGTCTGGCCGGCGGCGGCCAGACGTCGCGCCAACCCGGGCTGCTCGAGCAGACGCAGCAGCGCGGCGGCCAGGCTGCCGGAGTCTCCCGGGATGGCGTGGAGTATGTCTTCCCCATCCCGGGTGAAGGACGGAATACCGCCGACCCGGGAAGCCACCACCGGCAGCCCGGCCGCCCAGGCCTCGAGGATGACGATGCCGAAGGGCTCGTGCAGCGAAGGCAGACAAAAGACCTCGGCGGCGTGATACGCACCGATGAGGAGGGGGTCATCGGCGCGCAGACCTGGGATCCAGGTGACCCGGGCTTCGAGCCCCAGCTCCCGCACCCTGGCCTGAAGACGCTGCTGGTAGCTTTCGATGGTGACCGGACCGAGCAGGACGAGGTGGGCCTCGGGACAGCGCGCCAACACCTGGGGCATGGCCTCCACCAGCCCGATCTGGTTCTTCTGATAGTCGATGCGGCTGACGCAGAGGATGAGGCGTCTCTCCGCCGGGAGGCCGTAGGCGGCGCGGAAGGCGGCGCCATCGCCCTGGGCGAAGCCGGCGCAGTCCACCCCGTTGGGCAACAACTCCACCCGCTGTCCGGGGAGTTGGGAGCTGGCGGCCCGGTATTCGTCCTCGCCGACGCAGATCACCGCCGAGGCCTCCTGGAGCACCCGCCGGGAGCCCAGCAGGGCGCCAAAGGGACGACCCCATTCAAAGGTGCGGCGGATGGGCGCCAGCATCTGCTCCATCTCGGCCCCGGGCACGGCGAAGAACCCGCCGTGCAGGGTGACCACATAGGGGAGACCCCGGCGGCGGGCGACGCTGCGCACGCTGCCACCCAAACGCTTGCCGGTGTGGGCATGGAGGATATCCACCCCGGGCTCGCGCCACAGCGCCCAGAGCAGGGACAGGGACAGCAGATTGCCGCCCTTCTTATCCATGTCTTTCTTGTCCTGGGCGCTGAGTCCCCAGAAGGGATACCCATAGGAAAAGCGGCGGATGGGGACGCCCTGGAGGTTCTCGCGCCTCTGCTTGGACAAGGCCAGGCTGGTGAAGATCTCCACCTCATGGCCGAGCGCCCGCAGGGCACGGCTGGTCTGTAGGATGGTGGTTTCGGTCCCGCCCCATTCGCTGGCGACGAACCGCCTCGGCACCTGGATGATCTTCATGGCGACCGGGTCTCTGGCGGGGCGCCGTCGCGACGGCCCTTGACCCGGGCGGGGACGCCAACGGCGATGGACCAGGGTGGCACATCCCGGGTGACCACGGCCCCCGCCCCGATGATGGCGCCACGACCCAGGGTGACGCCCTGGAGGATGACGGCGTTGAGCCCGATCCAGACATCGTCCTCGATGACCACGGGGGCACAGATCAACCCTTGGGCATTGATGGGGATATCGCAACGCTCGGCACGATGGGAGACGCTGTTGATACTGGTGTGACCGGCAACCAGGACATCGCTGCCGATACGCACCTTGCCGTTGCCGTAGACCAGACAGAAGGGGCCGAGCCAGCAGCGGTCGCCGATGCTCACCGAGCCCTGGTTGGCGTTGATCACCACGCCGTCCTGCACCAGCACCTGATTACCGATACGGATGCCGGAAGAGTCCTGGGTATTGGCCCGGATGGTGACATGGCGCCCGAGGCGGGTGCCCGCTCCGAGCTGAATCCGCTCCGGATACTGGAGACTGACCCCGGGCTCGATCTCCGTCCCCTCGCCCAGGGCGCCGAGGCGCAAACGATGGTAGGCGAGACGGAGTCGGCTCAGCCCTTGTTTCAACAGACGCAGTAGTAGGCGCATCGACTTGCCTAGGGGGTGGATGAGGGGTGCGAAGCCCGGCGCCGCAGCTTGTCGCCGATGAGTCGGCGCTCGGCCTCGGTCAGACCGGTCAGGAAAAATGTCAGGAAATAGGCCAGGGCACAGAGGCCGCCCTGGAGGAAGATCCAGAGAAAAGCGTCGGGGGCCTGCCAATGGCCGAGGAGAAAGGCGAGACCGAGCATGGGCACGAGCGCCGGGAGTGTGGGCCAGAGGGCACGACGGACGAAATCGTAGAGACGGATCCCATGTTCCCGGCAGGCGCGAGGCACCACCAGCAGCACCTCGGTGCTCAGGGTGGCGATCAGGGTGGCCAGGGCGACGCCCGGGAGATCCCAGATCTGGATCAACAACAATGATAGCCCCAGGTTGAACACCGCCGAGCCACCCATGGCGAAGGCGACGAATTTGTGTCGCCCGGTCATGCCGAGCACATTGGCGGCGTTCAATTGCAGTGCCGTCCCCAGCACCGCCCCCAAGAGGAGGCGCAGCAGGTTGGCGGACTCGGCGAACTCCTTACCCATCCAGAGTTGGATAATCTCAGGGGCATAGAAGAACAGCAGCGAGCCAAAAGGCAGGGCGATGGCGAGGAGGAATCTGCTGCCGTCCACCAGCACCCGCTGCACGGTGGCTTGGTCGCCCGCCCCGGAGGATTGAGACACCAGGGGCATGAGGGCGTTGGAAAACTGTTTGTTGAGCAGATAGCTGTACTCGCTCACCTTCCCCGCCACCGCGTAGATGGCCACCGCCTCCAAGGACAGGAACATCTTGATCACCACCGGGTCGATGCGCAGGATCACCAGCACCGCCACATTGGCGATGAAGAAATAGATCGAGAAGTGCAGCAACTCCCCTACCCGTCCAGGGGCAAAACCAGACGGCGAGAGCGAGAACCTCGGCAGCAGACGGTAGGCGAAGGGGATGAGCAAGAGGTTGGCGCCCAGCATGGTGACCGCTGTCACCGCGGCCAGCCCCGGCAACCCATAACCGGCATCGAGCACCAGCACCACGGCGGCGGCATTGACCAGGCTGATGCCGAGTTCGATCCCGTTCACCAGCGCTTGACGACCGCTGCCCACCAGGGCGGCCTTGAACAGGCTGAGGGGAAAGCCCAGGGCGACCGCCGCGCCGAGCATCCAGAGCGCCAGGCTGAACTGGTCGCGTTGCGTGGTCGTCAGCTCGAACCAGCCACCGGTGCCCTTGGCCAAAAGAACCACCAGGAGCAGACAAAGCATCCCTAGACCGGAATAGATCACCAACAGGGTGGAGAGGATCTGGTTGCGGCCCTCGTGGTCCTGGCGCCCGGCATGCTCGGCAACGTATTTCACCGCCGCGGTGGCGAAGCCCAGATCCAGCAGACCGAACATCCCCACCACGGCGAAGATGAGGGACCAGAGACCGAAGAGATCCATGCCGAGATGGGCGAGGATGAAGGGGGTGAGAAAGAACACCAGCACCATCCCCACCAGGAAGCGGAGATAGTTGCTGGCGATATTGAGTACCCAGCTCATGGGTCCTGCCTCTCGGTCGATCTAAACGCCAGCCTCGACCCGCATCAGGCGAAAGACATCCGGGATGGCCCGCGGGTCGGTCGGCGGCTCGACATTGGAAAGCAGGGAAGCGTCGGAATCAGGATCGTCCGGATGGTAGCCGTGCATGCCGGTGATGGGCTTGAGCCCCATGTGACTGGGGACGATCAGCACTCCGGGACGCATGAGAAAGATGAGCTCCCCATACTGCCGACCCTCGAAGTCGCAGCCCAGGGCCCGCAGTTCCTCCTCCGGAAGGATGCGACCTTCAGGCACCTCCTCAAGCCGGGCGCTGATCCTGGCGCGCGCCTGATCGTTATGGAACCAGAAACGTCCCATGGTGGAGTCGTAGGTGGCCACGTAGTCGCGCCCGAACACCAGCCCCAGGGCTTCGATCTTGGCCATCAGATCCACCTGGGTGTGGATGGTGGCCATGCCGTGATCGGAACAGATGAACAGCCGCACCTCCTGGTACTGCTCCCGGGCCAGCCGCAGCACCTCGCGCAACTGGGCCTCGTACCAGGCCAGTTTGCGGTCCACCTCGATGCTGGCCTTGCCGACCTGGTGCAACAGGGAGTCCATGGAGGCCATGTAGAGCAGGGCGAAACGGATCTCGGCCCGTTGAAGATCCTGTTTCAAGGCCTCGAGGTTGACCTCCTCCGACTGGCGCCAGTCGGAGACGTGATAGCGGACCCCGCCGCTCTGGAGGTGATCGAAGATGTTGCGCCCCTGGTTCAAGCCACCGGGGACGAAAAGATCCTTCTTCTCACAGTAGTCGAACAGATGGATGTGGCGGAAGGGGATGTTGTACAGCTCGAAATAGCCGCTATAGCCATAGATCCACTTCACCAGCCGACTCAAGAGATGACGCACCCGACCCCGATCGAGGATGGAGCCGGGCAAGAGATTCAAGGGCCGCAGCGGTCGAAAGGGCGAGGTGCTCGGCGAGTAGAAGAAGAAGGACCAGTGGCGATGTTCCCTGGGCATGAGCCCGGAGAGGATGGAGGGGATGCAGGCGGAGGAAAAACCGAACACCGAGCGCAGCTTGCGACGATAGGGCAGTTCCTCGTCGAGGAAGGGCCGTCCCCGCAGCACCTCCCAGCCCAGGGCATCGATGAAGACGAGGATGGATACCTGTCCCGCCTTGGCTGCATTGGCCGTCATCTCCGTGACCTCCCCTATCTCAGTTGAAGGCCCTGATGGCGCTGGATTCGTCGTCGAAGATCTGAAACACCGTGTGCAGCCGGGTGAGTTCAAATAGCGCCCGCACCTTGTCCCCCATGTGCACCAGATAGATGTCGCCGTCGCGCTTGCGCGCCGCCAACAGACTGGTCACCAAGGCGCCGCAGCCGCTGGAATCCATGAAGTCGGTGTCGGCGAGATCGAGGATGATCTTGCCACGGCCCTGGTTGATGATGGTCTTGATCTGATCGCGGGCTTCGGCCGCATCGGCCATGATGAGCCGCTTGGGCAGTTTGATGATGTCGATGGAAGCTTGGGTGCGGTGTTCTAGGTTCATGACTGGACTCCATTGGGTTCCTGGGTGTGATGGATCGGGGGACGCCGCATGCCCGGCGGGCGCCACCCCCTGGTCTTGGTCGCGACGGACATCCAGGTCTCGGCGAGGCCATGGTCCGCGTGGCTTCAGGGTAGATCATCGGCGCCCTTCCCGATAGCCGACCCCGTCAATCCGCGGCGGACTCGAGACGCCAGATGAGCGAGATGCGGTTGAAACTCGGCCCGGCGCAATAGCTGAAGGCATGGCTCCATTGGCTGATGATCCCCCAGCCCCGCCCCGAGCCCGAGAGGGGATCCGGCTCCGGCGGTGAAGCCTCCATACCCAGGCCCTGATCCTGGATGCGCACCAGGACCCTGTCGCCAGCCACCTGCCAGAGTACCCGGATGGGATGCCCGGTCTTATTTTCATAGGCATGTTTGATGCAGTTGTTCACCGCTTCGATGACCACCGTGGTCAGCTTCAGGGTCAGCATCTCATCGAATCCATGTCGCCGACACAGGGCCTCCAGACGGTCCAACAGCTCAGGTACCTCCTCGGGGTCACTGGTAAGTTCGAGGACAGCCGGACTCATCGGGATACCCTTGGCGACATCTTGCTCGCCGGCGGACGGGGGGCGTTCCAACACCAGGATGGAGATATCGTCGGCGGGATCGGCCTGGCCGCGCCATTGGTGCAGTATGCCTTTGAGCCGCTCGGTCAGATCGGCGGCGGAGCTGTAGCCCTCGGCGGTAAGCGCCAAGCGAAGCCGGTCTTCGCCAAAGTGTTGCCCGTTCGGGTCTTCGCAATCCAGGATACCGTCGGAATAGAGAATGAGCCTGTCGCCCGGCGCCATACTGAAAGGCTGACTTTGAAACTGGATATGAGGAAACATCCCCACCGGCAGTCCGCTGAGCTGCAGACTCTCCAAGCTCCCGTCATACCGCAGCAGTAGGGGTCGGGGATGACCGGCCAGGGCCATCAGCCCTTGGCCGGTGGATTTGTCGATGGTCCCGTAGGCGATGGTGGCAAAGTTTTCCCGTTCCTCGTCCGTCTCCACCAGATGCTGATTGAGATGGGCCAGGAAGGCGGCTGGATCAAGATAGGTGCTGCGTCCGACCCCCTCGCAACCGGCCCCGGGCACCAGGGCGCGGCTGAGGCTGGTCGAGAGCAGGGCCGAAGGGATGCCGTGACCGGAGACATCCAGCAGATAAAACCCCAAGCGATCCTCGTCCACCTCGAAGAAGTTGAAGCTGTCCCCTGATACCTCGGCGGCGGCAAGAAACAGCCAGGCGGCCCGCAAGGGTCGGGCGGCGCGGTCGCTGGTAGGCAGCAATTGGCGCTGGATGCGCGCCGCGGCCGCGAGATCCGCCTGGATACGATCGAAGGCCGCCCTCAGGCGGTTGCGGGAGTCCAGCAGGATATGATTCTGTTCCGCCAGCCGATCCTCCAAGGCCAGGATACGCTCTCCCACCCGCAGCCGGGCCCGCAACACCTGGGCGTCCACCGGCTTGCCGAGGAAATCGTCGGCCCCGGCATTGAGACCATAGACCAGATCCTCGTTGTGAGAACGCCCGGTGACGAGGATGAAATAGATATAACGACCCATGTCCTGGTCGCGGATGGCCCGACAGAGTTCGGGGCCGGACAGACCCGGCATCATCCAGTCGCAGATGACCAGGCGGATATCCGAATGCCGCAAGAGTTCCAGGGCCTGGCTCCCTTCCTCGCAGACCTTGACCTCATAGCCCCATTTGGTGGCCAGTAATCTGAGGTAGGTACGCATGTCCAAGGCATCGTCGATGATCAGAATCTTCATCGGTTTCCCTGGTAAGGCGATGGTCGGGAAAAGATATACCTGAACGCACCGGCTGTTCGTTCGCCTTCCAGGCGCGCCAGACGGCGTCGAGCGGGCTCGGTATCACCGAAGGTGGGCGAGCAGACCAGCCGGCCGGTATATGTTTTGACAAAAATCGCCTGAGTATCCAATTCAGCGTTATTTCCAGCGGTTTTCGTCCGCCCCTTGGTTCCCTTCACCGGTCGGTGAAAGGGCTCCCTTGCCTATAAAGTCCCTCATCGGGACGACGGATAAGGGTGGCCAAGCACCTCTCCAGCAGTTGATTTTAATAGCAAGCGAGCCGCATTCTCCATCTTATTTCCGCTTCAGTGAACCGCGCCTGCCGGAGGATTGTCCCTGGCTGTGGTAAAAAGGTTACTCGTCGAAGTCAAAATTCATCGGATATAATGCCCTGGGTCGGACGGGCATAGATCTTTCCCGATTTGTCTTCAATAACTCAATATGGAGGTCACTCTACAATGTATAGAAACCGTATCGCCGCTCTGGTCTTGGGCTTGGGTGCCGTTGCCTTCCTCGGTGGTTGCGCCAGCACCTCTGACCTCGACAGCGTGCGCGCTGAAGTCAAGGCCGTAAGCGCCAAGGCCGACAAGGCCTCCGCCGACGCCTCCGCCGCCCTGGCCGCGGCCAACCGCGCCGCCGCCGCCGCCAGCGACGCCGCCGCCGCCGCCCGTGACGCCGCCAAGGCTTCCAGAGACGTCGAGGCCAAGCTGAATCGCGCTCACACCAAGGGTATGTACAAGTAACACCCGCTTCTCCCGCTGGCCTTCCGGCTAGCGGGAGATCGCCACCGGCATCCCGCTCTTATCCAGGATCGCCTGCAGCAGCAGGTTATCGTCGACCTCCAGCGGACGCAGCTTCCGCTGCTCCCCAATCAGATTCATGGCATGGTTGTAGAGCGCATCGTCGCTCATCCGGCTCTCTTCCAGCGGCGGTTGGACCTCGATGAACAGGGTATCCGCCAGCCAGCCCAGCTTCACCGACTGATCCACGAAGCGCACCTTGGCCCCCACCGGCACCATGGGAAAGAGTTGCTCCACATCCTCTGGGTAAAGGCGGACGCAGCCGTGCGTGACGCGCATGCCGATACCGTAGGCCTTGCGCTTATCCACCCCATGGATCAGATAGCCGGGAAAGCCCAGATAGAGGGCGTAGCGGCCAAGGGGATTATCCGGTCCCGGCGGCACCATCTCCGGGAGCGGATCGCCCTCCGCCGCTGCCTCGGCCCGCAAGGAAGGGGTCGGATACCAGGTCGGGTCCTGCATCTTCTTCACCACCTTGGTTTCACCAAGGGGTGACTTCCAGTCCATGCGCCCGATGCTGGCGGGGTAGGTGATGACCACCGGACGCCCCTGTTTGTCGTGCTGGCCATAGAGATAGAGACGCATCTCGGGCAGATTCAGCACCAGCCCTTCCCGCGGCGCCATGGGGAGGATGTAGGCCAGGGGCAAAACCACCTCGGTGCCTTCCTCGGGCAGCCAGCGACTGACGTTGGGATTGGCATGCATCATCTCTTCCTGGCCGATATCGAATTCCCTGGCGATATCGAGCAAGGTGTCCTCCTGACGCGCCGGGATCACTTCCACGGTGCCGATGATGTCGATATCGCTCGGCGGCAACACATAGGTGCGGGCTGTGGCCTCGGTAAAGAATGTTGGAGCGGCCAACAGCGCCCCCAAAATCAGGTTTCTGAGCATCACGTTCATCATCACCTTGGCAATTGACGGAAAAGGCCCCGACAGGTCGGACCGGCCCGGCTGTCATCCCCGCGATCCGCCGTCCCCGGGCCATGGGACAGCGGTAGACCGGGCGGCAGTACTGTACCCGATGAAGACCTCGTTGCCGAGTGGAAAGAGTGCGCTGGCTCCGGGCATTGACCGAAAACGCCCGATTTTCGTTCTCTTTTAGAGAACAATAACACAATACAGAAGATATTGTTCTCCATTGAAGAACAGAAAATCGGGCCACAGCGCCCAGGCCCGGAAGTCACCTTGCGCAATCCAGGTCGAAGTAGGCCGACGTTGAGGTGCGAACGCCGAAACCCGGCTTCTTGGGGGGCAAAGCGCTGGATTCGCTTCGCTCATCGCCAGCCTTATCTCTTTGAAATACATGGCCGGCCCATCACCCGTCAAGGAGAAAAAACCGAACCGGAATTGGTACGAGAAAGACTGGTGGCTTGGTCATAAACGACCTTCGGTCCCCGGGGCACCCTCCCCGACGGATTCCTCCTCAGGGGCGCGATAGTATTCCTTCCCGCGAAACCGGAGCCGCCGCAGTCGTATCCCACCCGACCGGGAAGACACCGGACGCAGATTCAGTTTCCCCCCCCGCAACTCGATGCCGAGCAACGCATAGGCCGCTGACAGCATGCGGGCGGCGGCTCCGGTGTACCAGCTCCAGCCCCCGCGTCCGGCATAACCCGGGCCGTCATAGACATCCGCCGCCTGCTGGTGCGGCGGCAACCCATAGCGCTGGAGGCGCTCGGGCGAACCATGCCCCAGGGGGGAGATGCGCCGCCAAAGCTCCCAAGCCTGGACCTGGTGCCACTCGGCCTCCTCCGTCCGCCCGTCCGCTGCCGCCCATTCGGCCAGCTTCACCTGGGCCTCCACCAGCCAGGAGACACCATGGGAATACTGCCCCCCATTCTCCCGCACCCCGGGAGGGTAATCGGCGATGCGTCCCGGTGGTGGCGTCGAGTCCTGGGTGAAGGCCGGCGCGAGAAGCCGGACCAGTCCATCCTCCACCAGCTCGGCCAGGGCGGTTTCCATGGCGATACCGCCCAGCTCGAGATCGACCATGTCGGCGAGAATGGGCCAAGCCGCGGTGAGAGCATCGGCAAAGACCATTTCCCGCCCGGTATCGTCAAAGGCGCGCAGGAAACGGTCGCGACGCCAACCAGCCCGCACCGATTCCCACAGGGCCATTCCGGCCTCCCGATAACGCCTCGCCGCCTCAGCCGCCCCTGGTTTCAGTTCGGTAAGGTGGGTAAAACGCTGCAGGATGTCGTAGAGAAAACATCCCAGCCAGAGGCTTTCGCCGCGACCGGCGGCCCCGATCCGGCTGAGACCGTCGTTCCAATC
>WBZP01001171.1_pt1 | contig 33171 bp, 29 predicted proteins | sample 5204301 | NCBI WGS metagenome assembly WBZP01 (sample SAMN12412401, study PRJNA552823) | activated sludge metagenome | isolation source: activated sludge from nitrification reactor of wastewater treatment plant... | place: USA: Pennsylvania | collected 2017 | reverse complement strand
CCGTCGTGGTGAACCGCGGCGGATCCCACTCCAACGCCTCCAGCGCCGGGTTGATGAACACGATCCCGAAGCCGAATCCCAGGTGCACGATCGCCTCGGATTTGGCCTCGTGCAGGGTGCGTACCGCGTCGGTGATGTCCTGCGCGGTCTGGGCGACCACGGACTCCGCGACGATCCGGATTCCTTTGCGGCGGCAGGCACTTCGCAGGTTGGTCAGATAGCTCTGGCCGATCAGGCTCTGCTCGACGAGCACACCGACCTGGCGAAGGTTCCGTTTGGCCAGCAGATCGGCGATGAAGATGGGTTCGTCGGTCATCGATCCCTGCGGGAAGGCGAACGTCCATTCCCCCAGCCAGTCGTCGGTGCCCGTGACGCTGATGGCGGGCACCTTGAAGCGCTCTTCGATGGCTTCGCGCACGGGTACGCAGTTGTCAGTGATGTTGGGCCCGAAGACCACCAGGCAGCCTTGATCGACGAGATCGGCGTACGCGTCGATCACCGCCTTGACCGAGCCCTTCGGCAACCCTTCGACCTCGGAGTAGATCATCTGCACGGGCCGGTCCATCAGTCCCTGCGACCGCGCCCCTTCGAAGACCAGGTCGAAGGTCTGGGCGAAGGTGGCCTGCAGGACCTCGGGAAATCCGGGCGGCAGGGTGAAGTCCATCAGGTAGCCGACCTTGATCGGCTCGGCGGTGCTCTCGTAGGACATGTCAGCCTTCCGACGGTGCCAGATAGATGTCGATCATCTCGGCCAGTCCGCGTCCGACCGTCAGATCGTCGGTGAGCGGTCCGGCGATCGCAGCCTGCGCCGCGTCCTGCAGGGAGAGGCCCTCGGCCACCAATCGGCCGGCCGCGATGAGCACCCGGGTGGAAGCCACCTCGCGTAGGCCGCCCGTTTCGAGCCGACGGATGGCCTGGCCGAACCGGACCAGCTGGGCGGCGGTGGCCGCATCGACGCCCGACTCGTGCGCGACGATGCCCTCCTCGATCTCCGGTACCGGAAAGGCGAATTCGATGGCGACCATGCGCTGCCGGGTGGAGTCCTTGAGATCCTTGAGGACGCTCTGGTAGCCGGGGTTGTAGGAAACCACCAGGCAGAACCCGGGCGCGGCGTCGAGTGTCACGCCCAGTCGCTCGATCGGCAGCTGACGCCGGTGGTCGCCGAGGGGATGCAGCACCACGGTGGTGTCCTGGCGGGCCTCGACCACTTCGTCGAGGTAGCAGATCGCGCCCTCGCGCACCGCACGCGTCAGCGGGCCGTCCACCCACACCGTCTGGTCGCCCTGCAGCAGGTAGCGCCCCACCAGATCAGCTGTGGTGAGGTCGTCGTGGCAGGACACCGTGATCAGTGGCCGGTCGAGGTCGTACGCCATCGCTTCGACGAATCGGGTCTTCCCGCACCCGGTCGGACCCTTCAGGACCAGTGCCAGTCCCTGTCGGTAGGCGGCCTTGAAGACGGCCTCCTCGTTTCCGACGGCCTGGTAGAAGGGCCGCTGCGGTGATTCCAGCGTGATCACTCCGTTCTGGTTGGCGGGCCCGGCCTGCACCGAGGTCGTCATCGATGTCCTCCTCCAACACGGCGCCGAATGCACCCTAGCGCGGAACAGATATTTGGTTCAAGCATTTCGAGGCGATTCGTCAGGACACCCGGCGACGCACCTCGGCCGACCGGATCGCCGACCGGAACATCGGGCCGATCACCGCGGGCAGTTGGTCCGGCCGTACCACGGTGGCGTGCGCGGCGCCGCCGAACACCGCGCGCAGCGCCGCCACCTCGGTGCCGGCCCCCACCGTCAGGCAGATGCACCCGGTCCCCCGGCGGCGGGCTTCGGTGAGCGCGCGGCGCGCGTCGGCGGCGCCGTACGCACGTTCATAGCCATGGTCGTAGGCCAGGCCGTCGGAGAGCACCACGAGCAGGCGTCGCGCGGTGCCGCCATCGGCCTCGAGCACCGCAGCACCGTGCCGGATTGCGGCACCCAGCCGGGAGTACCCGCCGGGCTCGAGGCTGTTGAGCCGTCTGAGCACCACCGCGCCCAACGCTTCGTCGAATCGCTTGACGGGCAGCATGTTCACCGCCTGCCGGCCCTGGGAGTTGTAGGCGAACAGCGCCACCCGGTCACCCAGGTCGTGCAGCGCGACGGTCAGCGCCGCTGCCACCGTGCGCTGTTGCTGGTGCACCGTGCGACCGAGGCTGCCGGGCTCGGCGGCAGAGCCCGAGACGTCCAGCAACAGCAGCACCGACAGATCGCGACGGCGCCGCAGATTGTCAAGATAGACCGCTTCGTCGGGCGCCGAACCGGCCCGCACCTCGAGGCGTTCCTCGATGGCGGCGTCGATGTCGATGTCATCCCCCTGGGGCTGCCGGTGCCGTCGCTGCAGACCGAGGCCCAGCCGTGCGAGCGGTCGGGCCACGCTCAGGGCGTCGTCGATGGTGCCCGAGGCCCCCGGCTGGACCGACGGCACAGTTTCGTCGACGGTGCACCAGTCGGATCGATACCGCTTTCGGGCGATATCCCACTCTGGATAGATGAACCTGCTCGGCCTAAGTTTGACCACCTCGTCGGGCGTACTGGTCGACGCCGTCGAGAGCACGGTGCGGGCACCCCGGTTGGTCCGCCGCGTCCGGTGCGTCGGCGCGTCTGCACCGGGCGGTCCGCCGCCGGTGTCATGGGATCCGCGCGTCGATGCCAGCAGCTTCTTGAGCCATTTGCCGATCGCTCCGCCACCGCCCACCGGACTGGTGTAGAAGTCGGCGCCACCGGTGTCATCGACCTCGCCGTCATCGAGTTCCTCGAGTTCGGCCTTCGCGGGCCTGCGCGGCATATGGCCGGCGCTGTCATTGTCGAGCCGTGCGGCGGCCGTGCGTTGGGCCGCAATGACGTTCTTGGGTCGCAGCGTGCCGAAATCGATGGGGGCTGAGGGAAGTTCGATGTTGGACAGCGCCAGGGCCAACGAATCCTCGGCAGAGGAGCTGCCCAGGTCCACGGTGCTGCCGATCAGGTCGGACAACGCCGCGGGCAGCAGATAGGCATTCTTGCGCAGCGCGCGACCGCCTTCGACGACGAGGTAGCGCTGCGCCAGGCGGGGCCTGCGCATCAGCGCACCGATGACATCGGGCGCCAGGCTGCCCGCGGCGATCAGGGCGGCCTGGACCGCCAGCTGGGCGCGCCGGCGGGCGGGTGGAGCCGCCAGATCGAGGAAGATGCTCTGGCCGTCGGTCCATGGTTGCTCGCCCGGCCCGGTCGGGGCGACGGCGACAGCCCGTCCTGCGAGTGCCGACGCCAACAGTTCCAGCGACGTTGTTCGTTCGGCCACAGTGGTTTTCGGGTAGTCGTTCGCACCGTTCGGCACCGTGCCCTCCGATTCGGGACCTATTGACCAAATATCTGTTCCACCGTAGAGTTCGGTGGACCGCCCGTCAATCAACGACGAGGAAGAGCCGATGAACACGATCGACTTCACTGGGCAGACGGCGCCTTCCCCGATCAACAGGGTGTTGATCGTTAGGATCGTGAGCTGATGACCACCTCGCGGATCGGCGGCGCAGCATCTGGTGCGACGGCGCGTGCCGACGCGTCGACCGAGGCAACCCGCCGAACCGAGATCCTGCAGACGGCCGATTCGGTCATCGCCGAGTACGGACTGCGGGCGTCGGTGCAGCAGATCGCCGATGCCGCAGGCATTCTGGCGGGCAGCCTCTACCATCACTTCGAATCCAAGGAAGCCATCCTGGTCGAGCTGATCCGTCGCTACCACGCGGACCTCGACCGGGTCGGTGAGGTGGCTCTCGAACGCCTCGACCAGCCCGACCCCCCGCCGGCCGACGAGCTGATCATCGCGCTCGGCCGCGACATCGCACGATGTGCCGCCGGGCATCGGGCCGCAGTGCAGATGTCGTTCTTCGAGGGCCCGAGCTCCGATCCCGACCTCGCGGCACTGACGAAGCAGCGGCCGGAGAAGATCCTGGCCGCCATGTCCCAGGCGTTGCGGGCCGGCCGCTGGAGCGGCTACCTGCGGCCGGAGTTCGATCTGCCGACCCTGGCCGACCGGCTGTGCCAGAGCATGTTGCACGTCGGCCTGGATGTCATCCGGCACAAGGCTTCCAGCGATGCGGTGGCAACGCTCAAATGCCGGATGGCGCTGCACGGCCTGGCCACCAAGCGGCCCACCGATGCCACCCTGGACCGCTCGCGGGCGATGGCCGCGGCCAACACGGTGATCGATGCATGGACCGATGACCGGGACGGGCTGGACAAGGCTGCTCATGTGCGGGCGGTCGCCCGGATGGAGTTCGGCCGGCGCGGTTACGAGATGACCACCATCCGCGACATCGCGGCAGCTGCCGGGATGGGTACCGGCACCGTCTACCGCATCATCGGCTCCAAGGACGAGCTGCTGATGTCGATCATGGTCAAATTCGGCCAGAAGGTGGGCGGCGCCTGGACCGACATCATGTCGTCGGATTCGACGGTGATCGAGAAGTTGGACGCGCTGAACTGGCTCCACGTCAACGCCCTGGACCGGTTCACCGACGAATTCCGGATCCAACTGGCCTGGCTGCGGCAGTCCGCACCAGCTACCAAGAGCCCCGCGTTCTCCTTCGACACCCGGATCAAGGAGATGAAATCACTCCTCTCCGAAGGTATTCGGGCCGGCGATGTGTCGATCGACAGTCCCCCGGGCGACATGTTGGCCCGCTGCGTGATCGGCGATGGCTGGATCCCGGAGAACATCTTGCGCGATATCGGGGTCCGGAATTCGCAGCTGCTCAGCCGCGACACCATGTTGCGCGGCATCGCTGCCCGTCGGCATTGAGATGTCCCGGTCGATGTCCGACCAAACATCTGTTCCGATGATTGACCAAATATCTGTTCCACAGTAATGTCCGCTCCGGTAGATCCGTCACGGAAAGGTTCGGAATGGGACGTGTAGCGGGCAAGGTCGCAGTGGTCAGTGGCGCGGCGCGCGGGCAGGGCCGGGCGCACGCGGTGAAGCTGGCCGCCGAGGGCGCCGACATCATCGCGGTCGACCTCTGCGAGGACATCGAGACCAACAGCTATCCCCTGGCCCGGCCGGAGGATCTGGACGAGACCGCCCGCCTGGTCGAGAAGGAAGGGCAGCGCGCCCACACCGCGATCGCCGACGTGCGTGACCGGGTCGGGTTGGCCGCGGCCATCGACGCCGGTGTCAGTGAGTTGGGCGGCCTACACATCGTGGTCGCCAATGCGGGCATCGCGCCACTGACTGCCGGCCTGCCCATGCAGGCCTGGGTGGACGCCGTCGACGTCGACCTGATCGGGGTGATGAACCTGGTGCACGCCAGCCTGAAGCACCTCGAGGCCGGGGCATCCGTCATCGCCACCGGATCCCTGGCCGCCTACCTGGCCTCCATGCAGGGCCGCAGCGTCGGCGACGTCGACGCCCCGGGTGGCGCCGGCTATTCGTTCGCCAAACAAGTTGTGGCGCACTACATCAACGATCTCGCGGTCCAGTTGGCGCCCCGATTCATCCGCGCCAACGCTGTGCACCCCACCAACGTCAACACCGACATGCTGCACAACATTGACATGTACCGGCAGTTCCGCCCCGACCTGAAGGACCCGACCCGGGAGGACGCCGAACTGGTCTTCCCGGTGCTCAACGCGATGCCGATCCCATTCGTCGAACCCGAGGACATCAGCGAGGCCGTGGTGTTCTTCGCCTCCGATGCCGCGCGGTACATCACCGGTCAGCAACTCAAGGTCGACGCGGGCGGTTACGTCAAGACGATGCCCTGGACCCTGCGCTGAGACCTCAGGGCTCCGACCACGCGCCCTCCGTGTTCGCCAGGTCGCCGAAGTCCTTGTGGCCCAGTCCTGCAACGCATCCGCCGTCCACGACGAACTCCGAGCCGGTGGAGTAGCTCGACTCTTCACTGGCCAGGTAGACCACCAGGTTCGACACCTCCGCGGGCTCGGCGGCGCGGCCCAGGGCGGTCTGGAAGAGGTCCTCGGGCACACCTTCGACCATCGGGGTCCGAATCAGACCCGGGTGGATCGAATTGACCCGGATCCCCCACTGGCCCAATTCCATTGCCGCCGACTTGGTGATTCCACGGACGCCGAATTTCGCCGCGGTATAGCCGTGCGTCATTGCGGTCCCGGCCAGCCCTTCGATCGACGAGATGTTGATCATCGAGCCGCCGCCGGCCGCGCGCATCTCCTTGACCGACGCCCGCATACCCAGGAACACACCGGTCAGGTTGATGTCGATGATGCGTTGCCACTCGCCCAGGTCGTAGTCCTCGACGGTGCCGACGTTGATGATGCCGGCGTTGCTCACCAGGACGTTCAGCTTGCCGAAGGCGGACACCGTGGCCGCCACCGCGGCGTCCCAGTCGTCGGGTCTGGTGACATCCAGATGGACGTAGCGGGCGGCATCGCCGATCTCCTCGGCCACCAGTTCACCCTCGGCGTCCAGGACGTCACCGCACACCACCCGGGCCCCTTCGGCCACCAGGGCGCGGGCGTGTGACGCACCCATCCCCCGGGCCCCGCCGCTGATCAGTGCCACCTTGCCGGTCAGGCGTCCCGCCATCAATCCTCCTGTGCTGTCGAAGTGTTCAGCTGATCTCAGCATGTCGCGTGCGCGGTTCAGGAGGGATCGCCCAATCCGGACTACAGGCCCGGTTGATCCTCGATGAGCCCGAGCCAGATCGACGCGGCATCCATCGCGACCTTCTCGCTGATGAAGGCGTGCTGGGTGCCGGTGTAGATGTCCCGGAAGGCACGTTCCAGGCGGGATCCCTCGCGGATCGAACTCGTCCCCGCCGCCAGGTGTGCCCATTCGGCACAGGAGCGCGCGACGTCGGTGGCATAGACGGCCGCTACGCGCATGTCGGCCCGCAGTCGCGGCGTCAGATCCTGCCCGGCGGCCACCGCGGACTCCGCGGTGGTGAATGCGTCCAGGATCAGCAACCGGGCCGCCCGCCAGGCCGCGACGTGATGGGCCAGGCCCTTCTGGAAGGTGGGACGGCTGGCCAGGGATGCCATGTCGCTCATCCGGTACTTCGTCGCGGCCAGCTCCTGGACATCGTCGAGCATGCTCTTGGACACCCCCAGTGCCCAGGCGGCATGACCGGCGGCGGTCACCGGCATCATGCCCATCCGGAATGCTGCCGAGGAACCCCGGAGCGGTTCGGTGGTGAACAGCGGGAACGTCCGAGCCTCCGGCACCAGCACGTCCTGCACGTGATAATCGTAGGAACCGGTGCCCTTCAGTCCCTGCACGTACCAGCCGTCATCGAAGCTCACATCCGCCCGCGGCAGGATCGCCACCCGCATTTCGGGCAGCCCTTCGGCGACCCAGGTGACCTCGCCGTCCCGCACCGGCACGAAGCCGGCGGCAACGTACTCCGCATGACCCGTCCCCGAACCGAACTGCCACGCACCGGTCAGCTGATAGCCGCCGTCCACCGCCACCCCCTGGCCGTTGGGGAAGAACTGGCCGCCCATCGTCACCCGGTTGTCGTGCGCCGTGAACACCTCCGCGAACCCGTCGTCGGGCAGATAGGCCGCCGCCGCGAACGACGACGGCAGGTTCGCGATGCCGACCCAACCGAATGAGCCATCCTGCCAAGCCATTTCGATCCAGGTCTCGATCATCTCGGTGAACCCGGGTTCATGTCCCCCGGCCGGCGCGGGATTGAATGCCTGCATCAACCCACTGCTCCACATGCCGTCGACGATGGTCGGGGTCAACGTGCGCTGTCGTTCGGATTCGGCGGCTTTGCCGCGAACCACCTCGCGCATACCCCGAGCCATATCGGTGGCAGATGTCATCGCCATGCGTCCTCTCGCTATTGCGGTCGCTGCTCCGCCGGCCGTTTCGGGACGACGCTACCGGCACTGCTGCCGGTGCATTCCGCATTGCCGCGACAATGGACGAATCACTGCCTGACATGCCCCGATGAGAATGCCCCAGGCCACCGGACGCCATTCCCGTCAGATATCCCGATTTGCGATTTCACGACAATGTTATAAATCCGTGACCTGCACGGTATGGTGCTGTCCGTGGGTCGGCACGAATTTCCCAGACCGCCGCGGCGGCCGCGACGCTGGTCGCTGCCGGTGGCCGCCGTCGTCATCCCCGCCGCCGCGTTCCTGACAGCTGGCGCCACCACGGCCACCGACATCCGACCCGCCATGGGCACGGAGTGCTGCGCGGAACTGGTCTCCACCACCGTGGCGGCCACCGGACCCACCGGCATCCGGATCGTCGGCACCGGGCCCACGACCGCGACCACCATCGTCGCCGCCCGCGCCGTGACCCGCGACGTCCGGTACCTGCTGTCGGCCGGGGTGGCGCCCGAGAAAGGGTTGCAGGTCGAGACGATTCTCGCCGCCCGTCTGATCAGCGCGATGTTCCCCGAGATCCACAACATCGGCGGCGTTCGGCCCGACGCCTTGCGCTGGCATCCCAACGGTCTGGCGCTGGACGTGATGATCCCCAACTACTCGAGCCCGGAGGGCAAGGCCCTCGGCGACCGGATCGCCCAATACGTTCTGGCCAACGCGGACCACCTCAAGATCAACCACGTGATCTGGCGTCAGGTCATCTACACGCCCGGCGTGGCCCCGCGAACGATGCCCAACAACGGATCCGACGACGCGAACCACTACACCCACGTGCACGTCGCCACCGACGGCGGCGGCTACCCGACGGGGCGGGAGATCTACTTCACCTCCGCGGACGGGCCTGCGATGGGCAGTGGGTCAGCGAACATCATCGCCGTCGGCGCCCACTGACACCGATCTCATACCTTGGCATTCGCCAGGGCCTCGATGCGCGCAAGGGCTTCCGTTGCGAGCCCGGCCGTGTCCAGGCCTCCGCCCGCCCCGCACGTCGTAATCTCGATGGCCGCGTTGTGGGCCGCTACCAATGCGTTGTCGCAGCTCCAATCGGCACCACGCAGCGACCACAACACGGCACCCGCCGGTGACGATGCTGCGGGCTGTGCGTCGAAGTCGTAGCTGCGGCCGTGCACCGTGGTGACCGTCATCGTCGTACCCGCACAGGATTCGACGGCCCCGCGGGCATCGGACAGCGCTGCCGATGGATCGAAATCCGACGGGTAGACCGCCACGATCTCCTCGACCACCACCCCGCCGTCGTCGGTCTGCCAGTGCCCGCTCTGGATGGCGGCGGGGTGGCGATCGACCAGCAACGGCGGCGACACCTCACGTGCTACGGGCGTACACCGGTCCGGCTCGACCTTGTCGAATTGATTCCCCTCCACGCCAGTGACTTTCGAGCTCAGCAGGTTGGACACCTGCTGCGCACTGATCGGCGCCACCTCGCGCTGCGGCAGCGCGCGCGGAGAATCCACCACCCGCGTGCACGCGGTGGTCATCAGTAGGAGCAGCGCCAGCGGCGCAAGCTCACGCCTGCGCTGCCGCCAGCGCGTCATTCAGTGTCTTGCTCGGGCGCATCACCGCGCTGGTCTTCTCCGGATCGGGTTCGTAGTAGCCACCGATATCGGCTGGATTTCCTTGTGCCGCAGCCAGTTCCTTGACGATGACGTCCTCATTGTCGGCGAGGGTCCGGGCCAGTGGGGTGAAGTGCTGGGCCAGTTCCTTGTCGTCGGTCTGCTCCGCCAGCGCCTGCGCCCAGTAGAGCGCGAGGTAGAACTGGCTGCCCCGGTTGTCCAGCTCGCCGGTCTTGCGCGACGGGCTCTTGTTGTTGTCGAGCAGCTTGCCCACCGCCTGGTCGAGCGTCTTGGCCAGCACCCCGGCCTTGGGGTTGTCGGCCTTGTCGGCCAGGTCCTCGAGGCTGGCACCCAGCGCCAGGAACTCACCGAGCGAATCCCAGCGCAGGTGGTTCTCCTCGACCAACTGCTTGACGTGCTTGGGGGCCGAACCGCCCGCGCCGGTCTCGTACAGGCCACCGCCCGCCATCAGCGGCACGATCGACAGCATCTTGGCGCTGGTGCCGAGTTCGAGAATGGGGAACAGATCGGTCAGGTAGTCGCGCAGGATATTGCCGGTCGCGGCAATGGTGTCCTGGCCGCGGATCACCCGCTCGAGGGTGTACCGCATGGCCCATACCTGCGGCAGGATGGTGATCTCGAGGCCCTCGGTGTCGTAATCCTTCAGGTAGGTCTTCACCTTCTTGCGCAGCTCGTTCTCGTGCGGACGCTCGTCGTCGAGCCAGAACACCACCGGCATACCGGAGAGCCGCGCCCGATTGACGGCCAGCTTCACCCAGTCCCGGATCGGTGCGTCCTTGACCACCGGCATCCGCCAGATGTCGCCCGCCTCGACCTTCTGCGACAACAGCACCTCGCCGCTGTCCGCGTCGACGATGTTGGCGACACCGTCCTCTGGGATCTCGAAAGTCTTGTCGTGGCTGCCGTACTCCTCGGCCTTCTGCGCCATCAGGCCCACATTCGGCACAGTGCCCATGGTGGTCGGATCGAACTGTCCGTGCGTCTTGCAGAAGTTGATGACCTCTTGGTACATCCGCGAGAACGTCGACTCCGGGTTGACCGCCTTGGTGTCCTTGGTCCGTCCGTCGGCGCCGTACATCTTTCCGCCCAGCCGGATCATCGCGGGCATCGAGGCGTCGACGATGACGTCGGACGGCGAATGGAAGTTGGAGATGCCCTTGGCCGAGTCCACCATCGCCAGTTCCGGCCGGTGCTCATGACACTTGTGCAGATCTTCGACGATCTCGTCGCGCTGCGAGGCGGGCAGCTTCTCGATCTTCTCGTACAGATCGGACAATCCGTTGTTGACGTTCACGCCCAGCTCGTCGAACAGCGCACCGTGCTTGGCGAACGCATCCTTGTAGAAGATCTTGACGGCGTGGCCGAACACGATGGGGTGACTGACCTTCATCATGGTGGCCTTGACGTGCAGCGAAAACATCACGCCGGTCTTGTAGGCATCCTCGATCTGCTCCTCGTAGAAGTCGCAGAGCGCCTTGCGGCTCATGTACATCGAGTCGATGACATCGCCGTCGTCCAATTTGACCTCGGGCTTGAGCACTACGCTCTGGCCGCCGGCGGCCTCGAGGACCATCGTGACCTTGCGGTCGCGGTCCAAGGTGATCGACTGCTCCCCGTGATAGAAGTCGCCGTGCTTCATGGTCGCCACGTGGGTGCGCGACGCCTGGGACCACTCGCCCATGCTGTGCGGGTGCTTCTTGGCGTACTCCTTGACCGCGTTCGGCGCCCGCCGGTCGGAGTTGCCCTCGCGCAGCACCGGATTGACCGCGCTGCCGAGCACCTTCGCGTAGCGATCCTTGATCGCCTTCTCGTCGTCGCTCTTGGGATCCTCCGGATAGTCCGGAATGCCATATCCCTTGTCCTGCAGCTCCTTCACCGCCGCCTTCAACTGCGGTACCGAGGCGCTGATGTTGGGCAGCTTGATGATGTTGGTGCCCGGATTCTGGGTCAGCTTGCCCAGCTCGCCGAGATTGTCGGGCACCTTCTGCGTATCGGTCAGCTTTTCGGGGAATTCGGCGAGAATGCGGGCGGCCACCGAGATGTCGCTGGTCTTGACGTCGATGCCGGCCGGCCCGGCGAATGTTTTGACGATGGGCAGGAACGCGTAGGTCGCCAGCAGCGGGGCCTCGTCGGTGAGCGTGTAGATGATGGTCGACTGCTGCTCGGCGCTCATGTGTGTGCTTCTCTCCCGCGTTCGTTTCGGTCAGACGGCACTCAGTATCGCAGCAGCAGGCGCGATGTGGCGGTGCGGGCGGGTCTGCACGGTTACGGTTGCTGATTGTGGGCAAATCGCTGAAGAGCCAGGGCCGCCGCGGGGTGGCGCTCGCGGCATCGCTCGTCGTCTCCGCGGCGATGGTGTACGCGCAGGATCGCGAGCCAGAGCATCCCAACCCCGCCCCGGCGGCCACGCCCACGACGGTCAACGGCTCCCCCGCGCCGGGCGCACCGGACGCCCCCGGCGTGCCCGTTGTGGCGACACCCAAGGAGGCCGAACTCCTGGCGGCCAGTGCGCCGGTGGATCCGCACACCTTCGAATTGCAGCTGCCGGCCGGCGTCGCCGACGAGAATCGGTTACAGATCCACACCATCTGGGCCGCCCGGACCATCAGTGCCCTGTTCCCGGACATCAAGACCATCTACGGCTACCGGGAGGATCCCCTCAAGTGGCATCCCAACGGTCTGGCAATCGACGTGATGATCCCCAATCCGCACAGCCCGGAGGGCATTGACCTCGGCAACCAGATCGCCGGTTACGCACTGGCCAATGCCAAGCGCTGGGGCGTGCTGCACGTGATCTGGCGCCGGGGCCTCTATCCCGGGATCGGCGCGCCGTACTGGACCGCCGATTATGGCAACGAGACCGCGAACCACTTCGACCACGTCCACATCGCGACCGACGGCGGCGGTTACCCCACCAGCCACGAGACCTACTACGTCGGATCGATGCAGCCGTAGCGCATTCCCACGATCGGTTCTGCGGTGACCGTCACAACGTGCGAGTAGAACTCGCAGTCACCGCAGAACAGAATTCGATGGTCGCAGAACTCGGCGGTCAGACCGCCACGCAGTAGTCGGCGCCCGATCCGGGTTCACCACAGGTCTCAGCAGCGGCGCTGTCCTGCAGGCCGGAGGGCGGCCCTTCCAGCGGCGGCAGCGGTGCCGGCAGTAGCGGGAAGATGCTCGCGCCGCTCACGCCGGTGAACCAGGCGACCACCTGCGCCAGGATGTTGGCCGGAATGTAGACGGCGTCACTGATCAACTGGATCGGCAGGATGGCCAGGCTGGCCAGCGGACTGATCAGGAAAATGTTCTGATCAGCAATCCCCTGCAGTGCCGAGGTGATGCCGTCGGTGAATTGGAGCCAGAAGTACGGGACGCTGGCGAAGAGCGTCCGCGCACCCAGCGCGATGTCGTCGCCGATGTTGGGGTAGCCGTTCATGTCGATGATGTCCTGCAGCGCACCGCGCAGGCCGTTCTCGTCGTTGATCGGCGTGACGTCGGCATCACCCAACGTGGTCAGCGATACACCGTTGGAGAACAACGGCGTCCCGCCGAACAGCGTGACCACCGTCGGCGTGGTGTCGACGATGCTGTACTGCAGGTTGATGTTGCCCGGGGTGAACAGACTCGGGTTGTTCGCGATCACGAAAGTGGATGTCTCATTGGGTGATTGGAAGCCGTGGCCGAAGCCCTGCGACTGCTGATGCCCGTGGTCGGTCACCACGATGATGGTCCACTGCTCGCCCGAAAGGGCGATCGCCGCCATGATCGCGGCCAGGTTCTGGTCGACGTTGGTGATGGCGTCGGCGTACTGCTGCGAGCCACCGCCGTGCATGTGACCGTTCTCGTCGACGCCCACGAAGTAGCTGAACATGAAGTTCGGCACCGAGTAGTTGGCGTTGGTGATCGCGTTCACGGTGGCCTGACCGACCGCGTCATCGGTCAGCGACCAGTCGGTGTCCCCTGCGACCTGGGAGACGTACTGCACACTGTCGGCCGGCAGCGATCCCGATGCGGCAATCGCGGCCAGGACATCCCAGTCGGCGATGGCGGTGGTGTGGATCAACGGGTTGAAACCCTCGAGCTGGTTGAACACCGTTGGCCAGGCGTCGTAAACGGCCGGGTTGTAGATGTTGTTGATCACGCCGGTGGTCTCACCCCACACCCCGGTCAGGATGGCGGTCCACGACGGGTTCGAGATCGTGGTGTGTCCGACGATGCTGGACGCCGCGGTAGTGCCGGTCTGCATCAGGCTGAAGAAATTCGAGTTCGCGGCGTTGGCGAGGATCTTGGACAGGTTCGTGCCGTCCACCCCGATCAGGAGCACGTTCGGAGTGGGATCGACCTTTGACGAAGTCACTTGCGGAGCAACATAACTCGCGCTCGCGACGAGAGACTTGCGCTGCGTCTCAGTGTTCACCGCGGCCAGCACCGTCAGGGCCGCCGTCGTCTGCAGGGGCGAGACCGGATCCGAGGTCGAGCCCTCGTCGGCGGGGGCCAGCTCGCTGACCGCGGCCACCATGGTCGCCGGTTCCGCGGGCTCCGCTTCGGCGGGCGCCAGGTCGACGGCGGCCAGCGCGGCGACCTTCGACGCAGCGGGGGCAGGCGCCGGCGTCGTCGGGTCGACGTCGGCATCGGGCTCCTCGGCGACCGCGATCTGCGGGTCGGCATCGACCTCCGCGGCGGCGTCACCGGCGTCGGCCTTGTCGGCGACGACGGCCTTTCGGGTCGATGCATCGGAACGATGCGAGGAGGGCTCCGACGTCGGGTCGGCGCCTGCCCCTCCGGTGGTCGGGTCCTCCGCGGCGGGTGATTCCGCCGCATCCGGCTCGTCCTGGGTGTCGCCCGCGGTGCCGCCGGGATCCGCCACCGCGGCGGCACCGCTGTCGGCGTTGCCCTGGTCCGCGGTTTCCTTCTGCGAGTTATCCGCCGTTTTGCTGTTCTGGGTGTCCGCCGCCGGGGCGTTGACCGAACCATCGGTGGAGTCGGCCCAGGCGGGGCAGCTCCAACCGGTTGCAACCGCCGCGCCGATACCGAGCGCGATGGCAAGGCCGCCGACGCGGCCCACATAGTTTTCGAAGGCCACGCGGTATGTATAGCCCTCCGGTCGCGCGATCGCGGGCAAATCAACAAGGAACCTGAAAAGAACCTGAGTCATCGGATGGTCCGCCGCACGCGTCCCGCGCGCACTGTCCGTGGTGCGGCCGACGGAACCGTCATTAACATTCACGGCCATGGGCGAACGGCACGTGGTGGTGGTCGGCGGGGCCTGGCCGGAATGGCGTCCGCGGCCTGGTTGGCCGAGCTGGGCAGCTCGCCGCACTGCCGGCCTGGACGCGACTGGTCCGCGATGTCGTCCGGTTCGACGAGTCGCTCTACGACATCACCGTGGACCAGCGGTTCGACCGGCTCGGATTTCCCGCTGCGGTGCGCCGAATCATGTTGAACTCCAGGGTGATCGGACTGTTGAACGAACTGCCGTCACTCGCCTCGGCGCACGCATTCGCGGCCCTGCTGCGCACCGGTGCCGACCGGGCGCGCCGGCACGTCCCGATGCGGTCCGGATCGGTTACCCGACAGTCGATCTCGGCGCGTTCTACATCGCGCGGTCCAGCGCGGAGGCGAACGCCTCTAACCGGTCGATCCAGTCCCTCAGATTATCCGTTCCGCCGTGGTCGTCGTCCGTCACTTCAGCGCCCCTCTGTTCACCTCAGCGGTAACGCGCGACACCGACAATCAGGTTTTCGTCACCCTGTTCAACGCCGTTTCGGAGATTCATCTGTGGCTGATGTATCGTTCCTGGCGTCCAAGGTTGGTTCCAAAGGATGTCGCGGGCTGTGGCGCAGCTTGGTAGCGCACTACACTGGGGGTGTAGGGGTCGCAGGTTCAAATCCTGTCAGCCCGACGCGATTGTTGTAGGCGCGACATGGTTGCACGCAGCGGTAGCCCCGCAGAATGAGGCACCATTCAGACGCTCAGCTCAGCGACGCCGTCCAATCATCCCGATCATGGCGTGGTGTCCTGCGCGCACTCGGATTGGCGGGGACATCGGCGGTCGCGATGCGTTCGGTCCGTGCCCACGCGGACCGCCTGGGACTCGACCACGCCCACTTCACCGGGCAGCGACGGTGGACCGATCAGGACTTGACCGCGGCTATCGAATCCGCCTCCAGCTGGACCCAGGTTGCGCAGGTGCTGGGGCTCGTCGGCGGATCCAGCACGACGACAATCCGTGGTCACGCACTACGACTCGGCCTCGACACCGCACACTTGTCGCCGGCGCCGAAGTCGCCCGTACCCGAGCACGAATTGCGACCCCAACTGACCCATCTGGCTCGGGCTGGATCACTCCTGGCCGCGGGATGGTTCGAGCTCTGCGGCCACCGAGTCTCCTGGCCACTCGAGCCATGTCGCTACGACTTACTCGTGTGGATAGCTGACTCAGCCCAACGAATTCAGGTCAAGACGACGACGGTGAAGCAGGGACGCGCCTGGACGGTGTGGATCTCGACCACCGGAAAGGAGCGCTCCGCCTATGCTCCCGACGAGATCGACCACTTCTTTGTCATAGACGGCGACCTCAACTTCTACCTGATTCCAGTTGCCGCGGTCGGCGGCCTGATGGCGATCCAGCTGTCGGCCTATGAGGACTATTTGGTGCAGCGCGAGGCAACTACACCTGCAACAGCCGGTACAGCCCGATCAGGCCGACCACCACGATGACCGCCCGCAGCGCGTTCGGGGACAACCGGCGTCCGTAATGTGCGCCGAGGAAGCCACCGATCAGCGATCCCACCGCGATCAATCCCGCTGCTTCCCAGCTGATCCGGTCGAAGGCCACCAGGATGTAGGCGGCCGCAGCGACGACGTTCACCAGCAGCGCCAGCAGGTTCTTGGCGGCGTTCATCCGCTGCATGTCCTCGGGCAGTAGTGCGCCCATCACCGCGATCAGCAGGATGCCCTGCGCAGCAGTGAAGTAGCCGCCGTAGACGCCGACCGCGAACGTGCCCACCACTAGCGCGGCCATCCGGGCCGGTGTGACGTGCTCGGCCGAACGTCCGGCGGCCTCCGCCCGCGTACGTGCCCAGGACTGGATCCGCGGCCCGACCACGACCAGCGCCAACGCACCGACCAGCAGCACCGGCACCACCTGTTGGAACACCTTCTCGGGCAAGTGCAGCAGTAGCCACGACCCCAGGAGTGCGCCGAGCACCGAGCCCGGAATCTGCCAGCGCAACCGGTGCCATTGCCCACGTAGCTCGCGCCGGTACCCCCAGGTGCCCGACACCCCGCCGGCAACCAGGCCGATCGTATTGGACATCGTCGCCGTCACCGGTGGGAACCCGAGGGTCACCAACGTCGGGAAGGTGATCAGAGTGCCCGAACCCACCAGCGCGTTGATGGCGCCGGCACCAACACCGGCCAGCGCAATGAGGATCATGTGGGGCACGGACACCCGGCAGAGGCTACCCGCGTACCGCTGGGCCCGACTGTCTCGCTCCTCCGCTGCCGCGTACCGCGGCCGCATCGGTCGACTCGACTGGGCCCGACTGTCTCGCTCCTCCGCTGCCGCGTACCGCGGCCGCATCGGTCGACTCGACTACCGCTTCTTGGTACCGCGCTTCTCCCGTACCCGCACGTTCACGCGGATCGGGCTGCCCTCGAACCCGAATGTCTCGCGCAGTCGGCGCTCGAGGAACCGGCGGTACCCGGCTTCCAGGAATCCGGTGGTGAACAACACGAAGGTTGGTGGGCGGGCGGTGGCCTGCGTGGCGAACAGGATGCGGGGCTGTTTGCCACCCCGAACCGGCGGCGGCGTAGCGGCGACAATCTCCTTGAGGAAGTTGTTCAGCTGCCCGGTACTGATCCTCTTGTCCCAAGATGCCAGGGAGGTCTCGAGGGCAGGCTCCAGCTTCTGCACGGCACGCCCGGTCATCGCCGAGATGTTCACCCGCGGCGCCCACTGAACCTGCGCCAGTTCGCGGTCGATCTCCTTGTCCAGCAGGTACCTGCGGTCCTCGTCGACCAGGTCCCATTTGTTGAACGCCAGCACCAGTGCGCGACCCGCTTCGATCACCATCGTCAGGACGCGCTGGTCCTGTTCGGTCAGCGGCTGCGACGCGTCGATCAGCACAATGCAGACCTCGGCGGCATCGATCGCGCCATGAGTGCGAACCGAAGCGTAGAACTCATGCCCGCTGGCCTGGCCGACCTTGCGCCGCAGACCGGCGGTGTCGACGAAACGCCAAGTCTTGCCGCCCAATTCGATCAGTGAGTCCACCGGATCGACGGTGGTGCCGGCCACGTCGTGGACCACCGAGCGCTGATCCCCGGCCAGCCTGTTGAGCAACGAACTCTTGCCGACGTTGGGTTTGCCGATCAGCGCGACCCGCCGCGGGCCCCCGCCGCCGCCCGACAGCTCGGAAACCTCGGGCAGGTCGGCCATCACGACGTCTAGCAGATCGGCGACCCCGCGGCCGTGCATCGCGCTGATCGAATGCGGCTCCCCCAGCCCCAACGACCACAGGGCGGCCGCCTCGGCCTCCTGCCGGTCGCTGTCAACCTTGTTGGCCGCCAGGAAAACCGGCTTGCCGGAGCGTCGCAGGATCCGGGCGGCGGCCTCGTCGCCCGATGTCGCGCCGACGACAGAATCGACCACCAGGATGATCGCGTCGGCGGTACGCATCGCCACCGCGGCCTGCTCGGCCACCAACTGCTGCAGGCCCTTGGCGTCGGGCTCCCACCCGCCGGTGTCCTGTACGACGAAACGCCGCCCCGACCACAGCGCGTCGTAGGACACCCGGTCGCGCGTCACTCCGGGCAGGTCCTGCACGACGGCTTCGCGGCGGCCGAGGATCCGGTTGACCAAGGTGGACTTGCCGACATTGGGCCGGCCCACCACGGCGACCACCGGCGGTGGTCCGGCGAACTCCTCCAGGTCCCCGACGAACGTGGAGCCAAACCCGGATTCGCTGATCTCCCAATCACTCTCGTTGTCCCAGGTCCCGTCGTCGGTCACGTCGCCACCCCGCTGTGTTGGCGCACCAGATCCAGCAGGTGCGCGACGACCTGGTCCTCGGTCATGTCGCTGGTGTCGACCGTCAGCGCATCCTCCGCGGCGCGCAACGGTGAGACCGTGCGGGTGGAATCCAGATGATCGCGACGACGCACATCGGCCAGTACCGACTCGTAATCGTCGCCGAGCCCGGCCGCGACATTCTGATCGTTGCGGCGCCGGGCCCGTGTTTCCGCCGAGGCCGTCAGGAAGATCTTCACATCGGCCTCGGGCAGCACCACCGTGCCGATATCGCGGCCCTCCACCACCACACTGCCCGGCCCGGTCGCCAACTCACGCTGCCGCCGTACCAACCGGTCCCGCACCGCCGGAACGGCGGACACGGCCGACACCGCAGCCGTGACCGCATCGCCCCTGATCTCGGCCGAAACATCTTCTCCGCCAAGGTAAGCGCGGTTCTCGTCGGGGTCATAGCCGACGGAGATCAGCGCGTCGGCGCCGGCGATCGCCTCAGGATCGTCCAGTGCCACACCGGCCCGCAGCACCGCGAGCGTCACCAGTCTGTACATGGCTCCGGTGTCCAGATAACGCGCGGCGAGTGCACGGGCCAGCGCCCGGGACACAGAGGTTTTCCCGGTACCCGCGGGCCCGTCGATCGCCACCACACACGTAGCTCCATGGTTCGCATCGCTCACAGGCCGACCGCCTGGTACAGCGCGCCGATTTCCTTGCGCGTCAATGCCCGCAGCGATCCCGGCCGCTGCTCCCCCAACGCCACCTCGCCGATGTTGGTGCGCACCAGGGCCTCCACCGGGAAGCCGACCGCATCCAACATCCGGCGCACAATGCGCTTCCGGCCCTCGTGCAACGTGATTCGCACCAGAGAGCGGCCCGGCAGTGAGTCCACCATCGCGAAATCGTCCACCTTGGCCGGCCCGTCATCGAGGTCGATGCCCTCGCGCAGCTTCTTCCCCAGACCGCGGGGCACCTTCCCGGTGACCGTCGCCAGGTACGTCTTGGGCACCTCGTAGGAGGGATGCATCAACCGGTGCGCCAACTCGCCGTCATTGGTCAGCAGGATCAGACCCTCGGTGTCGGCGTCCAGTCGGCCCACGTGGAACAGGTTCTTGTTGCCGCGCACCCGGTTTTCGATCAGATCCCCGATACATGGCCGGCCCTGATCGTCGGACATCGTCGAGACCATGCCCAACGGCTTGTTGAGCGCCAGGTGCACCAACTCGTCGTCGAGCATCACCCGGGCACCGTCGACCCGGATGACGGAGTTGGCCGGGTCGACCCGGGTACCCAACTCCGTCACGATGCGCCCGTCGACCTCCACCCGGCCGTCCAGGATCATCCGCTCGGCGACACGTCGCGAGGCAATTCCCGCCTGCGACAACACTTTCTGCAGGCGAACGCCTTCGTTGTCCACCATCTCAGTCCTCGTCCAGGTCGAACGCCGGCGTCGGCTCGGCCGCCGCGCTCGGATTCAGCTTCATGAACCGCGGCTCGGAGTCCAGCGAATCGGTCAGATCATCGATCACGTCGACGTCCGGCAGCAGCGGCGCGATATCGGGCAATTCCGAAAGTTCGGACAGCCCGAGCCGTTCCAGGAACAGCTCGGTGGTCGCGAAGGTCACGGCACCAGTGTCCGAGTCGGATCCGGCCTCGGTGATCAGGCCGCGGGCCAGCAGGGTCCGCATGACGGCATCGACGTTGACCCCGCGAACCGCGCTGACCCGCGCGCGGGTCACCGGCTGCCGGTAGGCCACCACCGCCAGGGTCTCGAGCGCGGCGCGGGTGAGCTTCGAGCGGGCGCCGTCGAGCAGCAGCCGCTCCACGAACGGCGCGAACCGGGCCCGGGTGTACATCCGCCACCCGCCGCCGGTCTCCCGCAGGTCGATGCCGCTGTCGCGCAGCGCGAATTCGTCGGCCAGGGCCTGCAGGCGTTCGGCGACCCGCTGCGGCGGCTGTTCGGTTGCCGACGCCAGCGGTTCGACCCCGATGGGGGTGTCGACCACCAGCAGCAGCGCCTCGAGAACCCGGGTCAGCTCGTCGTCGTCGAGCGCCGGCGTCTCGGCCGCCTCGAGGTCCAGACCCTCGAGATCCGCGACGTCGACCGAACCCTCGGATTCGGGCTCAGGAACCTGCTCGGTCATCACTCATCTTCCGGCTCGTGCAGTTGATCGTCCGTCGGACTGCCGCCGGTCCACGAAACCTGGAGCACACCAAGCGGTTCTGGTTGCTCGAATGTTACCGCCCGCGCCCGGTACAGTTCGAGCAGCGCCAGGAAACGGCCCACGATCTCGATGGGCACCTGGCAGTCGGCCACCAGCTCGGTGAACGTCGCCCACTGCCCCACCCCCCGGCCCTCCAGGATCCCGAGCACGTAGCGCGCCTGCTCGGGCACCGACACCCGCGAGTGGTGCAGATGGCCGGTACCCACCGTGGGGACCGGCCGCGGCGTCATCGCGGCGGCCGCGATCTCGGCGAACGCCATCGCGTCCACCCCGATCATCACCTCGGGCAACAGGTCGGCGAACCGATCCTCGAGCGACACCGACCGCGGATAGCTCTGCAACGCCGCCGCTTCCAGCTCGGCGAACATCAGGGCCACATGCTTGAACGCCCGGTACTGCAACAGCCGGGCGAACAGCAGATCGCGGACCTCGAGCAGGGCGAGGTCCTCCTCGTCGTCGACCTGACCGGCCGGCAGCAACCGGGCCGCCTTGAGGTCCAGCAGGGTCGCCGCGACCAGCAGGAAGGCCGTCGTCTCGTCGAGCTCCAACCCGGGGCCGATCTGCTTGGTATACGCGATGAACTCGTCGGTCACCTGGTGCAGCGCCACTTCGGTGACGTCGAGGCGGTGCGCGAAGATCAGCTGGAGAAGCAGGTCGAACGGACCCTCGAAGTTCGCGAGCCGAACCTGGAAACCGATCGGTGGGGCTTCCTCCACGATGGCGGTCACGTGCCGAACCGGGCGATGACCTCACGGGCCAGGGACCGATAGGCTTCTGCACCAGTCGATTTCGGTGCCCACGTGGTGATCGGCTCACCCGCGACGCTGGTCTCGGGGAATCGCACGGTCCGGGTGACGACGGTGTCGAACACCAGATCGCCGAACCGCTCCACCACCCGGGCCATCACCTCGCGGGCGTTGACCGTGCGGCTGTCGTACCGGGTGATCAGGATGCCACTGATCGACAGCCGCGGGTTGAGCCGTTCACGCACCTTATCGACAGTGTCGGTCAGCAACGCCAGGCCGCGCAGGGAGAAGAACTCGCACTCGGTCGGAATGATCACCCCGTCGGCGCACGCCAGACCATTCACGGTGAGCAGACCCAGGGACGGCTGGCAGTCGATCAACACATAGTCATACCGGTCGAGCACCGGGTGGAGCGCGCGGGCCAGGCTCTGCTCGCGGCCTACCTCGTTGACGAGCTGGATCTCGGCGGCCGACAGGTCGATGTTCGACGGGATCAGATCGAGCCCGCTGACCCGGGTCTTGATGAGCACGTCGTCGGTGGAGACCCGCGGTTCGACCAGCAGGTTGTGCACGGTGTGCGCGAGCTCGTAGTGCGGCACGCCCAACCCGGCGGACAGTGCGCCCTGCGGATCGAGGTCCACCAGCAGCACCCGACGGCCGTACTCGGCCAGCGCGGCACCCAGGTTGATCGTCGAGGTGGTCTTGCCGACGCCGCCCTTCTGATTACACATCGCGATGACCTTCGCGGGGCCATGGGTGCTCAGCGGCTGGGGCTCGGGGATGTGACGCGGAGGACGGCCGGTCAGCCCGACTTCGGCACCGTGGTCAGCGTCGTCGGTCAAGCCCGGTTCCCCCCGGCTGTCGATCTGGTGGCGGACATTGCCCGGAAGTCTAACGGGTGAGCTGGCCTGCGAAGGTAGACCCGCGGACAAGCGGACCACATAGTGTGGCGCCATGGATCTCGCGCGCAATTTGAAGCGTCGGATGCCCATGCTGCGGTGGTCGTTCCTGCGGATGGGCCTGGGTATGCGCAACTTCAACCGGACCGGGCAGATCGGCGACGGCCGGGAGGCCGCCGCGGTCGAGTATGTGCTGGCCAACGCCCGAGCGGGCGACGTCGACGACGTGCTCGCAACCATCGACCGGTTCGCCTACGAGCAGTCGTTCCTGATCAACGTCGGCGACGAGAAGGGCCAGATCCTCGACGCCGCGGTGCGCCGGGCGGCCCCCGGCCTGGCGCTGGAACTGGGCACCTACTGCGGGTACAGCGCCCTGCGGATCGCCCGTGCGGCGCCGACGGCCACGGTGGTGTCGGTGGAGTTCGCGGCGGCCAACGCCACCAACGCCCGCCGCATCTGGGCCCATGCCGGCGTCGGTGACCGCGTGCACTGCGTGGTCGGAACCATCGGCGACGGTGGAACCACTCTGGACGCGCTGACGGTCGAGCACGGTGTCACCGCCGGGTCGGTCGACTTCCTGTTCATCGATCATGACAAGTCCGCGTACCTCGCCGACCTGCTGAGCATCCTCGCGCGGGGCTGGCTGCATCCCGGTTCGATCGCGCTCGCCGACAACATGGGGCTGCCGGGCTCGCCCAAGTACCGGACGTACATGCGGGAGCAGGAGGGCCGCCAGTGGCGCACCGACGAGCACCACGCGCACGTCGAGTACCAGACCCTGGCACCCGATCTGATGCTGGAGTCGGAATTCCTGGAGTGAACGCTCAACGCGCCCGCGGATGCGCACCGGCCCACACCTCGCGCAGCGCGGTCACCGTGACCAGCGTGTAGATCTGCGTCGTGGTCACCGAGGCATGGCCGAGCAACTCCTGCACCACGCGGACGTCGGCGCCGCCCTCGAGCAGGTGGGTGGCAAAGGAGTGCCGCATCGTGTGCGGCGAGACCGTACTGGTGATGCCGGCGCGTTCGGCGGCGTCCTGCAGCACCTGCCAGGCACTCTGCCGCGACAACCGGCCGCCGCGCGCATTGAGGAAGATCGCGGGTGTCCCCCGGCCGCGTTGCGCCAGACCAGGACGCCCGCGGACGAAGTAGTTCTCCAGCGCTTGGACCGCGGGGCGGCCGATCGGAACCAGGCGTTGCTTGCCGCCCTTGCCGCGCAACAACACCGAGCGCGCCTCGGTGTCGACGTCGTCAACATCCAGGCCGACGGCCTCGGAGATGCGGGCGCCGGTGGAGTACAGGACCTCGAGCAGCGCCCGGTTGCGCAACGCGAGTGGCCCGTCGGACGGGCTGTCCCCACCGGCCGCCTCGAGCAGAGCCAACACCTCGTCGACCGACAGGCTCTTGGGCAGGCGCCGGCCGGGCGTGGGGGGTTTGACCCCGCGGGCCACGTCGAGCTCGGTGACGCCCTCCGCGGTGGCGAACTTGTGCAATCCGCGCACGGCGACCAGCGCGCGCGCCGCCGACACCGCCGACAGCGGCACGGCCCCGGTGTCGGGATCGCCGCGGCGCAGTGCGACGACGAACTCGCTGACGTCGAACTCGGTGACCCTGGTCAGGTCGTCGATGCCCCGCAGGGTCAGATGCTCGTGGTAGCGGCGGAGGTCGCGCCGATACGAGCTGAGTGTGTTGGCGGCGACGCCACGCTCGATGGTGAGGTGATCGAGGTAGCCCTGCAGTTGGCCATCCAGGGCCGCCCGGACGGCCGTGGTGCGCACCTCGGTCATGTGTGCTCCCGCTCGGCCACGCGCCGGGCCACGAATCGCGTCGGCCGGTCCACCCAGGGTGCGTCGACCGGCCGCGGCTGCGCGCGCCCCCGCCGAAGGCCATCGGCAGCCAGGATGCCCGCCACCGCAAGGGAATTCACGATCTCACCGCGGTAGACCATCTGCACCGCCTCGGCCAGCGGCCGGCGTTGCACCACCAGGTCGGCTTCCTCGTCATGGCCGGCCGGGCGCCCGACGTCGGTCAGGCCGGTCGCGAGGTAGACCCGCACGCTCTCGTCGCAGAACCCCGCCGTCGAGACGACGTCGACCAGGACGCTCCAGTGGGCGGCGGTCAGGCCCGTCTCCTCCTCGAGCTCGCGGGCCGCTGCCAGTGTCGGGTCCTCGCCGGGCATGTCGATCAGCCCGGCGGGCAGTTCCCACAGTCGCCGGCCGACCGGATGCCGGTACTGGTACACCAGCACCACATTGTCGTGGTCGTCCAGGGCCACCGTCACCACTGCGCCGTAGTGCTCGACGACCTCGCGCCGGGCGGTGCGCCCGCCGGGCATGGCCACCTCGTCGACGCGCAACGCCAGGATATTGCCGACGTAGACGGTCTCGCTCGCGACGATGTCGAAATCGTGTTCAGCCACGGGATGCGGGCTCGTGGAGGGCGTGCTCCGACCCGTTGGAGCGCTGCAGGTTCTCCAGCGGCAGCCGTTCCTCGGCCTCGTAGCCGATGGCCGCGCCGATGAAGGCCGCGAACAGCGGATGCGGCCGCGTCGGCCGACTCTTGAGCTCGGGATGTGCCTGCGTGCCGACCAGGTAGGGATGCACGTCACGCGGATACTCGACGAACTCCACCAGGTGGCCATCGGGCGAGGTGCCCGAGAACCGCAGTCCGCTCTCGGCGATCTTGTCCCGGTAGGTGTTGTTGACCTCGTACCGGTGCCGGTGCCGCTCGGACACGTTCGTCGCGCCGTACGCCTCGGCGACTATCGAATCCGCTTCCAGCACAGCGGGATATGCGCCCAGCCGCATCGTGCCACCCAGGTCGGCCTCTCCTGCCACGATATGTTCCTGATCGGCCATGGTCGCGATCACCGGGTCCGGGGTGTCCGGATCGAACTCCGCCGAACTGGCCTCCGTCAGACCCACCGAGCGGGCCGCCTCGATCACGATGCACTGCAATCCGAGGCACAACCCCAGCACCGGGAGGCCGCGCTGGCGGGCGTACCGGATGGCACCGATCTTGCCCTCGATCCCCCGGATGCCGAAACCACCGGGGATAAGTACGCCGTCGACGTCCGACAGGGCCGCGGCCGCACCTGATTCGGACTCGCAGTCATCGGAGGCCACCCAGCGCATCTCGACCTTGGTGCGGTGCTTGAAGCCGCCGGCGCGCAACGCCTCGGCAACCGAGAGGTACGCGTCGGACAGGTCGATGTACTTGCCCACCAACGCGATTCGGACGGTCTCCGGCGAATCGTGCACCCGGGACAGCAGGTCGTCCCATTCCGTCCAGTCGACGTCGCGGAAGGGCAGGTTGAGCCGGCGCACCACGTAGGCGTCCAGTTCCTCGCGGTGCAGCACCTTGGGGATGTCGTAGATGGACGGCGCGTCCGGTGTCGAGATCACCCCGTCCACGTCGACGTCGCACATCAGCGCGATCTTGTTCTTCAGGGCCTCGGGCACATCCCGGTCGCACCGCAGGATCAACGCGTCGGGCGTGATGCCGATGCTGCGCAGCGCGGCCACCGAGTGCTGGGTCGGCTTGGTCTTCAGCTCGCCGGACGGTTTGAGGTAGGGCACCAGCGATACGTGCAGGAAGAAGCAGTTCTCGCGGCCCACCTCATGGCGGACCTGCCGGGCCGCCTCGAGGAACGGCAGCGACTCGATATCGCCCACCGTGCCGCCGATCTCGGTGATCACGACGTCGGGCCGGTTGCCCTGCGCGTCGGGTTCGGCCATCGCCAGGATGCGCCGCTTGATCTCGTCGGTGATGTGCGGGATGACCTGGACCGTGTCGCCGAGGTATTCGCCGCGGCGCTCCTTGGCGATCACAGTCGAATAAACCTGGCCGGTGGTCACATTCGCCGACCCGGACAGGTTGCGGTCCAGAAACCGTTCGTAGTGCCCGACATCGAGATCGGTTTCGGCACCGTCCTCGGTGACGAACACCTCGCCGTGCTGGAACGGGTTCATCGTCCCGGGGTCGACGTTGAGGTACGGGTCCAGCTTCTGCATGGTGACCTGCAGGCCCCGCGCGGTCAGGAGCTGCCCGAGGCTGCTGGCGGTCAGTCCCTTGCCCAGTGACGAGACGACGCCGCCGCTGACGAAGATGTGCTTGGTGGCGGACTGCGGGTGCTTGCGAAGCGGTGGCAAGAGCAACCTCCGGGGCGCTGCAATAGCGATGATGCAGGGCTGACGCGAACCTAACGCCTCAGCTGGGCCTGCCGACCCACGGAAGCCCACCTTAACACCGAGCCCGACAGGTCGCTCCCGACGCGCCGTGGTGGGTGGATTCCGCGCCGACTATTGCGCGATCGTCACCGCGGTGGCGCCCTGTCCGATGCCGTACTGACCGCTGTGCGCACCGTTGATCAGGCTCTGCAGCGCCAGCACGGCGGTGATTCGGCCGGATTCCGCGCCGATGTCGTCGACGGTGCTCACCGCGGCGGCCAGACTCGGATCCGCGCGGAGCACGGCCAGCGCCGCGGTGCCCGTCGCGGCGCCGTCGCGGCCCGCGAGCAGGGTGCCCGCGCCGTGCGGGGCCATCGCCGCGGCCAGGCGGGCCACGCTGGCGCCCTGGTTGCCGGCGTCGTCGCCGAGCGCACCGCCGGTGACGATCAGCGCAGCGTCCGCCGAGCCGAACTTCTCCGGGGCGTAGGTCAGGAAGCCGGTGTCACGCAGCGCGGTCAGCACCGTCTCGCGTTGGCCGTCGTCGACCTTGGGTGCCTCGGGGTTGCGGGCGGACAGCAGTGCGATGCCCAGCAGGTCGCCGGCCTGCGAACCCTGATCCACCAGTGTGGTGTTCAGCTGGGTGCCGGCCGGCAGGATCGACGAGTTGACCACCGACCGCAGTTTCTCGGCCGAGTTGGCGTCCACGAATTCCTGGGTCAGGGAGATGGTCCCGGTGGTCGCGGCACCCGCCTGACCGAGGACCCGCCCGATCGCCTCGAGATCGTCGTCGTTCGCATCGGGCGTACGGATCAGGACCACCGACTTGCCGGCCAGTGCGTCACGTACGATGCGCCCGGACATCTGAGTACTGAAATCATCTGCCGCCGAGAGCTTTTCGTTCAGCATGTTCTTGTCGTCGGTCAGCTGAGCGATCTGGCCCTGCAGATCCTTCTTCTGGTCCCGCAGCCCGGACAGCAGCGTGTCGGACAGGACGCCCGAGCCCAGGACGACGCCGACCGCGAGCGCAAGGAAGACGGCCGCCAATGAGATCGCATGCTGGCGAAGAGAAATCACGGCTGGCTCCCTAACTCACGAGATGCTGGACCCACAGCAGGAAGCGGTTCCAGTACTGCACGATCCAGTCGACGACGACGGTGTCGGTGCTCGACACCCACAGCGCGACGACGACCGCGACCAGCATGGCCAGCACCAGCATGGCGACCGCACCGGCCGAGACGCGGTTGCGGTAGAGCGTGGCAACGGCCTTCGCGTCGACGAGCTTCTCGCCGACCTTGAGGCGGGTCAGGAATGTCGAGGGGTTGCTCTGCTGGCGGGACCGGTCGAAGAACTCCTCGATGCTCGCGCTGTGCCCGGCCGTCACGATCAGGGACGCGCCGTGGTGATCGGCCAGTAGCAGCGCCAGATCGGCGGCCGACCCGGCTGCCGGGAACGTCATCGCCCCGATGCCGAGGTCCTGGATGCGCTCCAGCCCGGATGCATGACCGTCCGCATCGGCGGGCAGGACCACCTGCGCGCCGCTCTTGAGGGCCTCGGTGCTGATGTTGCCCGGATCGCCGACGATCAGCTGCGCGCGGTAACCGGCCTTGCGCAGGACATCGGCGCCGGCGCCGACACCGACCAGAACGGGTTGGTACTCCTTGATGAACGGCTTGAGTGCCCTCAGATCGGCCTCCGCGGACGCCCCTTCGGCCACGACGACGACGTGCCGCCGGTGCATGTCCACGTCGATGGAGGGAATGCCGACACCGTCGATCAGCAACGGGCTCTCGCTGCGGATGAACTCGATCGTGTTGCCCGCGAACGCTTCCAGGTGTGCCACGAGACCAGTCTTGGCCTCGTGCATGATCTCCATGATCTCCTGCTCGCTGCGCTCGGTACCCGCCACCAGGCGGCGGTCACCGGCGTAGACGCCACCGTCGTGCAGGCGGATCTTGGCGCCGTCCTTGATCTTCTTGAAGATCTCCGGTCCGGCGTCGTCGACCAGCACAATGCCGTTGCCGACCAGCACCTCCGGGCCCAGGTTCGGATAGCGGCCGGAGATCGAGGTGGCGGCGTTGACCACACCGGCGACGCTCGCCGTGACCAGCGCATCGGCCGTGGCTCGATCGAGGTCCAGGATGTCGATGACGACAATGTCGCCGGGTTCGATTCGGGGCAGGAGTTTGTCGATGTCTTTTTCGACGTCCCTGACGACTCTGGCGGTGCCCACGACCCCGGGACGCGTGCCACTGTTCCGTGTGAGAAGCGATGCCATGCGCATGGCGCCGATTCTGTCGGTGGATCGTCGATTGTCCGGGGAGGCGCGCCGTAACACTGGCCCCATTAGTCACATTGCGCCACATCTGCAACACGGCCGAGATGTGGCCGATCCGCGTCAATCGGTGTTCGCGCGGGCCGCCCCGAGCAGTTCCCGGGCGTGCGCCCGAGCCGTGTCGGACTCCCCGAGTCCGGCCAGCATGCGGGCCAACTCGGCCACCCGCTCGTCGTCGTCGAGCCGGCGCACCCCGCTTGCACCGTCGCGCCCCAGCGCGTCGACCACCAGGTGGATGTCCGCGTAGGCGGCCACCTGCGGCAGGTGCGTCACCACGATCACCTGGTGGGTGTGGGCCAGCCGGGCCAGCCGACGCCCGATCTGAACGGCGGCACGTCCGCCCACCCCGGCGTCGACCTCGTCGAACACCATCGTGGTGCCGGCCGACGACGCCGCCAGCACGACCTCCAACGCCAGCATCACGCGCGAGAGCTCCCCGCCGGAGGCACTCTTGTGCAACGGCAGGATGGTGCCACCGCGGTGCGCGGTGAAGCCGAACTCGACGAGATCGACGCCGTGCGAACCGGCCTGCACCGTCTGCCCGTCGGCCAGCACCAGGGCCGCCCGATCGTCCCGCTGCGCGGCGACGGCACCGACCGCGATGGTGAAGTCGGCACCCGACATGGCCAAGCCGGCCAGCTCGGCGGTGACGGCCTCGGCCAGCGCACCGGCAGCCTTGGTGCGCGCCCTGGTCAGATCCGTGGCGGCCACGGCCAGCTTCGTCCCCAGTTCGGCCACCAGCCGCTGCAGGGCGCCCAGCGCATCCTGGGACACATCCAGTCGCGCGAGGCGCTGCCGGGACTGCGCGGCCCAGGCCAGCACACCGTCGACGTCGGCCGCGTATTTCCTCGTCAGCGAGCGCAATTCGGCCTGCCGGGCCAGTTTGGATTCGAGTGTCGATGCGTCGCTGGGCAATTCGGACAGGTAGGCGCCGACTTCGCGCGCCACATCGCCGACCACCGTGAGTGCCTCGCCGAGCTGTTCGCCCAGGCCCTGCAGAACCGCGTCATCGGTGCCCTGGAGCGACGCCACGGCCTGGCCGATCGAACCGGTCGCGCTGCTCGCCGCCTCCAGCGGATCGTCAGCATCACCCGCCAGTGCCTGCCGGGCGGTGGCAGCCGCATCGCGCAGTGCATCGAGTTCTGACATCCGCCGGATGTCGGCGACGAGCTGCTGATCCTCCCCCGGCGCCGGGTCCACCGCGTCGATCTCTTCGAGCGCGAACGTCAGGCGGTCGGCCTCCTGGGCCAGCTCCCGCGAACGCTCGGTCCGATCGGCCAGATCGCTTCGGGCCCGGCGCCATTCGTCACGCAGCTTCTGGTACTTCTCCAGCCGGGCGGCGACATCGGCGAACCGGTCCAGCGCGGCGCGCTGCTCATCCGGGCGCATCAACCGCAGCTGGTCGTTCTGACCGTGCAACGCCAACAGCTCGCCGGTGAAGTTGCTCAGCGCCTTGGCCGGCACGCTGCGGCCACCCAGATACGCCCGCGACGGCCCGTCGCGGCTGACCGACCGGGACGCGATCACGCTGCCGTCGTCATCGCGGTCGGCCCCACACGCCTCGAGGATCTCCGCCACCGTACGGGTGTCTTCGTCGGATAGCTCGGCCGTGCTGAATCGGCCCTCCACCACCGCCCGGTCCGAACCGTTGCGCACCCGATGTGCATCGGCACGCGCGCCACCCAATAGGTGTAATCCGGTGACCACCATGGTCTTTCCCGCTCCCGTCTCGCCGGTGAGCACGGTCAGGCCACGGTCGAACTCGGCGCAGGCCGCCTTGATGGCGCCCAGCGATTCGATGCGGATCTCGGAGAGCATGCGCCTACTGCCCGCGCCAGCCGGTCACCGGAAGCCGGAACTTACGCACCAGCCGGTCGGTGAACGGTGCGCTGTCCAGTCTGATCCATTTCACCGGCTTGGCGCTGCGGGTGACCTCGAGCCGGGCGCCCGCCGGCAGCACCATGTCACGGCGGCCGTCGCAGAACACCAGCGCGTCATGCCCGGACGCCTCGATCTCGACGGCCACCGTGGAATCGGGGCTGGTGACCATCGGCCGGGCGAATAGCGCGTGGGCGTTGTTGGGCACTACCAGGATCGCCTCGAGCGCCGGCCACACCACCGGGCCGCCCGCCGAGAAGGCGTACGCCGTCGACCCGGTCGGGGTGGACACCAGAATGCCGTCGCAGCCGAACGAGGACACCGGGCGACCGTCGATCTCGACGGTGATGCCGAGCACCCCCAGCCGGGGGCCCTTCTCCAGACTCGCCTCGTTGAGGGCCCAGCCGCGGTCCACCACCTCGCCGTCCACCCGGATGGCCACGTCCAGGGTCATCCGGGTCTCGACGCGATAGTTGCGGTTGATCACGTGGTCCAGGACGGTGTCGATGGCGTCGGCCTCCGCCTCGGCCAGGAAGCCGATCCGGCCCAGATTCACCCCCAGCACCGGGATGTCGACGCTGCGGGCCAGCTCGGCGGCCCGCAGGAACGTTCCGTCACCGCCGAGCACCAGCACCAATTCGCAGTCCTGTGCGGCGTTCTCGTCGGCGTCGACCACGTCGATCTCCACGCCCATGGCGCGCAGATCGTCCGGGGCCAGATGCAGCGAACCCCGGTCGACCGCTTCCGCGGTCAAGACACGGAGCCCAATGCCGTTGTCGCTCAGAACTTTTTCCACCCGGCGACCGACCTCGGTGGCCTCGTCGCGGCCGGTGTGCACGACGAGCAACACGGTCCGCTCCCGACGCTCTCGAGTCACTGCGGCCCCTCTTCGACGGCCCGACGCACCGCGTCGGCCAGTTGTTCGTCACGTAGCGGCGCATCGCAGCGTGCCCGCAGCCATAGAAAATACTCGACGTTCCCCGACGGACCCGGCAGCGGACTGGCGATCACGCCGACGGTCTCCCAATTCAATTCGCGGGCCCGGGCGGCCACCGCCAGCACCGCGTTGGCCCGCAACTGCGGATCCGACACCACCCCGCCCGCGCCGACCAGCCCCTTGCCGACCTCGAACTGGGGCTTGACCATCGGGACGATGTCCGCATCGCGCGACGCGCACGTCGTCAGCGCGGGCAGCACCGTGGCCAGGGAGATGAACGACAGATCGGCGACCACCAGGTCCACCGGCGGCCCGATCGCATCCGGGGTGGTCAGGTTGCGGATGTTGGTCCGTTCGATGACGAGCACGCGGTCGTCGGAACGCAGCGACCAGGCGAGCTGCCCATAGCCGACGTCGACGGCCACCACCTCGCGCGCCCCGCGGTCCAGCAGCACCTCGGTGAACCCGCCGGTGGAGGCGCCGGCGTCCAGGCAACGCCGGCCGGTGACCTCGATGCCGAACCCGTCCAGCGCCCCGATGATCTTGTGCGCCCCGCGCGATACCCAGGTCCGGTCGCCGTCGCCCTCGACGGTCAGCGCCGAGGTGACCGACACCGCTGTGGCGGCCTTGGATGCCGGCATTCCATCGATCTGGACCCGACCCTCGTCGATGAGTTGGGCGGCCTGCTGGCGGGACCGGGCCAGGCCCCGGCGGACGAGTTCGGCGTCAACGCGTGCGCGCCGTACCACGGCACACCCCTCAGTCCTTCTCGACCGATTCCAGGGCAGCCACCAGCACGTCGTGCGCCTGCGCGAGGCGCCGCGCGACGTCGTCGATGGTGGAGTCGTCCTGCGGCTCCGAAGTGAGTTCGGGCAGCTCGGCGAGCAGCGCGGCCACCTGCGTGCGGATCTGGTCGGGATCGGTAGTCATTGCGATGTTCACGCTAGCGGATCGGCGCCCTACAGCAGCGCCCAGCGCTGCAGCGCCGCCCGCGCCGTGTCGTCCGCCGCCGCCAGCTGCGGAGCGGGCCGGTCCGAGTCCCACACGGCGGCCGCAACGGCCCGAACGACCGACAGGCCGTCCCCGTCGTCGGGGCAGCCCGCGCTGACGACGATTCGTTCGCCGTCGACGGCCGTGGGCCATGCGGGCTGCGCAACGATTGCCGCTGCGCTCGTCTCGGTGTGCAGGGTCCGCAGGTCGTGTCCGAGATACGTGGGCCGCAGGCCGGGCGGCGCGAATACCGTGTCGAGCGCCGAGTTGACGCCGCTGAGCACCATCAGGCTGGGCAGCGCGGCTGCCGCGGCTCCGGCGATGTCGGTGTCGAGCCGGTCGCCTACCACCAATGGTGCGCGAAAGTCGCCGCGCGCCAACGCATCCGACATCAATGTGGGCGCCGGCTTGCCGGCCACCTGAGGCTCTGCATCGGTGGCGGTCCGTAACGCCGCGACCAGCGAGCCGTTGCCGGGC
>WBZP01001170.1_pt1 | contig 33172 bp, 24 predicted proteins | sample 5204301 | NCBI WGS metagenome assembly WBZP01 (sample SAMN12412401, study PRJNA552823) | activated sludge metagenome | isolation source: activated sludge from nitrification reactor of wastewater treatment plant... | place: USA: Pennsylvania | collected 2017 | reverse complement strand
CGTAGGCGCCGCCGCGGGTGATCGAGGGCCGGGCGCGCCGGAAGCCGAAGCGGCGCGCGGGGTCGACGACCACCGACCAGGCGCCGCGGTACCACGTCGGGTCGGTGCGGCGCGGGTCGAGCACGAAGTCGGCGCCGCTCTCGCGGGCCTCGAGCGCGCGGCCGGGCGAGCACAGGACGGTGACGCGGGCGCCCGCCTCGCGGGCGCGGCGCAGGAGGTCGGACTCGGCGGGCCCGGGCTCGACGAAGAGCACCGAGGTGCGCCCGGCGGCGCGGCAGCGCGCGAGCGCGCGGACGACGTCGCGTTCCACCGACGGGGCCGAGGCCGCGGAGGCGCGGTCGGCCGGCAGCGTCCACGTCAAAGACGAGAAGCCCATTTCGCTCCCTTGGACCAGCCGTCCGCCCCGGCGGTTGCAGCCTGTGGTGGACGGGTGAACGATCAGGGAGAGGCAACGCGCGTGCCAGGAGCGACGCGCGTAAGTCGTTGTCGCACAAGCGTTCACAACCTTGGACGCTTACGATGTCTGTAACCGGTTACGCGACTCGTCCCCCGGAAGGGACAGGTCCGGTGCGCGCGAGACGTTTTTTCACGATCTTCCGCCGCCGGTCGGGCGACAGCGGCGGGCCCGTCGTCACCTGCTTCCCGTCGACGAAGAGCGCGTCGGAGAGGCCCCACTCCGCGACGGTCGAGTGCTCGCCCGCCGTCGCGCTGCTAAGCTGCCGCGATGTCCGCCAGCTCCCTGCTGCAGCTCGTCGACGACTCGCTCGTCCGCCGCGCCGGGCAGCCCGCGCTCGAGGTCGACCGGGGCGAGGCGCCTCCCCTCGCGCTCCGCTTCGGCGAGCTCGAGGCGCGGTCGAACCGCATGGCGCGCGCGCTCGCCGCGCGCGGCCTGGGGAAGGGGGACAGGCTCGCCGTCCAGCTCGGGAACCGCCTCGAGTTCCTCGACCTCTTCCTCGGCGCGCAGAAGCTCGGCGTCGTGTTCCTGCCGGTCAACGTCCTCTACCGCGAGCGCGAGGTGGGACACATCGTCACGGACGCTTCGCCGGCGGCGGTGGTGACGACGCCCGATCTCGCCGCCCTCGTTCCTCCGGGCACGCCGACGTGGGACGTCGACGCTCTCGCCGCGGAGGCCGCCGCGCAGGGCGCCGAGCGGCCGCGGGTCCATGTCGCGGACTCTGACCCGGCCGCGATCCTCTACACCTCCGGCACCACGGGCCGCGCCAAGGGCGCCGTCCTCCTCCACGCGAACCTCGCCGCGAACGCGCGGGCCCTCGTCGCGGCGTGGCGGATCACGGCCGAGGACCGCTACCTCGCGGTGCTGCCGCTCTTCCACGTTCACGGCCTCGCGAACGGCGTCCTGTGCTGGCTCGCGAGCGGCTGCCTCGCCCGCCTCGCCCCGCGCTTCGAGCACGAGCGCGCCCTCTCGCTCTTCGAGTCCTTCCGGCCGACGCTCTTCTTCGGCGTGCCGACCGTCTACGTGCGGCTCCTCGCGCTCCCCGAGGAGGCGGCCCGCGCGATCGGCGGCCGCACGCGGCTCTTCGTCTCGGGCTCGGCGCCGCTGCCGCCGAGCGTCTTCGCGGCGTTCCGCGAGCGCTTCTCCCACGCGATCCTCGAGCGCTACGGCATGACCGAGACGCTCATGACGATCGGGAACCCGTACGACGGCGAGCGCCGGCCGGGGACGGTGGGGCTTCCCTTCGAGGGCGTCTCGATCCGCATCGTCGACGCCTCCGGCCGCGACGTGCCGGAAGGCGAGGCGGGGGAGCTGTGGGTCAAGGGTCCGACGGTCTTCTCGGGTTACTGGCGAAGGCCCGACGCGACCGAGGCGGCGTTCGTCGACGGCTGGTTCCGCACCGGCGACCTCGCCTCGCGCGCGCCCGACGGCTACGTCACGCTCCGCGGCCGCGCGAGCGAGCTCATCCTCTGCGGCGGCTTCAACGTCTACCCGCGGGAGATCGAGGACGTGCTCGTCGAGCAGCCGGGCGTCCGCGAGGCCGCCGTCGTCGGCGTCCCGGACGAGCGCCGCGGCGAGCGGCCGATCGCGTACTTCGCCGGCGACGCCGACGAGGCGGCGCTCGAGGCCGCGTGCCGCGCGCAGCTCGCCTCGTTCAAGGTGCCGACGGCGTTCGTCCGCGTCGACGCCCTGCCGCGCAATGCGCTCGGCAAGGTGGAGAAGAAGCGGCTCGGAGGGCTCCTTGCGGGGAGCCCTCCCCGTCAGAAGTAGAGGCGCAGGCCGGCGCCGACCTCGAGGCCGCCCGCGTCGTAGGACGCGGGCGACGTCGCCGAAGCGGCCTTGAGCTCGATCGAGGCGGCGCTGTAGCGGACCTGCACGCCGGCTCCGAAGCGGCCGGCCGCGCCGAAGCGGTAGTCGACCCGGGCCCCGACGTTGAAGCCGGTCCTGCTCTCGCTGACCGACGCGGACGGCGTCGACGCGACCTTCAGCTCGTCGTACGGGTACGCCTCGGTGTAGGTCGGGGTCCCGAGGAGGTCGGCGTCGACGGTGAACATCGTCGCGCCGGCGAAGATCGTCCAGTCGACCCGGCTCCGGCTCCCCGCGTACGCGAGGTCGAGGTGGAGAGCCGTCTCCTTCGCCCCGTAGCCGGAGAGCTCGGCCGTGGCGGTGCGGGGCTTGCCGAGGTAGAGCGGGTGCGGCCGCGAGACGTCGACCGAGCCGCTCGTGTCGCGGCTCAGGCTCGAGAAGCCGACCAGCACGCCGAGGCCGCGGAAGAGCGACACCTGCAGCGCGGCGTCGGGGCCGAAGGCGCCCTTCGTCTCGTAGCCCGTGCGGAGGGTCGTCGTCTCGGCGTACTCGGAGAGCTGGCGGGTGTCCGAGTACGAGGGGCCCGACACGGAGTACACGCCGTTCAGGACCAGCCGGAAGCGCACCGGCGCGAGGCCGGCCGGAGCGGTCTTGGCCGTCTTCACGGCAGTTGCGTCCGGGGACGCCCCGGAGGAGGGCCGCGAGTGAGTCTGGGCCGACGCGGGAGTCGCAGCGAGGAGGACGAAGAGCAGGGTCGTTCGGGTCATACCATTCACCGGGGGAAGAGTCCGCAGCTCACGCTGTTCCCGACGGCCGTCCAGGCCTGCTCGACCGCCCGCCATGGCACGCTGTTCTCCCCATAGAGCTCGGCCGCCGACCGCAGGGTCGCCGTCCGGGCCTCGCAGAAGTGGATCCGTGGCGTGAAGAGATAGGTCATCGCGCGGTACCAGATCCGCTCGATCTGCTCCCGGTTCGCGGCGCCGACGCCGTTCACCACTGCACCCATGCGGTGGCGGCCGCCTTCGACGGACAGATAGAACGCATGGCTCGCGATCGTCGAGTTGTAGTGGACGCCGCCGTTGTCGAGCGGGCCGTTGTAGAAGTCGATCTGGTGGTCGGGGTCGCCGTACTGCTTCGGGTTCTGGATCGAGCGCAGGGCGCCGGGCGTCGCCACATCCTCTCCGATCAGGTAGTCGGCTCGATCGGGCTGCGCGAAGAACTCCGCGGAGACTCCCATGATGTCCGAGAAGGCCTCACTCAAGGCGCCCGAATGACCCTCGTAGACGAGGCCCGCGCTGTAGTCCGAAACACCGTGTGAGAGCTCGTGCGCGACCACGTCCAGGCCGCCTGACGTGTAGTTCCAGTGCAGGCCGCCGAGCGTCACCGAAGGCGGCAGGCCGTCGCCGTAGTACATGACCCCTTCGCCGAGGTAGGCCGCATTCGCAAAGAAGGTCCCGACCGTATCCGAAGAGTAGTAGCGCCACTCGTCGCGTGAGATCGCGTGCGTGATGCTGTGCATCGTGACGTTCGCGTCGTCGAGGCCCCGTCGGCCGAACCGCCTGTAGTAGTAGTCGTACGTGTATCCCGCATAGGCGTGGGCGTCCACGACCGCGCCGTCCGTCCAGTCGTTGTCGGCGTCGGTGGCGAGGTCGGCCGCCGTGAGGTCGGTGGGTCCGAGGTTCAGGAAGCGAATCAGGCGACCGACGTTGAAGCGGAAGTCGTAGGTCTGGATGGAGGGCGGGCGAAGGCGGTCGCTCGCGGCAAAGCCCTGTCCGCCCGGGGCGACGCTCACCTTCTTGCGGTCGCCGAGCACGCCCGTCCCGATGCCCGCCGTCTGGGTCTGGATGTCCCGGTAGTCCAGGAGGATCTCGCCCGTCGAAGCGTCGTAAACGGTCTGACGGATGTCGAACGGCTCGTCGTAGAAGGCCCGCACGCGCCAGGCGAGGCGGTACCCTCCGGCGTCCAGCGGAAACACCACGAGCTCGGGGCCGCCTCGGCTGCCAGCGGGCCTCCCGCCGCGGGCCGCGACACGCGCCTCGATCTCTCGGGCCGCGAGGTCCGGATGAATGTCGACATCGATGCCTTCGTAGTAAGTGCCGAACACGGTGAGCGCTCCCGCGTCGTCCGTCTGGCGCAGGAGCACTCCGCCGAAGACGGGAACGCCGCGGTGCATCTGGGCGAGCCGCTCGTGGTGGCGGCCGGGGATCATCGTGTCCTCGCGGACGCGGACCTCGAGCAGCTGGCCCGAGCGCAGCAGGCCGTCGACGCGGGTGTCCCACTGCGCCAGCGTCGTGCCCGACGACGCGGCGACGGCCACCGGTCCGCCCGCCGCCGCGGGCGCCGCCGCGGCCGCGAAGAGAAGAGCCCAGACGAGACGCGACGATGCCGCCATCATTCCCTCCCCGACCCGAAGATAAAGAAAGGCTAGCGTCTGGTTACCGGCCAATACAATTAGCTCGATGAACCAGCGCCCGGGCGCTCCGTCCGGGGTCCGACTCGTCCTAGGGGACCGGGACGACCTCGAACCGGTGGGGCCTGGGTGTCGCGGCGGCGCTGCGGGCCTTCTGCTCCGCCTCGTCGCGCGCGGCCAGGCCTTCGGCCGTGGCCGCGAGCGACGGGTCCTTCGCCGCGTCGGCCATCAGGCCGCGGCGCAGGACCTGGAGGTCGTGGCCCTCTTCGGCCGACCACGTGACCGAGTACGCCTGCCAGCGCATCGGCGTGTTGTACCGGGCGAGGTTCACGCCGCGCGCCAGCTCCTCCGCCGGGAGAGTGGCGACCGCGCGGCCGTCGATCCTCAGCTCGTAGCGCCCCGCCGCGAGGCCCTCGACGGCGAGCGTCTGCCGATCGAGCGACTCGAGGTCGGCCCCGGCCTTCTGCGCGAGGTCGACGCCCGCGTCGTCGTAGTTGAGGGGCAGCGGGAGCGACTCGTCGAGCTGGGTCCACGCCACGCCGCCGCTCGCCGCCGCGAGCTCGCTCACCGTGGCCCGCTCGGCGGCGACGACCTTCGCCGCCCCGGCGTCGATCTCCACCCTCGAGACGAGCCCCGGCGCGTTCCACGCGCGGAGGAGCGTCGCGCCCATGACGAGGTGGCCCGAAGGCCCGGGATGGACGCGGTCGGGGATCACCTGCTTCGCGAGCTCGGGGTTCTCCTTCACGACCGCGGCGAGGCCGGCGTTCACGCTCTCGCGGAAGTCGGCGACGGTCGCCTTCGCGGGGCCGGCGAGCTCGACCACGTAGCAGCCGAGCCGCCGCAGCGTGTCGTCGTAGCCGGGAGCGAACTGCGGCGGCCGGGAGACGTCGTCGAAGGGGGAGGAGCGGAGGAAGGTCAGGCGGGCCTCCGGCCGCTCCTTCCGCAGCCGCTCGGCGATCGCCCGGTAGCCGTCGGCGAAGGCGGAGAGGGTGGTCGGGTCGAAGCGCTTGTAGCCGCCGTCGTTCATGCCCAGCATGATCGTGACCACGGTGGGCTTCAGCGCGAGGACGTCGCGGGAGAGCCGGACGTCGATCGGCCCCGCGCCGCCCCCGCGCACGGTGTCGCCGCCCACGCCGGCGTTGTAGAAGCGCACGTCCCACTTCGGGAAGCGCGTGCGCACGTACTCCTCCACGAAGAGGGCGTAGGCGCCGTCCTGCGTGATGCTGTCGCCGTAGAAGACGACGCGGTCGCCGTCGCGGAGGGCGAACGGCGCGGGCGCCTTCGCGTCGGCGGCGGGCGCCGCCGACAGGGCTGCCGCGAGGAGGGGCACGAGGATCATGGGGCAGGCTCCCTTCGACGGCGTCAGATCTTGATGAAGATGCCCTTCTTGTACATCCAGTAGAGAATCGACCAGAACACGAGGAGGACACCGGCGCCGTGGAGGACGGGCTCGAACGGGGCCCCGAGGAGGAGGAACGGCGCGTGCCCGAGGTGCCGCGTGAGGGCCTCCGACACGAAGCGCTCCATCGTCCAGCTCATCACGTAGATCGCGATCGAGTTCGCGCCGATGACCATCAGCGGGAAGCTCCAGCGCTTCCAGCCCTTCATGTCGATGAGCGCGTAGAGGAACGCGAGGATCAGGAGGATGAGCCCGCCGCTGTAGAGCGTGTAGGCCGAGGTCCAGATCCGCTTCACGATCGGGTTGACGTGGAGCCACTGGAGCACGAGGCCGGCCAGGGTGAGCCCCACGCCCCAGACGACGAGGCCGCGCAGCTTGCGCGCGGTCGTCTCGCCGCCCTTCAGCCACGCGCCGGCCCACGTCCCGAGCATCATCGTCGCTAGCGTCGGGACGAAGCTGAGCGTCGACCAGCCGCCCTCGTTGAAGAGGAAGGGCGACTCGCGCGGGAAGAGGTTCAGGAACCACGTGTCGAACGCCCACGCCAGGTTCGAGTTCTTGTTGAAGTGGGCGAGGAAGCCCGAGTAGAGGTGCGGCCAGTCGGCCGGCACCCCGACTGCCGGGTAGTCGAACGTGGCCGGCGGCGCGGGGTAGAGCGCGAACGCGGCCCAGAAGCCGACGAGGATCGCGGCGAAGACGCCGACCTGCACCCGCTTCGAGGCGAACGCGAGAAGGAAGAGGAACGTGTAGCCGAGGCCGATCTGGGTGAGCGTGTCCTCGAACGTCCAGTAGGTCGTCGGGCTCCCCATCGACCGCAGGAAGATGCCGAGGAAGATCAGGATGAGGCTGCGGCGGACCGCGTGGGTCAGGCTCTTCCCGAACGTCTCGCCCTTCGCTCTGCGGCTCGCGATCGAGAACGGCAGCGACGCGCCGGCGAGGAAGGAGAAGGCGGGCTGGATGAGGTCGTGAAGCGAGCACCCCTGCCAGGGCACGTGCGTCGTGTTGTAGGCGACGAGGGCCCAGAAGCCGCTCGAGGGGAAGGCCTCGTGGAGCGTCCACAGGCGCATCGCCTCGGCGAGCATCAGGAACATCACGAAGCCGCGGAACGCGTCGATCGACGGGACGCGCTTGATGACGGGGGCGGGAGCGGCCGCCTTGGCGGGGGGTGTCGTCTCCGGGGCGCTGGCCATGGCCCCGCATTCTAGGAGCGCGGGGGGCCGGCGGAAAGGACCTTTCCGCGCCCCGGGGGAGGCGCCCCCCTCCCCTGCCGGCCTAGACCTGGATCCCCACGTGGAACGTGCCGGCGTAGCCGGCGCCGCTCGCGGCCAGGGGCGCGACGAGGACCGCGCCGCCGCCGCGGTAGATGCCGTCGGCGGAATTGAGCGTGTCGCGGCGGCCCTTCTGGCTGTAAGGCGCCTGGGCGTGGACGAGGTCGGTGAGTGCCTCGTCGAAGAAGACCTGCGACGTGAACTCGAGGCCGCGGCTGGCGGACGGGTTCGTTCGCACCTTGAAGTGGACGTGGACGGCGCGCCCCTGGTACCAGCCGGGATAGACGGTCGTGAAGCGGGCGAGGCCGCTCGCGTCGGTGACCTGGTAGCCGCGCAGGAACCGCTGGCCGACCGTGCGCTGCGCCGAGACGTCGGAGTAGAGGCCGAGGGCGTCGCAGTGCCAGACGTCGACGAGCGCGCCGGCGAGCGGCCCGCAGCTGCCGGAGGCGATCTGCGACACCGCGACCGCGATCTCGAGGGGGACCCCGGGCCGGGCGACGCCGGTCGACGGGTCCGTCCGGATGTCGGAGCGGTTGAGGCCCTCGTCCACGAAGTACGGGCCCTCGGTGAGCTGCGGGGTGACGACGCACGACGCGTTCGCGGTGGCCGTGGAGCCGGAGGCGCTCGACGACGCGGTCGTGCCCGTCGGCGCGGCGGTCGGCGACTCCCCGCCCCCGCAGGCGGTGAGGACGGCGAGCCCGGCCAGGGAGCCCATGGCCTGGAGGGCGTCACGGCGGGCGACACGGCGGGCGGCCTGGCGCATGCGGGGCGGTCTCCTGTTCCTGAAAATCAGTTTCAATATAGGCCGCGGGCGCCCGGCGAGGGATCAGGACGCGGCAAAGCGCCGGTGAAACGTGGTGAAACCCCGCACGCGAGCGCCGCGGATATGATGGCCGCCGCGTCTCGACCGAACCCCGGAGGCTCCATGCCGCGTGAGAACGCCGCCCGATCGACTTCCCGAGTCCGCCGCCGCGTCGGCCTGTCCCTTCTCGCCGCGTCGGTGACGGCGATCCTGGCCGTGACGTCCGGGGGCGGCGCGCGCGCGGCCGACGAGCCGAGGCCCGCGTACCTCGACACCGCCCTTCCGTTCGAGGCGCGGGCCCGCGACCTCGTCTCGCGCATGACGGTCGAGGAGAAGGTCTCGCAGCTCACGAACCAGGCGGCGGCCGTCCCGCGCCTCGGCGTGCCGCGGTACGAGTGGTGGAACGAGGTGCTCCACGGCGTGGCGCGGGCCGGCGTCGCGACGGTGTTCCCGCAGGCGATCGGCCTCGCCGCCACGTTCGACGCGCCGCTCGTCCACGAGATGGCGGTCGTCATCTCGGACGAGGCGCGGGCCAAGCACCACCAGTTCGCGCGGCAGGGAAAGCGGGAGCGCTACCAGGGCCTCACGTTCTGGTCGCCCAACATCAACATCTTCCGCGACCCGCGCTGGGGCCGGGGGCAGGAGACCTACGGCGAGGACCCGTTCCTCGCCGGGACCCTCGGCGTGCAGTTCGTGAAGGGCCTCCAGGGCGACGACCCGCGCTACTACAAGACGATCGCCACCGCGAAGCACTACGCCGTGCACAGCGGGCCCGAGCCCGAGCGGCACACGTTCGACGCGCGGCCGAGCGAGCGCGACCTCCACGAGACCTACCTGCCCGCGTTCAAGGCGCTCGTCGAGGACGGCAGGGCCGCCTCGGTGATGAGCGCCTACAACCGGGTGAATGGCGAGTCGGCGACGGCGAGCGAGCGCCTGCTGAACGACGTCCTCCGCCGGCAGTGGGGCTTCGGCGGCTACGTCGTCTCGGACTGCGGCGCCGTCGACGACATCTTCATGCGTCACAAGATCGTGGCGACGGCGCCCGAGGCTTCGGCCCTCGCCCTCACCCGCGGCTGCGACCTCGAGTGCGGGGCGTCCTACCGGACGCTCGGCAAGGCCCTCGAGGCGGGGCTCGTGAAGGAGAGCGACCTCGACCGCGCGCTCGAGCGGCTGATGCTCGCGCGGATGCGGCTCGGGATGTTCGACCCGCCGGAGAAGGTCGTCTACCAGCGGATCCCGTACTCGGTGAACGACTCGCCCGAGCACGACCGCCTCGCGCGGAAGGTCGCCCAGGAGTCGATCGTGCTCCTGAAGAACGACGGCGTCCTGCCGCTGCGGAAGGACCTCGGCACGATCGCGGTCGTCGGCCCGACCGCCGACGACCTCGTGAGCCTCCTCGGCAACTACAACGGGACGCCGTCGCGCCCGGTGACGATCCTCGCCGGCATCCGCGCGGCGGTGTCGCCGACGACGAAGGTCGTCTACGCGCGCGGGGTCGACCTCGTGGAAGGACGGATGGACCCGCGCGCGGCCGAGGTGATCGGCTCGGCCTACCTGCGCCCCGCGGCCGGGTCGAAGGAGCAGGGGCTCCGCGGGGAGTACTTCGCCGCGAAGGAGACGGGCGGCGCGCCGCTCCTCTCCCGCGTCGACGCGAAGGTCGACTTCCGGTGGGACCGCGGCGCGCCGACCGACGAGCCGATCGCGCGGGGCGAGCTCGACGCCGCGAAGGCGCTCCCGAACGACGGCTTCGCCGCCCGCTGGACGGGCGTCCTCGTGCCGCCGGAGACGGGCGAGTACGAGCTCGTCGTGACCGCGAACGACGGCGCGCGGCTGACGGTCGACGGGCAGCGGGTGATCGACGAGTGGTCGCCCGCGAGCGTCGCCCGGGCGGCGTCCGCGCGGGTGCGCCTCGAGAAGGGTCGCGAGCACGCGATCGCGCTCGAGTACTTCGAGGACCAGCGCGACGCCGAGGTCCGGCTCGGCTGGCGGCCGCCCGCGGCCGGCACTCCGGTCGACGCGGCGGTCGCCGCGGCCCGCGCCGCCGACGCCGTCGTCTTCGTCGGCGGCCTCACGGCCGAGGTCGAGGGCGAGGAGATGCGCGTCAACTACCCCGGCTTCCGCGGCGGGGACCGCACCGACGTCGAGCTGCCGGCCGTGCAGCAGAAGATGCTCGAGGCCCTGCAGGCGACCGGCAAGCCCGTCGTCCTCGTGCTCACGACCGGCTCGGCGCTGGCCGTGCGCTGGGCGCAGGAGAAGCTGCCGGCGATCGTCCTCGCCTGGTACCCGGGGCAGCAGGGCGGGAACGCGGTCGCCGACGTGCTCTTCGGCGACGTGAGCCCGGCCGGCCGGCTGCCCGTCACCTTCTACGCCTCGGCCGACCAGATCCCCGCCTTCGACGACTATGCGATGGAGGGCCGCACGTACCGCTACTTCCGCGGCACGCCGCTCTACGCCTTCGGCCACGGCCTGTCGTACACGCGCTTCGAGTACGCGAAGCTGAAGCTGTCGCGGCCGAGCGTCGCGCGCGACGGGGCCCTCGAGGTGTCGCTCGACGTGAAGAACGCCGGGAAGCGCGACGGCGACGAGGTCGTGCAGCTCTACGTGCGCGGCGTCGACGCGAAGGCCCCGGCCGCGAACCGCGAGCTCCGCGGCTTCGCCCGCGTGCACCTGAAGGCCGGCGAGACGCGGCGGGTCGCGTTCACCCTCCGGCCGTCGCGCGACCTCCTCCGTTACGACGAGACGAAGAAGGCGCTGGCCGTCGCGCCGGGCCCCTTCGAGGTCGAGGTGGGGGCGTCGAGCGCGGACCTGCGGCTGCGCGCCCGGGCGAGCGTCGAGTAGATTCGGAAGAACGAGGAGAACGAGGAGCCGATGCGCATCGCGAAGATCCGGGCCACGCCCGTCACCGTGCCGCTCGAGGCGCCCCTGCGGCACGCGAACGGCTGCCACTGGGGCCGCTTCGTGCGGACGATCGTGGAGGTCGAGACGGACGACGGCCTCGTCGGCCTCGGCGAGATGGGCGGCGGCGGCGAGGTCGCGACCGCGGCCTTCAAGGGCCTCGAGCGCTACCTGATCGGCCACGACCCGGCGCGGCTCGAGGAGATGCGCTTCCTCATCGCGAACCCGACGGCCTCCCTCTACAACAACCGCACGCAGCTCCTCGCCGCGCTCGAGTTCGCCTGCCTCGACATCATGGGCCAGGCGTGGGGCGTGCCGGTGAGCGAGATCCTCGGCGGGCGCCTCCGCGAGAAGGTCCCGTTCGCCACCTACCTCTTCTTCCGCTACGCGAACGCGCGGACGGGGAAGGGCGAGGTGCGGACGCCCGAGCAGCTCGCCGCCTGTGCGAAGGACCTGAAGGCGAAGCACGGCTTCACGTCGCACAAGTTGAAGGGCGGCGTCTTCCCGCCCGAGTACGAGCTCGAGTGCTACCGGGCCCTCGCCGCGGCGCTGCCCGGCGACCGCTTCCGCTTCGACCCGAACGGCGTGTGGTCGACCGAGCAGGCGATCTGGTTCGGGCAGCAGATCGAGGACCTCCGCAACGACTACCTCGAGGACCCGGTCTACGGCCTCCACGGCATGCGGCGCGTGCGCGAGAAGGTGCGCATGCCGCTGTCGACGAACACGGTCGTCGTGAACTTCGAGCAGCTCGCGGCGAACGTCCTCGACACCGCCGTCGACGTGATCCTCCTCGACACGACCTTCTGGGGCGGCATCCGGCCGTGCGTGAAGGCGGCCGGGATCTGCGAGACGTTCCAGCTCGGCGTCGCGGTCCACTCCTCCGGCGAGCTCGGCATCCAGCTCGCGTCGATGCTCCACATGGGCGCGGTCGTCCCGAACCTCTCGTTCGCCGCCGACGCGCACTACCACCACCTCGTCGACGACGTGATCGAGGGCGGCCTCATGAAGTACGAGGGCGGCGCGATCGCGGTGCCGAAGGGCCCGGGCCTCGGCGTGCGCCTCGACCGCGAGAAGCTCGGGAAGTACCACGAGCTCTTCCTGAAGCTCGGCGGCTACCCGTACGACCAGGACCCGCTTCGCCCCGGCTGGACGCCGCTCGTGCCGAACGAGCGGTGGGCCGATCCGGACGACGCGCGGGTGCCGGAGATCGAGTCGTGAGCCTCCGCCCGGGCGCGGGCCGGCTCGCCCGGCTGGCGACGGCCGGGCTCCTGCTCGCGGCGCCGGTGCTCGCCCGCGGCGAGGACGGCTACGAGCTGTGGCTTCGCTACCGGCCGATCGCCGACGCCCGCCGGCTGGCGGCGGTCCGCGGAGCGTTCGCGCAGGTCGTGGTCGAGGGCGACTCGGCCACCCTGCGCGCGGCGCGGGCGGAGCTCGTGCGTGGCCTGAGCGGGCTCGTCGATCGCGAGGTGGCCGGCTCGGCGGCGGTCGGTCGCGACGGCGCCGTCCTCGCCGGCACGCCGAAGGGCTCGAAGACGATCGCCGGCCTCGGCCTGGGCGACGCGCTCGCCCGCGCCGGCGGCGAGGGCTTCGTCGTGCGCTCGCTCGCGGTGGGCGGCCGCCGCGCGACGGTGATCGCGGCGAACACCGACGTCGGCGTCCTCTACGGCGCCTTCCGCCTGCTGCGCCACCTGCAGACGGGCGGGGATCCCGCCGCGATCGAGATCGCCGACGCGCCGAAGGTGAAGCTGCGGATCCTGAACCACTGGGACAACCTGAACCGCACCGTCGAGCGCGGCTACGCCGGCTTCTCGCTCTGGGACTGGCAGAAGCTGCCCGACTACCTCGACCCGCGCACCACCGACTACGCGCGGGCGAACGCCTCCGTCGGGATCAACGGCACGGTCCTGACGAACGTGAACGCCAACGCCACGAGCCTCACCGCCGAGTGGCTCGGGAAGGCGGCGGCCCTGGCCTCTGTCTTCCGGCCCTACGGCATCCGCGTCTTCCTCACGGCCCGCTTCAGCGCCCCCATCGAGATCGGCGGGCTGAAGACGGCCGACCCGCTCGACCCGCAGGTCGCCGCGTGGTGGAAGAAGAAGACCGACGAGATCTACTCCGTGATCCCCGACTTCGGCGGCTTCCTCGTGAAGGCCAACTCCGAGGGCCAGCCCGGGCCGCAGGACTACGGGCGCACGCACGCCGAGGGTGCCAACGTGCTCGCCGACGCGCTCGCCCCGCACGGCGGCGTCGTGATGTGGCGCGCGTTCGTCTACTCGCACGAGACGCCGTCCGACCGCGCGAAGCAGGCGTACGACGAGTTCCATCCGCTCGACGGGGCGTTCCGTCCGAACGTCCTCGTGCAGGTCAAGAACGGGGCGATCGACTTCCAGCCCCGCGAGCCGTTCCATCCGCTCTTCGGCGCCATGCCCCGCACGCCCCTGATGATGGAGTTCCAGATCACCCAGGAGTACCTCGGCTTCGCCACCCACCTCGTCCACCTCGGCCCGCTGTTCGAGGAGACCCTGCGGGCCGACACGCGGTCGAAGGGCGAGGGCTCGCTCGTGGCGAAGGTGGTCGAGGGGTCGCTCGACGGCCACGCGCTGTCGGGCATGGCCGGCGTCGCGAACGTCGGCACCGACCGCAACTGGTGCGGGTCGGTGTTCGCGCAGTCGAACTGGTACGCGCTCGGCCGCTTCGCGTGGGACCCGATGGCCCGGTCTGAAGAGGTCGCCGGCGAGTGGGCGCGGATGACCTTCGGCACCGACCCGGCCGTCGTCGCGCCCGTGACGCGCATGATGGCGGGCTCGCGCGAGGCGGCGGTCGACTACATGACGCCGCTCGGCCTCCACCACCAGATGGCCGAGGGCCACCACTACGGCCCGGGCCCCTGGGTCGACACCGCGGCGCGCGCCGACTGGAACTCGACCTACTACCACCGCGCCGACGCGAACGGCATCGGCTTCGACCGCAGCCCGGCGGGGTCGAACGCGGTCGCGCAGTACGCGCCGCCGGTGGCCGAGGTGTTCGGCGACGCGCGGCGCGTGCCGGAGAAGCTGCTGCTCTGGTTCCACCACGTGCCGTGGGACCACCGCATGGCCTCGGGGCGCACGCTGTGGGACGATCTCGCGCTTCACTACCAGGCGGGGGTGGACGCAGTGCGGCGCATGGAGGCGGACTGGCGCTCGGTGGACGGGCTCGTCGACCGGGAGCGCCACGCGCAGGTGTCGGCCTTCCTCGCGATCCAGGAGAAGGAGGCGCGGTGGTGGCGCGACGCGTGCCTTCTCTACTTCCAGACGTTCTCGAAGCGGCCGCTGCCGGCGGGCGTCGAGCCGCCCGAGCGCGACCTCGCGTACTACGTCGCCATCAAGAAGCGCTACGTCCCGGGGAACTGACCGAACGATGTCTCTCTTCGACCTGACGGGCCGTGTCGCGGTGGTGACGGGCGGCTACGGCGTCCTCGGCGGCAGCATGGCCGACGCGCTCGGCGCGGCGGGAGCGCGGATCGTGGTCCTCGGCCGCGACCACCGCGCGGCGGAGACGAAGGCGAAGGCCCTCCAGGCCGCCGGCATCGGCGCGCTCGGCCTCGGCGCCGACGTGCTCGACGCGCCGTCACTCGTCCGGGCGCGCGAGGCGCTCCTCGCGGAGTGGGGCCAGGTCGACATCCTCATCAACGCGGCCGGCGGCCACATCGCCGAGGCCCGCACCGACAACGCGCCCGCGTTCGAGATGAAGCTGCCCGCCTACGAGGACGTCGTGCGCCTGAACCTCCACGGGACCGTCTACCCGACGCTCGTCTTCGGCGAGGCGATGGCCCGGCGGGGGAAGGGGAGCATCGTCAACGTCTCGTCGATGGCGGCGACGCTCGCCCTGTCCGGCGTCCTCGGCTACTCGGTGGCGAAGGCGGCCGTCGAGAGCTTCACGCGCTGGATGGCGGTCGACCTCGCGCGCCGCTTCGGCGACGGCCTGCGCGTGAACGCGATCGCCCCCGGCTTCTTCGTGGCGAAGCAGAACCGCGCGGCCCTCGTGAAGGACGACGGCACGCCCACCGAGCGCGCGCGGAAGATCCTCGCCCGCACGCCCATGGGCCGCTTCGGCGATCCCGGCGAGCTGCGGGGGCCGATCCTCTGGCTCTGCAGCGACGCGGCGTCGTTCGTGACCGGCGCCGTCGTCCCGGTGGACGGCGGCTTCTCGGCCGACGGCGGGATCTGACGGCGGACTCCTCGCCGCCCGCGTAGGGTGCCGTGAGGCGGACGCCCGCGGTGCGCGCGGGCGCCCGCCTCCGGTGTACGCCTCAGTGCTGCGTCGCCGCCTTCTCGATCCAGTCGAGCCGCGCCTTCCACGGGTCGGCCTTCGCGAGAGGCGCCGGCGCGCCCAGGATCATGACGACGTCACCCTTCTCGTCGTACTTCGGCCAGGGCGGCAGCCCCGGCGTCGCCGGATCGCCCGCCTTCGCGAACGAGACCCAGTAGGCGTTCGCCGCGGCGGCGATCGCCTCGTCCTCCTTCGTCGTCGCGGCCTCGTACTTCGCGCGCGTCGTCTCGAAGACGAACGGGATCTCGGTCGCGTGCAGCGCTCCCTTCACCTTGTCGCGCAGCGACGAGGCGACGTAGGCGAAGCGGTACTGGTAGGTCGGCTGGCCGGCGGCCGACGTGAGACGAGCCACGAGGCGCGCCGGCTCGACCATCGCGCCGTCGCTGGCGATGCCGACGCCGACCTCGCCCTTGTCGCCCTTGCCCTCGGGATCGTAGGCCGCGAGGACCTTGTCCTTGTCGGCGCCGAAGCGGGCGAGCATGCCGTCGACCGCGGCCGGCGGCAGCGGCATGAAGCCGAACTCGCGGTCGTTCGCGCCGATCACCAGCGGCACCTTCGCGTGCTGGCCAGCGCGGATCACCGTCTCCGCCTCGGCGGTGACGATCTTCCCGTCGATCATCGGGCCGGAGTAGGTCGTGGCCTGCGGGCCCATCGACATCATGTTGAGGCCCATGACGACGTCGGCCTCGGGCACCTTGCGCAGCGCCGCGAGGGCCGCCGCGTCCTCGCCCTCGATTCCCTTGGCCTTGGCGAACGCGACACCCACGGCCTCGGCTCCGGCGAGCGTCTTCGGCGTCATGATCCCGCCGGCGCGGCCGCCGCCGGACTCGACGATCGCCTTGTGGAAGAGGCCGCGGGCGAGGGGAGACGTCATCAGCATGAGCACCGAGCCGCCGCCGGCCGATTCGCCGAAGACCGTGACGTTGCCGGGATCGCCGCCGAACGCGGCCGCGTTCTTCTGCACCCACTGGAGCGCGGCGATCTGGTCGAGGTAGCCGTAGTTGCCGATCGGCCCGTTCGGCGTCTCCCTCGTGAGCGCGGGGTGGGCGAAGTAGCCGAAGCGGCCGAGGCGGTAGTTGGCGCTCACGAAGACGACGCCGCGCCGCGCGAATGCGGAGCCGTCGTAGACGGCCGGCGAGCTGCCGCCGTTCACGAAGCCGCCGCCGTGGATCCAGAACATCACCGGCCTCTTCTTCGCCGCCGGCTTCTCGGGCGCCCACACGTTGAGGTAGAGGCAGTCCTCGGCGGGCGGCGTCCCGAGGGGCGCCGCGTCGCTCGGGAAGGGCAGCTGCGCGCAGTCGTGGCCGTACTCGGTGGCGGCGCGGGGGGCCGTCCAGGCGGCGGGCGGCTGCGGCGCGCGCCAGCGCAGGTCGCCCACCGGCGGGGCGGCGAACGGGATGCCCTTCCAGGACGCGACGCCGTTCACGACGCTGCCGACGACGGGGCCGCTCGCGGTGTCGGCCTTCGGCGCGACGGGGGTGACGGCCGCGGCGAGGGCCGCCGAGGCGAGGACGGCGAGAACGGCGAGAGCGCTCTTCTTCATCATGATCACTTCCTCGCCGCCGCGGCGGCGGCCGGGACGACGGTCATCTCGGCGTGCAGGCTGGCGTTCGAGTCGCCGCCGGCCCACAGGTCGAACGCCTCCGCGTCCTGGACCCACTTCCGCTGCGACGAGCTCCAGTAGCGGAGCTCGTCGGGGCCGAGGGTGAAGGTCACGGTCTGCGTCTCGCCGGGCTTCAGCGCCACGCGCCGGAAGCCCTTCAGCTCGCGCTGCGGCCGCGAGTCGCTGCCGGCCTTCTGGTGCACGTAGAGCTGGACGACCTCGTCGCCGGCCACCGTGCCGGTGTTCGTCACGTCGACGCTCACCGCGACCTTCGCCCCGACCCTCACCTGCGCGGCCGCGGGCTTGAGGTTCGCGTACGAGAAGGTCGAGTAGCTGAGGCCGTAGCCGAAGGGATAGAGGGGCGTCGTGAGGACGTCCCAGTAGCGTGACTTCCCGGCGAACGGCGAGCCGTCCGGCGCGTGCGTCGTCGTCCGCGCATAGTAGAGCGGGGATTGTGCGCCGCTGCGGGGGAAGCCGACCGGCAGCTTGCCGCCGGGGTTCACGTCGCCGAAGAGCACGTCGGCCACGGCGTGGCCGCCCTCGCTGCCCGGCTCCCACGCCTCGAGGATCGCCGGCACGTGCTCGGCGGCCCAGTTGATGCTGAGCGGCCGGCCGTTCAGCAGGACGAGCACCACCGGCTTGCCGAGGGCGACGACGGCCTTCAGCAGCTCCTCCTGGCGGCCGGGCAGGTCGAGCATCGCGCGCGAGGCGGCCTCGCCGGCCATGTTGGCCTCCTCGCCCATGACCGCGATCACGACCTCCGCGCCCTTCGCCGCCTCGACGGCCTTCTGGAGCGCCGCGTCCGCGTCGGCCGCCGACTGCGCCGGCTTGTTGCCACCGGGGAACATCGCGTCGAACATCGACGGGAAGTCGCGGCGGATCTCCGGCCCCGGCGCGTAGGCGATCGCCGCGCCGGGCAGCTTCGCCTTGAGGCCGGCCAGCACGGTCGTGGCCGCGGGCGTGTGGCCGAAGACCATCCACGAGCCCTCGGTCGCGGTCATCGAGTCCGCGAGGGGCCCGATGACGGCGACGCTCTTCAGCGACGTCGACAGCGGCAGCGTCTTGCCCTCGTTGCGCAGGAGGACCATCGAGCGCTGGGCCGCGAGCCGCGCCTCGGCGTGGTGCTCGGGCGCGCCGATGACCTGCGCGGCCCTCGCCTCGTCGACGTAGGGGTTCTCGAAGAGCCCCATGCGCACCTTGATCTCGAGGATGCGGCGGACGGCCGCGTCGAGCTGGGCCATCGTCACCTTGCCCTCCTTGACGAGGGCGGGGAGGTGCTCGGGGTAGGGCCCGCTCGCCATCTCCATCTCGTTGCCGGCGGTGAAGGCGCGGAACGCCGCGTCCTTGCGGTCACGGGCGAAGTGCTGCGTCACGAGGCTGCCCGCGGCCATCGCGTCGGTGATCACGAAGCCCTTGAAGCCCCAGTCGCGCTTCAGCACGTCCGTCAGCAGCCACTTGTTGCCGGCGGCGGGGACGTTGTTGAGGTCCATGTAAGCGCTCATCACGGTGCCGACCCCGGCGTCGACCGCGGCCTTGAACGGCGGGAAGTAGACGTTGTGGAGCTGCGCGTCCGGGATGTAGGCCGGGTCGTAGTCGCGGCCGCCGTCGGCAGCGCTGTAGCCGGCGAAGTGCTTGGCCGAGGCCAGGACGCGGTCGGGCGTCCCGAGCTTCGGGCCCTGGAAGCCGCGGACCTGGGCCGCGGCCATCGCCGCGCCGAGGAAGGGATCCTCGCCCGCGCCCTCGACGATACGGCCCCAGCGGGCGTCGCGCGCGATGTCGAGCATCGGCGCGAAGGTCCAGTGGAGCCCCGCCGCCCGAGCCTCCTTCGCCGCGACGGCCGCCGCGCGCTCGTGGACCGACGGGTCCCAGGACGAGGCCATCGCGAGGGGCACGGGGAAGATGGTGCGGTAGCCGTGGATGACGTCGAGGCCGAAGAGGAGCGGGATCCCGAGCCGCGACTTCTCGACCGCGATCTTCTGCAGCTCGTTGAACTTCTTCGTGTCGTTGAGCCAGAGGAGAGAGCCGGCCGCGCCGCGGGCGATCGCCTCGTCCGGCTTCGGCGCGCCCGGGAAGATGGCGGCGCCGGCGATCTGCTCGCACTGGCCGACCTTCTCCTCGACCGTCATCTTCGCGAGGAGGGCCTCGACTCGCGCCTTCACCCTCGCGTCGTCCGCGCTCCCGCCCGCGGCCGGCGGCGCCGCGGCCGCTCCCGCGGCGCCGAGCGCCGCGAGGGCCAGGATCCCCATCGCTCTCTTCACGCGCATTCGCTCCTCCAGGACCGCCGGGGATCCTAGTGACACCGAGTGCCAGAGTCAACACCTGGTGCTATAGTGCCGCCCGTGACGCCGTCGCTCCTGGACCGGAAGCGCGAGCTCGTGCGGGAGGCGATCTCCCACGCCGCGTGGGCCCTCTTCGCGGCCGAGGGCTACGAGGCGACGACGGTCGAGGAGATCGCCGAGCGCGCCGGCGTCTCCCGCCGCACGTTCTTCCGCTACTTCTCGTCGAAGGAGGACGTGGCGGTCGGCACGTCGGACGCCTACGCGGAGGACTTCCTGTCCGCGTTCCGCGCGAGGCCCGCGCGCGAGGCCCCCCTCGACGCGATCCACCACGCGCTGCGCGCCATGGTCCTCGCCCGGGCCGAGGACCCGGACGAGGTCCGGGCCATCATCCGGCTCCTGCGGGAGAGCCCCACCGTGCGCCGGGCGATGCTCGCGCGCAACGCCCGCATGGAGGAGCGCCTCGCGGGGCTCCTCGCCGAGCGCCTCGGCGCCGACCCGCGCCACGACCCCACCCCCGCGCTCGTGGCGTTCGTGGCCCGCGCCCTCATGGACACCGCGTTCAACGTCTGGTACGACCAGCAGCCCGCGGACGTGGGCGCGATGGTCGACGACCTGTTCCGCCGCCTCCGCGACGTGGTCGCCGCGAAGGAGTCGCGCCGGCCGAAGAGCCGCGCGGCGAGGCCCCGCGCGAAGACGCTTCGTCCGAAGCGCCGCGCCCCCAGGAGGAAGTCATGAGCCGATCCCCCCGCCTCTCTCCGCTCCTGTCCGTCGCGGCGCTTCTCGTCGCCGCGGGCGCCATCCTCCGCGCGGACGACGCGCTGCCGCAGCTCGGGAAGAGCCCGACGAAGGACGTCGTCGCGGCGATGACGCGCGAGGAGAAGGTCGGGATCGTGATCGGCACCGGCATGGGGATGCCCGGCGGGGCGCCGGGTGGCGCCGCGCGGTCCGACCGGCAGGGGCCGGTCGTCGGTCACGTCACGAAGGGCGTGCCCGGCGCCGCGGGGACGACCGTCGCCGTGCCCCGCCTCGGCATCCCGTCGATCGTGGTCGCCGACGGCCCCGCGGGCCTGCGCATCCAGCCGAAGCGCGACGGGGACACCCGCACCTTCTACTGCACCGCGTTCCCGATCGAGACGCTCCTCGCGTCCACCTGGGACCCGGCCCTCGTCGAGAAGGTCGGGGCGGCGATGGGGAACGAGACGAAGGAGTACGGCGTCGACGTGATCCTCGGCCCGGCCCTCAACATCCACCGCAACCCTCTCGGCGGGCGGAACTTCGAGTACTTCTCGGAGGACCCGCTCGTCTCCGGGCGGATGGCCGCGGCGATCGTGAAGGGGGTGCAGTCGCAGGGCGTCGGCACCTCGGTGAAGCACTTCGTGGCGAACGACCACGAGTGGAACCGCAACGTGATCGACGTGAAGGCCTCGCAGCGGGCGCTGCGCGAGATCTACCTGCGCGGCTTCGAGATCGTGGTGCAGGACGCGAAGCCGTGGACCGTGATGTCCTCCTACAACAAGCTGAACGGCCCCTACACGTCCGAGAACCCGCAGGTGCTCGACGGCGTCCTGCGCGCGGACTGGGGCTTCGACGGCCTCGTGATGACCGACTGGTTCGGCGGACGCGACGCGGTCGGCCAGATGAAGGCGGGCAACGACCTGCTGATGCCGGGCACCGCCGCTCAGCAGAAGGCCCTCACGGACGCGCTCGCGAGCGGCGCGCTCGACGAGCGCGTGCTCGACCGCAACGTGGCGCGCGTCCTCGAGCTCGTGAAGAGGACGCCCACGTTCGCCGGCTACCGGAAGTCCGACGCGCCGGACCTGAAGGCGCACGCGATCGTCGCGCGGGACGCGGCCGCGCAGGGGATGGTCCTCCTGAAGAACGACGGGGGCCTGCCGCTCGCGGCGAAGGCGAAGGTCGCGCTCTTCGGGAACACCTCGTACCGCATGATCACCGGCGGCACCGGCAGCGGCGACGTGAACGAGGCCTACACGGTCTCCCTCGTCGAGGGGCTGAACGCCGCCGGCGTCGAGGTCGACGCGCCGCTCGCGAAGGCCTACGAGGCGTTCCTCGCCGAGCAGGAGAAGAACCGCCCGGCGCCGACCCGCCGCTTCATGCTCCCGCCGCCGCTGCCGGAGCGCGAGGTCCCGGCCGACGAGGTCGCACGGACGACCCGTGACGCCGACCTCGCGATCGTCACGATCGGCCGCAACTCCGGCGAGTTCCAGGACCGCAGGCTGGAGAACGACTTCGAGCTCTCCGCCGCGGAGAAGGCGCTCGTCGCCTCCGTGGCCGACGCGTTCCACGCGGCGCAGAAGAAGGTGCTCGTCGTCCTCAACGTGGGCGGTGTCGTGGAGACGGTGAGCTGGCGCGATCGGCCGGACGCGATCCTCCTCGCGTGGCAGCCGGGCCAGGAGTCGGGGCACGCGATCGCGGACGTGCTGACCGGCCGCGTGCCGCCCTCGGGCCGCCTCGCCACGACCTTCCCGGTCGCGTGGCCGGACGTCCCGTCCTCGGCGAACTTCCCCGGCAAGACCCTCGAGGGGCCCGACCCGAACGCCGCGAGCGGGCCGTTCAATCGCGGCGACCGCGCGGCGGAGGTGAGCTACGACGACGACATCCGGGTCGGCTACCGCCACTTCGTGACGAAGGGAGTGAAGACGGCGTACCCGTTCGGGTACGGCTTATCGTTCACGACCTTCGCATACTCGGGCCTGAAGCTCGGCGCGCCGACGTTCCGGCCGGGCCTGACCGCGAGCCTCGTCGTGAAGAACACCGGGAAGGCCGCGGGCCGCGAGGTCGTGCAGCTCTACCTGTCGGCGCCCGGGAAGTCCGCGCCGAAGCCCGCGCTCGAGCTGCGCGGCTTCGCGAAGACGCGGACGCTCGCGCCCGGGGAGTCCGAGACGGTCACCTTCGCGCTCTCGCCCCGCGACCTCGCCTCGTTCGACGAGGCCTCGTCGTCGTGGGTCGCCGAGCCCGGGACCTACACGGTGAAGGTCGGCGCGTCGTCGGAGGATGTCCGGCAGACGGCGACGTTCACGCTCGCGAAGGCGGAGACGCTCGGGAAGGTCACGACCGCGATCGGAGCGGGGAAGTAGCCGATCGCGCCGCGGGCTGCGGCCAGTACCAGTCCTCGATCCGGAGCCCGCGGATCCGCCGGAACTCGCGGGTGTTGTGGGTGACCAGCACGGCGCCCTGCTCGAGAGAGGTCGCGGCGATCAGCAGGTCGTGGGGGCCGATGGGCTGGCCCGCCTTTTCGAGATCGAGGCGGATGCGGGCCGCCGTCCTCGCCTCGGCGGCCCCGAAGGGGAGCACCTGGAGCGTGCTCACCAGAGCCTCGAGTCGCTCCCGCAGCGGGCGGGGCGCCTCGGACCGCGCCGCGCCGTAGGCCAGCTCGTAGAGAACGACCGAGGGGATGCCGACCTCCGCGGGCGGCGTCGCGAGAAGCCGGGCCGCGACGCCGCCGCGGCCCTTCAGGAAGTACGACAGGCTGTTCGTGTCGAGAGCGTACACGGCTAGAGCTTCTCGCGGCGTGCGTCGGCAGGCTGAGCCTGCCGGATCTCCTCGGCCTCGGGGAAGTCGGGCCAGGCCCCGGCCAGCTCCCGCACCTCCGCCGGCCACTCGCCGGTCGTGCCTCGACGCACGAGCTCGGCCAGCCAGCGGCTCTGGGAGAGGCCGGCCGCCTTCGCCGCTCGGCGCATGCGCCGCTTCGTGTCCTCGTCGAGGTACAGCGTCACCTGGGCCACGGCGCCTCCAAGTATACGTGCCATTATACTTGACCGAAGCAGTCGGCTCTCGCGAAGCGCTCGGCCGCGCCGACCGCGGCCCGAAGCGTCGCGGCGGGTCGGCGTCGCGCGGTCGCCCGCGGTTCGGGCCTCGGCCGGGAGGGTGCCATGCGGGGCGGCCATTCCAGGGCGGCGCGCGGTTCCCTCGCTCGCCGAACTCGCTGAATCGGGCGCCGCGGGGCCGTAGAATGCGCTCGACCGCGCGGGCCGTCGCCGCCGCGCGCATCGGGAGCCTCACGCATGGCCTTCTTCGCCGCGTTGCCCATCGCCCTCGCCGCCGCTCTCCCCGTCGTCTCTCCCGCCTCGGCGGGGATGTCGGGCGCGGCCCTCGACCGGATCGACGGGGCCGTGGCCGCCGCGATCGCGCGGAAGGACGCGCCGGGAGCCGTCGTCCTCGTCGGACGGCGCGACAAGGTGGTGTTCCGCCGCGCCTACGGCGAGCGCGCGCTCGTGCCGGCGAAGGAGGCGATGACGGTCGACACGGTCTTCGACATGGCCTCCCTCACGAAGGTCATGGCGACGGCGACGTCGGTGATGACGCTCGTCGAAGCGGGGGAGGTGAGGCTCGACGAGGCCGTCGTGCGCTACCTGCCGGACTTCGCGGCGGGCGGCGGCGAGCGCTCGGCGGTGAGCGTCGAGGAGCTGCTCACGCACCGGGCCGGCTTCGTCCCGGACGACCCGATGGACCTCTACACGGGCACGCCGGCCGAGATCTTCGCGCGCAAGTACCGCCAGCCCCTCGCCCACGCGCCGGGCGCGCGGTTCGTCTACTCCGACGTGGGCTACGAGGTCCTCGGCGAGCTCGTCCGCTCGGTCGCCGGCGAGACGCTCGACCGGTACGCCGCGCGCGTCGTCTTCGGCCCGCTCGGGATGGTGGACACGGAGTTCCGCCCGCAGCAGGACGGGATGGGGCACGGCCGCGTGCCGATCGAGCGGATCGCGCCGACCGAGACGCGGAACGGCGGCGCGATCATCCGCGGCGCCGTCCACGACCCGCGGGCGTTCGCGGTGGGCGGCGTCGCCGGCCACGCCGGGCTCTTCTCCTCGGCCGACGACGTCGCGCGCTACGCGGCGGCCATCCTCGCCGGCGGCCGCGGTGTCCTCTCGCCGGCCGGCGTCGCGTCGATGACGACGCCGCGCGTCTACGGCGACCGCGAGCTGCGCGCGATCGGCTGGGACGTCGAGACCGGCTACTCGAGCCCGCGCGGCGAGCTCTTCCCGCTCGGGTCCTTCGGCCACACCGGGTGGACCGGCACGTCGCTGTGGATCGACCCGACGAGCGGCGTGTACGTCGTGATCCTCACGAGCCGCACCCACCCCGACGGGTCCGGCAACGTGGTCGGCCTGCGCTCGCGGGTCGCGACGATCGTGGCCTCCGCGATCACCGACGTCACGCCGGACACGCTGCGGAAGGCCTCCGAGCCGTTCCTGCCCCTCGTCTCGCTGCCCTCGGGCCGCGCGCCGGCGCGGACGGCCGCCGCCGCGCCGGCGGCGTTCGACGTGCAGGCCGGCGTCGACGTGCTGGAGGCGAAGGGCTTCGCTTCGATCGCCGGAAAGCGCGTCGCCCTGCTGACGAACCGCACCGGCATCACGCGCGACGGGCGCAGCACGGTGTCGGCGCTGCTGTCGGCCGCGGCGAAGTCGAAGGGCGTCTCGCTCGAGAGGCTCTTCTCGCCCGAGCACGGCCTCTACGCCGAGGTGGACGAGAAGGTCGGAGACATCACGGACAAGGCCACCGGCCTCCCGGTCGTCTCGCTCTACGGGGACAAGCGGAGGCCCGCGCCCGAGGACCTGGCCGGGCTCGACGCGGTCGTCGTCGACCTCCAGGACGCCGGGGCGCGCTTCTACACCTACCTCACGAGCGTCGGCTGGCTGATGGAGGAGGCCGCGAAGGCGAAGGTGAAGGTCGTCGTGCTCGACCGCCCGAACCCGATCGGCGGAGCGCTCGTCGAGGGCCCGCCCGCCGACCCCGACAAGCTCTCGTTCACCGCGGTCCACACGATCCCGGTGCGCACCGGCATGACGATCGGCGAGGTCGCGAAGATGGTCGCGGCCGAGCGCTCGATCCCGGTCGACCTGGAGGTCGTGCCCCTCGTCGGCTGGAAGCGATCGTTCGACTTCGAGGACACGGGACTCCCGTGGGTGGCCCCCTCGCCGAACCTGCGCACGCCCACTCAGGCGCTCGTCTACCCGGGCGTGGCGCTCCTCGAGACGACGAACGTCTCGGTCGGGCGGGGGACCGACACCCCGTTCGAGGTCGTCGGCGCCCCGTGGATCGACGGCGGGACGCTCGCGCGGACGCTGAACCTGCGGCGGTTGCCGGGCGTGCGCTTCGCGCCCGAGTCGTTCCGGCCGTCGTCCTCGACCCACGGCGGCAAGGCCTGCCAGGGCGTCCGCATCTCGGTGACCGACCGCGCGGCCGTCCGGCCGGTCGTCCTCGGCCTGGAGATCGCCGTCGCCCTCCGGGACCTGTACCCGAAGGACTGGGACCGGTCCCGCTTCGGCGTGCTGCTCGCGAACGGCGCGGCCCTGGTGCGCTTCGAGAGGGGCGAGACGGCGGCGCAGATCGAGTCGGGCTGGGCCGCCGCCCTCATGGAGTTCGAGCGCCGCCGCGCCGGCTTCCTCCTGTACCGGGAGTGAACGACGAGTGAACGACGGCCCGCCGGGTTTGACCCGCGGGCGGCCCCGCTTCAAGATCCACCCGTGAGGATCGCGCCGCCGCCCGACGCCCCCGCCGCGCGCGCCACGGTCCTCGTCGCGAGCAGCGACTCGGCCACCCGCGACGTCCTCCGGCGGGTCCTGAACGTTCCCGCGGTGCAGGTGATCGACGCCTCGGACGGCGTCGAGGCGCTCGCCCTCACCCGGCGACTGTCGCTCGACCTCCTCGTCCTCGATCCCTTCCTCGCCGTGATGGACGGGATCTCCGTGTGCAGCCGCATCCGCGCGCTCCCGGACATCGACCAGCCGCCGATCCTGATGCTCGGGCTGAGCTCCGATCGCGCCATCGAGGTCGCGCTGACCTCGGGCGCCGACGAGACGCTCGCGAAGCCGCTCAACCCGGCCCTCCTGCGCTATCGCGCGCGCGTCCTCCTCGCCCGGCGCCAGGAGGAGCGCCAGATGCGCCTTCTCCGGCGGGCGATCGAGGCGGCGCCCGGCGGCCTGGCCCTGCTCGACGCGCGCTCGTCCGAGTACGAGGTGGCCCTCGCGAACCCCGCGTTCGTCCGGCAGACGGGGTATACCGCCGGGGAGCTGCAGGGCCAGAACCTCCGCGTCCTCGCCGGCCCCGAGACGGACGTCGCCGGACTCACGCAGCTGCGCGAGGCGATGGAGGGAGGGCGGACCACCCGCGTCCTCCTGAAGAGCTACCGCAAGGACGGGACGATCTTCTGGAACGACCTCGCCGCGGCCCCGGTGCTCGACGCGTCGGGGCGGCTCACGCACTACGTCACCCTCCAGAACGACGTGAGCTCGATCGTCGAGGCGCCCGGGCTCGAGGCCGCCCGAGCCGTCGAGCGGCAGGTGGCGGCGCGGACGCGCGCGCTCGAGTCGGCTCTCGCCCAGGTGGAGGCGCGCCGGCGGCTGACCGAGGCGATCCTGAACGCCCTCGCCTCGGCCACCCTGGCCACCGATCCCGAGGGCATCGTGGTCTTCGCGAACCTCGCGGCGCTCCGGACGCTGGGGACGAGCCTTCACGACTGCATCGGCCGCTCGGTGGTCGAGCTCTTCGGCCACCACGAGGGAGTCGCCGAGGTCATCGCCGGAACGGTGCCCGCCCACCGCGAGCACCGGCTCGACTTCCCGACGATCAGCCCCGGCGGCAACCGCTTCTACGTCGGGATGTCGATCACCCCCGCGCCGGAGGCCCTCCGCGACCAGATCGCCTTCATCTTCCTGTTCCGCGACGTGGCCGAGACGATCGACATGGAGACGGACCCGCGCCTGCGCCGGCTGACCGCCGCGCACGAGGCGGCGGTCGCGGAGCCGGAGGCGGCGAGCGGGACGGACCCGGAGCCCGAGGCCCCGGCGCCCGGCGTCGCGCCGCCGCGCCGCATCGTGCTCGCCCTGCGCTACGTCGCTCCCGCCGACCTCGCCCGCGCGGCGATCGAGTCCCTCTCGCAGAAGCGGGAGGAGGACGGCGCCTTCGTGCGCCTCGAGACCGCGGACGACGTGCCGGAGGTGCTGGTCGACCGCCAGCAGGTGACCGAGGCGCTGACGCTCATCCTCGCCGGCATCCTCGAGGGCGGCCCGGACCCGGCCGACGTGCGCGTGCGCCTCACCCGGACCGAGGCCGCGACCGGGCCGAGCGGCCAGCCGTCGCCGACCGCGCAGATCGAGATCTCCTACCCGGGCGGGGCGGCCGGGCGCGACGCCGCCCCGGGCGCGGGCGCCGGCGCGCGCCACCCGCAGCGGCGGGCCGACCTGGGCCTCGCCGAGAAGCTCCTGGAGGCGAACGGCGGGCGGCTCATCCGCCCGCTGCGCGACGCGAGCGAGCCGGCCCTCACCGTCCTCCTCCGCGCCGCCCGCTGAGGCGCTCCGCCCGCTTCGACGGGCCGGCGCCGGATCCGATCAGGCGTCGAACGGGTTCACGACCGGGCAGCCGGCCTTCTCGAAGTCCGTCACGTTGCGGGTGGCGACCGTCATCCCGTGGGCGAGCGCGGTCGCCGCGATGAGGCTGTCCTTGATCGGCATCGCGCGACCGCCCGCGCGGAGCGACGCGAGCAGCGACGCCCATCGCAGCCCGGTCTCCGCTTCCCAGGTCAGGCAGTGGAGGCGGCGGATGCCGGAGTCGAACCAGCGCTCGAGCCGCTGACGCCTTCGGCCGCGCGGCAGCAGCAGGATCCCGAAGCGGATCTCGCCGAGGATCACCGGGTCGACGGCCAGCGACCGCTCGTGGCGGCGGAGCCACGCGACGACGGCCGCGTCAGGCGCGGGCCGCGTGGGCTCGCTGAGCACGTTCGCGTCGACGAGGTACTTCACAGCTCGTCCGTCGACTCGGACGGCACGGGCGTGAAGAACCCCTTGTCCGGGCAGGCGAGCAGCCAGTCCACGACGCCCTCGTTGGCCCGCGAGGCCCTCCTCACGAGGCGGTACTCGCCGCGGTCGACGCGCTCGACCTCGAATTCCTGGCCGGCCTCGACCTGGTCCTGCCGGCGCAGCTCGACCGGGAGCACGATCTGGCCCTTCGACGAGACGCGGGTTCTCACCCCAGTAAGATACGTGTCTTACGTGAGCCGGTCAACGGTCCTTGCCGAGGTGTCCTTGCCGAGGCCGCCGGCCCGTGCGAGCCTCTCGTCGTGCCGTCGGCCTTCGACATCGTCGCGACCATCGGGCCGGCGTCCTACGCGCTCGTCGGCGAGATCGTGGAGGCCGGCGCCACGGCCCTGCGTCTCAACGCGTCTCACCTGGCATCCGACGCCCTGGCGGACCGGGCGGCGCAGGCGCGGCGAGCGGCCCCCGGCGTCCCGCTCGTGGTCGACCTGCAGGGGGCCAAGATGCGGGTCGGCGACCTCGCCGCGCGTGAGATCGCGGCCGGGACACGGGTGCGCTTCGCGGCCGCGCCCCTTTCCGAGAGCGACGCGCCGCTGCCGCACCCGGAGCTCTTCGCCGCGGCCGCCGTCGGGGAGACGGTGAGCGCCGACGACGGCCGCCTGCGCTTCGCGGTGCGCGACCGCGGCGACGGCTGGCTGGAGGCCGAGGCCCTCGTCGCCGGCGTCCTGCGCCCGCGCAAGGGCGTGAACCTGCTCGAGCACCCCGTGCGGCTCGCCGGGATGACGGCCGCCGACGCCGCGCGCCTCGACGCGGTGCGGGACCTCCCTGGGGTGCAGGTGGCGTGGTCGTTCGCCCTCGACGGCTCGGAGGCGGAGTGGGTTCGGGTGTGCCGGCCGGGCACGCCCGTGATCGCGAAGGTGGAGCGCCGCGAGGCGGTGGACGCGCTGGCGGAGATCGCCGGGCGCGTGGACGCCATCTGGATCTGCCGCGGCGATCTCGGCGAGCAGCTCGGTCCGGCGGACCTCGGCCGCTTCGTCTCCTCGCTCGATCCCGGCCGCTGCGCGGGCCCGGTTCTCATGGCGGGACAGGTGCTCGAGCACCTGACGGCGCACCGGCAACCCACGCGGTCGGAGGTCTGCCACCTGCACGACCTCGTGGCCCGCGGCTACGCCGGCATCGTCCTGTCCGACGAGACCGCGATCGGCACGGACCCCGTGAACGCGATCGCGCAGGCGGCTTCGCTGGTCCGGGCGTTCGCCGCGTAGTCCGCAGGGGAGCTCGCGTCCGGCGGCGTTGACCCGTCCCGAAGGCGGCGCGTAGCATGCCCGGGCCGGCCGCGGGGCGGACGGCGGGAGGACAGGCCATGAGCGACTCGATCAACCGCCGGAAGTTCCTGGAGAAGTCGGCTCTGGTGGCCGGCGCGTCGGCCGTGACCCGGCGGGCGCTCGCAGCGCCGCCCGCGCAGGCGGTGCCGGCCCTCAACGACTCGACGGCCGTGGCCGCGAAGCCCGTTCGCCTCGGCTTCATCGGCGTCGGCATCCGCGGCACGCTCCTCATGGAGGCCGCGGCCGGGATCGAGGGCGTGCAGATCGTCGCCGCGGCCGACTGCTACAAGGGCCACCTCGACCGCGCCGGCGAGCTCGTCACGCCCGCCCCGGCCACGACCGGCGACTACAAGGCCGTGATCGCCCGTCCGGACGTCGACGCCGTGGTCATCGCGACGCCCGACCACTGGCACCTGACGATGACGCAGGAGGCCCTCGCCGCGGGCAAGCACGTGTACGTCGAGAAGCCGATGACGCACACGTGGGAGGAGGGCGAAGCGTTCATCGAGGCGGTCGAGAAGAGCGGGAAGGTGCTCCAGGTCGGCAGCCAGTACACGAGCATGGGCTGCGCCGCGCTCGCCCGCGACCTCCTCCGGAGCGGCCGCATCGGGCAGGTGACGCTCGTCGAGGGCAAGATCCACCGCAACAGCTCGGCCGGCGCGTGGTACTACCCGATCCCGCCCGACGCCTCGCCGTCGACCGTCGACTTCAGGAGCTTCCTCGGCCCCGCCCCCGCGCGCGAGTTCGACCTGCGCCGCTTCTTCCAGTGGCGGCTCTTCTGGGACTACTCGGGCGGCCTGCCGACCGACCTCTTCGTCCACCTGATCACCGCGACGCACATGCTCATGGGCGTCCAGGAGCCGGAGTCGGTGGTGAGCTTCGGCGGGGTCTACCACTGGAAGAACTACCGCGAGGTCCCGGACCAGATGACGTCGATGGTCTCGTACCCCGAGGGCTTCGTCCTGCGCCTGACGAGCACGGCGCAGAACGCACACCCCGGCCCGATCCTCACCTTCTACGGGACGGCGGGCACGCTCAAGTACAACGGCGGCTCGATGAAGCTGTTCACCGAGCCGCGGGCGGAGAGCTTCGGCTACTCGGTCCACTCGTGGCCGAAGGCGACGATCGACCAGTTCCGGAAGACGATGAAGCTGAAGGACGACCTGACGCCGCTCGACGCCGCGGAGACCGCGGAGCCGGTCGAGTGGAAGTCGGCCGACGAGGACTCGACGCGCGCCCACATGCGGCACTGGGTCGAGTCGATTCGCGGGAACGAGAAGCCGATCGAGGACGTGCGCTTCGGCCACCACGCCGCGCTCGTCGGCCACATGTGCAACGTGTCCCACCGCGCGGGCGGCAGGACCGTACGGTGGAACAAGACGACGCGGAAGGTCGAGGTCTAGGGTGGCCCGAGGACCGCTGCGCGCCGACGAGCTCGCGCCCTACCCGCGCGACGGGTACGTGCTCGCGAGGGCCCTCTTCGACGCACGGGAGATCGAGCTGCTGCGCCGCGCGGCGAAGGAGGACAAGGCCCTCGACGACCACGCGTTCGGCCGCGCGGACGGCGAGGGCGGCGTCGTGCGCCTGTCGCTGTGGAACCACCCGGGCGACGGGATCTACGGCCTGTTCGCGCGGTGCCGCTCGGTCGTCGACACCTGCGAGGCGATCCTCGGCGACGAGGTCTACCACTACCACTCGAAGATGGTGATGAAGGAGGCGCGCGTCGGCGGCGCGTGGGCCTGGCACCAGGACTACGGCTACTGGTACGAGAACGGCGTCCTGTGGCCCGACCTCGTGAGCGTCTTCATCGCCGTCGACCCGGCCACGCGGGAGAACGGCTGCCTCCAGGTGCTGCAGGGCTCGCACCTGTGCGGCCGGGTCGACCACGTGCTGACGGGCGACCAGGCGGGCGCCGACGCCGCGCGCGTCGGCGAGATCGCGAAGCGCCTGCCGCTCGTCCACGTGGAGATGGAGCCGGGCGACGCGCTCTTCTTCCACCCGAACCTGCTGCACCGCTCCGACCAGAACCGCTCGGAGCGCCCGCGCTGGTCGCTCATCTGCTGCTACAACGCGAAGCGCAACGACCCGTTCAAGGAGTCGCACCACCCGCGGTACACGCCCCTCGCGAAGGTCGAGGACGGGGCGATCGTCGCGGCGGGGGAGAAGCGCTTCGCCGACGCCGGCGAGGTGGGCTGGCTCGATCCCGGCCGCGACGCGAGTGCTCGGGGCCTCGCGGACAGGAAGCGCGGATGAGCGCCGCGGCGGCGGAGGGCGGGAAGCGGCTCCTCTGCTACATGAACCTGATGGCGGTCGAGGACCTTCCGGCGTGGTCGGCGGGCCCGCGGACGAGCGACCTCCCGCAGGTGCTCGAGGCGATCCACGAGGCGGGCTACGACGGGGTGCAGTTCACGGGGCCGATCGGCGAGCGCGAGGCCCGGCTCTGCGAGGGCCTCGCCCTCGGCCGCTGCTCCTCGGGCCGCGTCAACGAGCCGCGCGAGGCCGACGAGCTCGCCGCGCGCCTCGCCGGCGAGGGCCAGGCGTGCGGGACGATCCACCTCGGCTGGGGGATGGAGGACGAGGCGCGGGCCGGCGCCCTCGTCGAGGCGGTGCTCGCCGCCTCGGAGCGGCGGGGGATCCCCCTCTACGTCGAGACCCACCGCGCGACGGTCTTCCAGGACCTGTGGCGCGCGGTGCAGCTCGTGCGCCGCTATCCCCAGCTGCGCTTCAACGGCGACTTCTCGCACTGGTACACCGGCCTCGAGATGGTCTACGGCGGGTTCGAGGCGAAGCTCGCCTTCGTCGCGCCGGTCCTCGACCGCGTGCGCTTCCTCCACGGCCGCATCGGCAGCCCGGGCTGCATCCAGGTGAGCCTCGGCCACGACGAGTCGAAGCACGAGCCCTACGTCTCGCACTTCCGGGCCCTGTGGACCGCGTCCTTCGCCGGCTACCGCCGGGACGCGACGGCCCGCGAGCCGTTCCTTTTCGTCCCCGAGCTGCTGAGCCCGCGCATCTTCTACGGCCGCGTCTTCCCCGGCCGGGAGGGCGCCGCGCGGGAGGAGGGCGACCGCTGGACGGACTCGTTCACGCTGTGCCGCATCGCCCGGGAGTGCTGGGCAGCCGGCGGCTGATGCCTCAGGGCACGCTCGTGTCGAAGGACGGCGGCAGGGTCTCGTCCGGGGCGCCTCTTCCTCCGTGCCTCTCCACGCCGTTCGCCCGGCGGTGCCTCTCCGGCAGGGCCGCGAGCGCCGCGAGCAGCGCGGCCGTCGGCGCCGCCTGGGCGTCGAGCCGCACGAGGCCGTGCAGGACGAGCGCGAGGAGGCCGACGAGAAGCCACGGAGAGTGCCGCGCGCGGCGCACGGTGACGAGAGCCGCCCAGGCCGCGATCGCCACCCCGGCGAGGCCGCCGTCGGCGGCGAGGGCCAGCCAGCCGGGCAGGGAGGCAGGCGAGCTCCCGAGGCCCGAGCCGACGAGCCAGGCCGTCGCGTCCATCGCGCCGAGCCTTTCGCACCACGCGAGGCGCGGGGCCGCGTCGTCGACGACCCGCGCGCCCGCCTCGCGGGCTTCGAAGGGAACGAGGCCGATCCAGACCATCGCCGCCGCGGTGAGGAGCAGGGCCGCGACCCAGGCCGCCCCGCGCCGCCACCCGTGGCGCCCGGCGAGCGCGAGGCCCGTGGCGCTCACGATCGAGAGCAGCGCCCCCGGCGCGCCGGTGGCGACGAGCCCGGCGAAGGCTACGACGGCCGGAAAGCCGGCCTCCAGGATCCGCCAACCGTCGCGGCGGGACAGGACGAGGATCCACCGCTGGACGCCGGGCGCGGATCCAAGCCGCGCGCGGTAGGGCTGCCAGGCGTC
>WBZP01001169.1_pt1 | contig 33191 bp, 34 predicted proteins | sample 5204301 | NCBI WGS metagenome assembly WBZP01 (sample SAMN12412401, study PRJNA552823) | activated sludge metagenome | isolation source: activated sludge from nitrification reactor of wastewater treatment plant... | place: USA: Pennsylvania | collected 2017 | reverse complement strand
GGTCGTCGGTGAGGCAAGATCTAATTCTCCCAAGACGCGAGAGAGGCCGAATCCCACGATCAGCCCATCGAATGCCATGCAGATTCGTCTGAAGGTCTCGGGATCCATCAGCCGTATCACATATGTCCCAAGTGGAATCCCAAGCATGATGCTCGGAATAATGTACGGAATAATTTCCATGCTGCCTGCGCTATAGAAGCCGATAAATACATAGGCGATTGCCGTCAGCGACGATTCCGCTAAGCGAATGATTCCCAGTGCCGCACGGAAGTCTTGCTTGGGATATCCCTGGTTGTTGAAGAGAAGCGCCAAGGGTGGGCCCGAAATTGTCGTGACGGAATACAGGGTACCCAGTCCAAGTCCGAATGGAACGGCGATGGCTTTTTCCGCACGGATGGGCTTCCGAATACCTGCAGCCTGCAGAAGAATCAAGGGCAACAGGAACATATAGGTAACGAACTTGATCCAAGCCGGTTGTACTAAAAAGAGGAGGTAGCTACCGACACCGACTCCCACTGCGAGGCCACCCAAAATTGGAGCGACGCGCCAGAAGACGCTCGGAATACTCTTTCGGTTCACGAACAACACATAGGCATTGATGACCAGTTCAACCAAGACAAGAGCTGGGTTGAGGATCCGATTGGTATAAAACAGCAGGGCAATCGGCACCGTAATAGAGGAGAAGCCATAGCCCAGTGCGCCATTGACCGTGGCTGCGACAAACGTAATCAGGACCAGGACGAGCGTATCCATGAGCGATTACCCTCTCCCGTCGCCTGCGGCAAAGTCGGCCAGTGAATAGTGATCGAGTATCCCAGCGATGGCATCACGGACGGTGCCCATGGCCTGCTGCACGGGGCAGCGAGGTTTATCCGCGTAGGGACAGTCATTGCATTTCTGATAGGCGGTTTTGCTGACACAACTGATCGGGGCGAGTGGGCCATCGAGGATCCGAATGACTTGGCCCAAGGTGATGTCTTTAGGCTGCTTGATGAGTGCGTATCCGCCTTTCATTCCCCGTCGGCTTGAAACCAGTCCGGCACGTTTGAGCATGAGAAGGATCTGCTCCAGGAATTCGATGGGAATATGTTGGCGGGCCGCGATCTCCTGTCGTTGAAGGGTGGCCTTTCCATGAGCCAACGCGAGCTCGAGCAGTGCTCGAAGACCATATTCGCTTTTCTTAGAAAGCTTCATGTCGGTGAAATAAGAGTAAGTTAGTCAACATCTTCTACAATAGGAGAAACCTCTTACTCACGTCAATCTCCAAATTCTCGAGGAAATGCTGCTGAGTCTATCTCGTCATGGGCTCACGTCGGCTTCAGATGCCGGATCTTCAATCGGAAACGGCTTGTTCCTTGACAGGGTAAAAGCGTTCTTGCTAGCTTGACGTCCTATCTCACAGGCAAGTATCAGATCATCTCCCCTGGCCAGGCTGTAGACTGAGTGACGTTCCAAGAACTGATCCTGACCCTCCATCGTTTCTGGGCTGATCAAGGTTGTGTCATTCACCAACCGTACGATATGGAGATGGGGGCTGGGACGTTTCATCCTGCCACCTTTCTCCGCTCATTGGGTCCAGAACCGTGGCGTGCTGCCTACGCACAGCCTTGTCGTCGTCCAACGGACGGCCGCTATGGGGAAAACCCCAATCGCATGCAGCACTATTATCAGTATCAGGTCGTCCTGAAACCGGCTCCCGACAATATCCAAGAGCTGTATCTGGAAAGTCTGGCCCGGCTGGGAATCAATCCGAAGCACCACGATATCCGTTTCATGCAGGATGATTGGGAGTCGCCGACCTTAGGCGCGTGGGGTTTGGGGTGGGAAGTACGGTTGGACGGGATGGAAATCACCCAATTCACCTACTTTCAAGAGATCGGAGGGATCGAGCTAAGCCCCATCACGGGAGAAATTACGTATGGGACCGAGCGGATCGCCATGTACTTGCAGCAAGTGAACAATGTGTTCGATCTGGCCTGGACGGACTCGATCAGGTATGGCGATATTCACCATGAGACCGAGGTGCAGGGATCGCGATACAACTTTGAACAAGGCAATGTGCCAATGCTGATGCAGCTCTTTCAATCGTATGAAGCGGAGTGCAAGCGGCTATTGGCACAGACCGACCAGCGGTTGACGTTGCCCGCCTACGACTACTGTATCAAGTCATCCCATGCCTTCAACCTCTTAGACGCGCGCGGGGCCATCAGTGTGGCAGAACGGACCGGGTACATCGCCAGAGTGCGGGCGCTGGCCAGGCAGTGCGCCGAGCGCTATATCGAGGAACGATCTGCGATTGGGCATCCGCTGTTGAACCGTGAAGAGAAAACCGTCAAGTCTAGTAGGTCTCGCTCGAAGCCTGGGACAAGACGAATCTAATTTCGTTATGGCGACACGAAAAACCACGGGATTACGAGACACCAAAGCGAAGAAAGGGAAGAGGACTCCCGCGCCTTCTGTCGCTGAGCTGCTGTTGGAAATTGGCGTCGAAGAACTGCCGTATCAGGTTATCGCTCCCGCGCTGGGCTCACTCAAGGAATCCGCTGAACGTCTGTTTTCCGATCAACGACTGACCCTTCAGTCGATCCATACTATGGGTACGCCACGTCGCCTGACGATTGTGGTGAATGGCTTGGCTGCGAGGCAGACGTCCATGACGAAGGAAGCGATGGGGCCATCGAAAGCCGTTGCCTTCGACCAAACCGGTCAACCGACCAAGGCGGCTGTTGGGTTTGCCGCCGGCCAGGGTGTCGCGGTCCAAGAATTACAAGTGAGACAAACGGCCAAGGGGGAATACTTGTTTGCGGTGAAACATGAAGCAGGTCGCTCAACGGCTGCGGTGCTGGTCGATCTGCTTCCGCAACTCGTATCAGGCCTCTCGTTTCCCAAAGCGATGAAGTGGAATGAGACCGGTGTGCGGTTTGCCCGTCCCGTGCGGTGGGTGGTTGCGGTCTACGGAGGGGCGGTCTTGCCGATCAAGGCAGCCGGGGTGACCGCATCGAATCAGACAAAGGGGCATCGGGTATTGGGTGGAGGCAAGTGGGTGTCGGTTCGCGATGCCGCTTCCTATCGCAGCACCTTGGAGCGTCAGGGGGTCATTGCCGATACTCAGCGCCGTCGCCAGGTGATTGAGGAACAGATCGCCACTATTTGTCACAAGGCCGGATTGCAGCTGAATCAAGACGAAGCCTTGCTCGACCAAGCGGTGTACTCGACCGAGCAACCGACCGCCATCATGGGGTCGTTCAAGGAGGCCTATTTGGATGTGCCGGAGGAGATCCTCATCACCTCCATGAAAGAGCATCAGGGTTTTTTTTCGTTACGACACAAGCACACCAGGAAGCTGGCGCCCCATTTCATCACCGTCGCAAACAACCGGGCCAAGGATATGACCCTGATCCGTGAGGGTAACGAGCGGGTGTTGGCTGCACGATTGGCCGATGCCAAGTTCTTTTTTGACGAAGACCGAAAGGTCCGTCTCGAAGAGCGGGCAGAGAAGTTGGGTGGAGTCACATTCCATCAGAAGCTCGGGACGATGGCCCAGAAACAGGAACGAGTCAGGAAGCTAGTAGGGTTTGTTGCCGAGCAGGTCCTGTCCAGCCAGACTGAGTTACGACAGATTGCGGAGCGGGCGGCCTCCCTATCCAAAGCCGATCTCCTGACCGGCATTGTGGGGGAGTTTCCAGAGCTTCAAGGTATCATGGGAGGCGAATATGCCCGGCATGACGGAGAATCGACGGCAGTCGCGCAGGCGATTCGGGAACAGTATCTCCCTAAGGCCCTTGAAGGGGAGTTGCCGGAAACCGAGGCGGGGCAGGTGCTCTCGCTCGCAGACCGACTGGATTCCATCGCGGCATTTTTTCATGTGGGCGTGGTTCCGACAGGGTCGGAGGATCCGTTTGCGCTTCGGCGGCATGCCACGGCGATTGTGCGCATCATACTGGAACGAACGCTACGGCTGAATCTTGCCGACCTCATTGATCGAGCAACAAGCCTGGTTGTCGGTGACGGCTTCAAAGGGGGGGCAGATCTGCCGCAGGTAGGACAGCGACGAATCATGGACTTCCTCTTCGAACGGGTTCGACACTATGTTCGACTCGTGCATGAGTTACGCGACGATGTGATTGAGTCGGTGTTGAAACCAGCTCACGGTTCGATGATCGATCTCGTCGATCTTGTCCAGAAGATGAGGGCGATCGAAGCCGTCACGACGAAACCGGATTTTGATCCCTTGATCGTCGGTTTCAAGCGGGCGCATCGGCTTGTCGAGAAAGAGCAATGGACCAGAGAGCCGGTGGATGCCGCACGGTTTCAACATCCGGCGGAGTCAGCACTCCATCAGGCAACGATGGGCGAGCATCAACAGATCGAGGCTTCCATTCAAGCCGGTGCGTATGATCGGGCACTCGATGCGCTGGTCCGCCTCAAGCCGGTCGTCGACGATTTTTTTGCCGGTGTGATGGTCAATGCCGATGATCAGGCGGTTCGTAGCAATCGGTTGTCCTTACTCAAGGAAGTCGATGATCTGTTTATGTCATTCGCAGACTTTTCCCAGATTGTGGTACAAGGGCGGTAGGTAGGTCGAATCGAACGAACCACGGACGATCTGTACTGAGGGTCGTATTCCCCGGAGTTGTGATGGATCAGCCGGTGACGGATGAGCGCCGTCGGGCGGTGAAGATCCGGCGATTTTCTTTGGTGGTCTCCCTGGCTCTGATTGTCGGCTGCAACGCTGTTCTTTTCGCTGGGTTCAGAATGAGCGGCATCAACTTGGATGATCTGGTCAAAACCCCCGATCTGTTCGACGCCAAACACGATGTCTGCCTTCGGCTGTCGTGGCAGTCATTGCCCGGGGCGAGCGAACCGGTCAGGCTTTGTTCGGAATGGCTGAATCTGTCTGATCCGAGCGGCACGACCCACTCCCTCCAGCCCGACACGAAAATCAAGAAGGGGCCTGATGGCCAGTACTATGTCGATCACGCGGTGCAAGCCGACTATCGATTGTTGTTGCTGCTGTTGTTTGTCACCGCCATTATCATTGGGGGCGTCCGCGCGAAGTGGTTCTTGGTGAATCGCTACCGCATGCGTCTGGAATCAAACGACGGTCATCGCGCGTCGCCTGTTCGTTGATACGCAAGCTTCCTGGAAGGAGAAGTCACGTGGCAAAAAAATACGTCTATTACTTTGGAGACGGGAAAGCTGAGGGCACCTCCAATATGAAGGAGTTGCTCGGTGGAAAAGGCGCGGGGTTGGCCGAGATGACCAATCTTGGTATCTCCGTTCCGCCAGGCTTCACGATCACGACCGAGGCCTGCATTGAATATTACAAGCAGGGGAAGAAATATCCTCCTGGGATGTGGGAGGCGACGTTGGCCGCGCTCAAGCGCGTGGAACGGTCGATGGGCATGGGGTTCGGCAATCCGGAGAAACCGTTGTTGGTGTCCGTGCGATCCGGTGCCCGCGCCTCAATGCCGGGCATGATGGACACAGTGCTCAACGTGGGCCTCACGTTGAAGACGGTTGAAGGGCTAGCTGCCAAGACGAAGAACGAGCGGTTTGCTCAGGACAGCTATCGTCGTTTTGTGACGATGTTTGGCAGCATCGTCATGGGAGTGCCTCGAGAACATTTCGAAGCGATTCTGAACCATAAGAAAGAAGAGATGAGCGTCTCCCATGAGACACAATTGGACGCACGTGCCTTGCGGGACCTCGTCGACCGATTCAAGTCGTTGATCAAGGAAGAAACCGGAAAGGAATTTCCGGACGATCCAAATGAGCAGCTGCGGATGGCAATCAACGCGGTGTTTTCATCATGGAATGGTGCGCGCGCCATCACCTATCGGCGATTGAACGGTATTCCGGAACATTGGGGTACTGCGATCAACGTCGTTGCCATGGTGTTCGGCAACATGGGCGACACCAGTGGGACCGGTGTGGCGTTCACCCGTGATCCAAATACCGGTGAACATACATTCTTCGGCGAATGTCTGATGAATGCGCAGGGCGAAGATGTCGTAGCTGGTATTAGAACGCCGTTGCCGGTCAACGCGTTAGCGAAGAATGTCCCTGCCGCATACAAGGAACTCGAACACACCTATAAGAAGCTTGAAAAACATTATCGAGACATGCTCGACCTGGAATTTACGATCCAGGAGGGCAAACTCTATATGCTGCAAACGCGAGTCGGAAAGCGGACCGGGATCTCGGCGGTGCGTATCGCTGTTGAAATGGTGAAAGAAGGCTTGATCACGAAGCGTGAAGCGGTGCAGCGGGTTGGTCCGGATCAGCTCGCGCAGTATCTCTATCCGATCTTCGATACCCAAGCTGAAGCGGGGGCAACCCCATTAGGCAAGGGATTGCCGGCCGGACCTGGAGCGGCGGCGGGGAAAATTGCCTTGACGCCGGATCGTGCGGTCGAGATGAAGACAGCTGGGCAACGGGTTGTTCTCGTTCGTGATGAAACCAGCCCCGATGATATTCATGGCATGAACGCCGCATCTGGGTTTGTGACGGCGCGAGGCGGAATGACGTCTCATGCTGCGGTGGTGGCAAGGCAGATGGGCAAAGTCTGCGTGGCTGGGTGCGAAGCAGTCGAGGTCATCGATGCTCAATCGGTACGGATCGGCTCAAAGGTGTTCCGGGAAGGCGACTACCTGTCCGTGAATGGATCGACCGGTAACGTGTACGACGGCGACATCCCTGTTATGGAATCCGAGATCATTCAGGTGGTGCAGGGAAAGCTGGATGCCAAGAAGTCACAAAAATATCAGCTCTTTTCCACCATTCTCTCATGGGCCGACAGTGTACGGGCGATGAAAGTGCGAGCGAATGCCGATGTGCCGGACCAGGCCAAGATCGCCAGAGGGTTCGGGGCTGAAGGGATCGGGCTCTGCCGCACGGAACATATGTTCTTTGCCGAAGACCGTATTCCGATCATGCAGAAGATGATTCTGGCCCGGACGAAAGAGGATCGGGAACGGTATCTGGAGCAGCTGTTGCCGCTGCAGAAGCAGGACTTCATCGGGCTGTACCGTGAGATGGAAGGGTTTCCCGTCACCATTCGCCTGCTCGATCCGCCCTTGCATGAGTTTTTGCCGAAGCGTGAAGAATTAATGGTAGAGATTGCGCAGCTCGAGTTGACTGGGAATGATGGGGCCAAGCTCGAGGAGCAACGTCGCTTGTTGGCTCGCGTGGAAGAGCTACATGAGTTTAACCCCATGCTTGGGCTGCGGGGATGCCGGTTGGGAATTACAATGCCGGAGATTACGCGTATGCAGGCGCGGGCCATTATCGAGGCGGCCTGCGAGCTGGCAAAAGAAGGCAAGAAAATCGTTCCGGAAATCATGATTCCGCTCGTGGGCATGGTGGCGGAAATGAAGTCGCAGAAGGATCTCATCCGCGAAGTCGCGCAAGAGACGATGAAGCGCTACAATGTGAAACTCTCATATCTTGTTGGGACGATGATCGAATTGCCACGCGCGGCGGTGACCGCCGAACGGATAGCGGAAGAGGCCGAGTTCTTCTCATTCGGGACGAACGATCTGACACAGACGACGTTCGGTTTCTCACGCGATGATGCCGCCAAGTTTATCGACTACTATCGGACGGTGAAGATCATGGATGCGGATCCGTTCGCCACGCTCGATCGTGAGGGTGTCGGCTCATTGATGAAGACGGCCATTGCTGGCGGGCGCAAGTCACGGCCAGGGATCAAGCTTGGGATCTGTGGCGAGCATGGCGGTGATCCAAGTTCCGTTGAGTTCTGCAATCAATTGGGGTTGGATTATGTCAGCTGCTCACCCTTCCGTGTCGCGATTGCGCGATTGGCGGCGGCACAGGCAGCGATTGCAGCAGCAGACGCCAAGTCACCAGCAGCACCCAAGAAAATCGCGAAAGTGTCAGCCAAGGCGGCGGTGAAATCCGCAAAGGTATCAAAATCTTTAAAGCTATCCAAGCCGGCGCCCAAGCGGCCTTCAGGCAGCCGCAAGAAACGGTGACCGACCGTACACGAGATCTCCACTATATGACCCTGGCCCTTCGCCTGGCGGCGAAGGGCCAGGGCACGACGAGCCCGAATCCGATGGTCGGTGCCGTCGTCGTCAAACAGGGCCGGATCATCGGCCGGGGTTTTCATCTCCGACCCGGAACTCCTCACGCAGAAATACTCGCCTTGCAACGAGCCGGAACGCAGGCACGAGGCGCCACACTCTATGTGACGCTTGAGCCCTGCTGCCATCTCAAGAAACGCACTCCACCTTGCGTGCCTGACATCCTGCGCTCCGGCGTGAGCCGTGTTGTTATGGCGATGCAAGACCCCAATCCATCAGTACAGGGGAAGGGAACCGCTGCGCTTCGTCGAGCCGGACTCTCCGTCATGGTGGGAGTAGCCCGACCCGAAGCGGAGAATTTGAACAAGGCCTATTGCCATTGGATGAAGACGGGCCGTCCCTATGTGACGCTCAAGGCCGGGATGACGCTCGATGGACAACTGGCGACAGCCTCCGGTGAATCTCGGTGGATTACCGGAGAATTGTCCCGGCGGGAGGTTCACCTGCTCCGCAAGAGCGTGGATGCAGTACTCGTGGGGGTAGGGACGGTCTTGATGGATAATCCTGCGTTGACGGTGAGGACCGGAGCAGGGTTGGAAAAACTGACATCACGACAACCGCTTCGCATCGTCGTCGATAGCAGACTGCGAACTCCCTTGAAGGCACAGATCCTGGTCTTACAGGACAAGGCGAGAACCCTGATCGCCACTACTGCTGCCGCTCCAGTAGCTCGACGGTTGGCTCTGCAAAAGAAAGGCATCGAGGTGCTGATCGTGCCGGCGGTTCACGATCAGGTCTCATTGCCTGCGCTGCTCAAGGAGCTTGGTCGATGTGGGATTACGTCTCTCCTCGTAGAGGGAGGAGGCGAAGTGAATGCCGCGATGCTGAGGGCCAAGTTGGTCGATCATGTACGCCTCTACATGGCACCGCTGCTACTCGGTGGCCAGAATGCCAAAGGAGTGATCGGGGGGGTGAGTCCAACGGGGTTGAAGGGAGCGATCCAGTTGTGCCATGTGACGACACGTCTCGTGGGGAATGATTTGGTGGTCGAAGGGGATCTGTGATTGTCTTTGTCCGAAGCCTCATCCTGTTGGTAGTTCTTATTGGCGCGTCTGCTCCAGCGGGTGCGGAAGAGGCAGGACCGGTTATTCCGGACCTCGGGTCCCGTGTCATGCACTATCTCGACGCGGTTGATGGTGATGCGGCTGAACGGCTGCTGCGTGAAATCCTCTCTGATGAGAGCGCGTCCATCGACATCGTCTCTCAGTTGATAAGGACCGGTCGAACCTACCAGAGCCAGCCGGTCGGGGATCGTCCACGTGAACAGATCGTGATTCGTGGGCAAACCTATCCGCTGTCTCTGCTCATCCCACAGACGTATCACGCGTCGAAAACCTATGCCCTTGTCGTCTGCCTGCATGGATTCGGTTTTACCGGCGAAGAATATTTGGAGCGGTGGCGGGCCAGGTTGGGCGAAGACTATCTCTTGGCTTGTCCGACCTATCCGTCTGGTGCCTGGTTTACCAGACGTGCGGAAGAATTAGTCATAGCAACGATTCGGGATCTTCGCACACGCTATCATGTCGACCCTGACCGGATTTTCCTGACCGGCATGTCGAACGGTGGGATCGGAGCGTGGCTCATCGGGATGCATCATGCGCCCCTCTTTGCCGGGATCGCACCGATGGCGAGCGGACTGGACAATGTGCTCATGCCGTTTCTCGGGAATCTTCGCCAGACACCCATCTATATGATTCACGGAGTGAAAGATCAGGTGATGCCGGTGGATTTGAGTCGTTCGATAGCCCGAGAGCTTGACATGCTTGGCTATCCCTATGTGTATCGTGAGCATGAACGAGAGCATCCCATGGCAGGGGGGCACTATTTCCCCAAGGAAGAGTTGCCGGGCCTTGTGGCCTGGTTCAATAGTCATCGCCGTGAGCCGTTGCCCACAAGGCTTACCGTCGTACGAGATGGGAGTCATTTCCAACCGTTCAACTGGGTGCGCCTGGATTCGACTGATCCGATCGCGGCGTTTTCAGATGATTTGGTAGATAAGCGCGACGAGCGAATCAAGCATCGAGTCTATGCAAAGCTGGATGCTTCCGTTCAAGAAGGGAATCGGATCGAGGTACGGACGCACCATGTTCGACGGTACAGTCTGTTTTTGAATGAGTCGCTGATTGATCCGGCCAAGCCGCTGACCGTGATCACGAACGGTCAGGTATCTTTTACAGGGACCGTCACGCCATCGCTGGAAATCTTGCTGCGCCAAGCCAGACTCAGGCAGGATCCACAGCGGCTTTTCCCTATCCATCTCTCCATTTCCGTCCCAACACCGGATCCATGAGCGTGATGAGGGACTTCACTCGCGAACAGGGTGCATGCCGCTGGGCTATTCTGCTGGGAGTCTTTCTCGTGCTCTTCGCCGGTACGGCACGGGCAGAGAGTTGCAGCCTCTCCCCCGTTCATGGAGACCTGACGTTTCCGGTCGAGCGGATTTCTTCGGACTGGACATGTAAACTGCACACGATTATTAAATCGCATACGACCGTCACCCGGGTCGGTCCCATCCGGGTAGCCATGACAGAGCCGCTCTATCGGTACTTGCTCGGTGAACCACCGTTTACCGCCTCGTTGATTCGTCGTCTGGGCCTCGGTTCGTATCATTCTCAGGCTTGGGGGGAACGACGATTTTGGGGTGATGACGGTGAAGGAACGAAGGGGTTCGTGCAGCTGGTCTATGAGGATGCAGAGTCTCGGATTTACTTGCTGGACGGTTCTCATGACGGTCGGTTGCTTCCGCATATCACGGGGAAAGCCGTCGTGTTTCTCCGGATGGGGGTGGTACGAGATCAGCAGGGGAACGAAGACATGGACAGTACCATGGTGGTCTACACCAAATTGGACAATCGCTTCTTGTCAGGACTGGTGTCTTTTCTGCATCCGTTGATTCGCGGTATGGTGACGAGCAAACTTCAGAAGGGAGTTGAGACTGTTCATCGGTTAGGCGTAGACATGCGACAACAGCCCTCCCGTGTGTTGCGTGAAGCGGAACAGCCTCCGCCGTTGCCTGAGCAGCATCTGGTGTTTTTGAGAACCGTGCTTGGTCCTTCACTCGGCTCCACCCAGGCGATCTCGCCTGCCAACACCATCCCATGACGACCTCACGCAGTTTCATGCTGATCTGCACGGTCGGTATGTTTTCCTTCATCAGCTACAACATGGTGCGGATGCCGGCACTCTCCTTGTTCGCCGAATCGCTCGGCGCGAGTCCTGAGCGGATTGGTCTGATCGTGTCGGTGTCCACTCTCACGGGTGTGCTGCTGAAGCTGCCGTCAGGCGCCCTGTCCGATATCTATGGACGGCGTCTGTTGCTCAAGATTGGTGTGGTGGCCTTTGGTTTGCCGCCGTTTCTCTATCTTTTCGTTACGGATCTGGATGCGTTGACGGCGCTTCGGTTTCTGCACGGCCTTGCGACGGCCATTTTCGCGCCAAGTGCTCTGGCCACGGTAGCAGAACTCTATCGTGAACGGCGTGGTGCGGCACTCGGGACCTATACCGCCTGTACACAGTCCGGTTCGCTCTTAGGTCCCTTTCTCGGTGGCTACCTGATCCATGCGGCAGGGTTTTCAGCCGCGTTCATCACATCCGGCATCTTCGGCTGTATCGGCATGCTGTTGTTCTATAGCTTGCATCTTCACGTTGCGGTGCCGCAACGGAAGGAGCAGGGGGTGGCCGTCGTATTGTCTGAAATGTGGAAGGGGTTTGCCGCTGTTGCGAAAAATCGCAAGGTACTGATTACCAGTGTCACGGATGCCGCCAAGATGATTGCGAACGGCGCCTTAATGGCATTCCTCCCGCTCTATGGCGTCGCGGCCGGTTTGAACCCAGGAGAAGTTGGTCTCCTTTTTAGCGTGCAAGCCGGTACCTCCTTCTTCTCGAAGCCGATTATGGGTCGAGTTTCCGATCGAGTCGGACGTCAGCCACTGATCATTCTTGGGCTCTGTATTTGCGCTGCAACCTTCGTCTGTATTCCACAGGTTTCGATGTTCCCAATTTTGCTCGTGCTGTCCGCTGGATTTGGTTTCGGTGAGGCAGTCGTCTCTTCGTCTTCCTCAGCCCTCGTCGCAGACAGTTCGGAATTCAAGCGGCTTGGCGCCGGCATGGGCATGCAGGGGACGATCATGGACATCGGCCATGCTTGCGGCCCGCTCCTGGCTGGCCTGCTGATCGCGAATCTCAGTTATCCCATGGCCTTCGCCATCATTGCCGGGATCCAATTGATCGCAGCCGGCATATTTTGGGTGACGATCACGCGGATGGAGAGCGTACCATCATGAGAATGAGTGAGCTATAATGGGCACACCATGAAAGAAATCGCGACGGAAAATCTTGTCATCGGTGGGCTGGCTGTTCTAGGTGTGGTGGTATTACTCGTCCTGTTCGTTTATGTGGTGAAACAGATCATTATGAGGAAAGAAGACTGATGTTTACCGGTATTGTCGAGGAAATGGGTGGGATTACGGTCATGAACAAGTCGCTGTCTGGAGCCAAACTGACAATCTTGGCTTCGACGGTGATGAGTGATCTGAAAATCGGCGATAGTGTGAGCGTGAATGGAATCTGTCTGACGGTCGTCTCGCGAAGCGAACGCGACTTTTCGGTGGAAGTCTCACCTGAAACGCTCTCAGTCACGACGCTTGGTAGTTTCGCTGTGGGCATGCCGGTCAATCTTGAACGGGCGATGAAGCTCAACGAGCGCATCGGTGGGCATCTGGTGGCTGGTCATGTGGATGGGGTGGGGATGATCCGCAGCCGGCAGCAAGACGCCAATACGATCGTATTCACCATCGGTGCGCCTCCGGAGATTCTGCGCTATTGTGTCGCAAAGGGCTCCATTACCGTCGACGGTATCAGTCTCACAATTAATGCGGTGAACGAGCAAGGATTCAGCATTGCCATCATTCCACACACGGCAAAGGTGACCATACTGGGCCTCAAGCAGGTGAACGACACTGTGAATCTCGAATCCGACCTCATCGGCAAGTACGTCGAGCGGTTGCTTCAAGAACGCAGTCAGCTGTCCAAGACCACGCCGGTCATTGATAAAGACTACCTGCAGAAGCGAGGGCTGATTTAATGGCTGCGACCGGCAGTGAAAATGGAAATGAACAGTACAGAATTCGAATGAACGATCAGCGGAGGATTCGTTTCCTGTGGGCGCAGGGTAATGTCCGTGATGTGGAGATTACGGACTACCATTGAGGTGCAATCTGATGCACAAACGTTTGCTGGAGCCGATACATCCGGGTGAAATTTTGTTCGAGGAGTTTATGAAGCCGATAGACATCATCATCAATCGGCTCGCCCGTGAGATTCATGTGTCACCGGCCCGGATTAGCGCGATCGTCAATGGTAAGCGAGCCGTCACTGCTGATACCGCGCTTCGGCTCGGCCGGTATTTGGGAACGTCGTCGGATCTCTGGATTGGACTCCAGGGAGAGTTTGCCCTGCGAGTTGCCCAACGTACGATTGGACCAGAAATTGAGAGGCATATCCAGCGGTATGTTGCCTGAGAGTGCATGTCCAAAACTGACGACGCTCGGTTTTAGGCAGGTCAACGATACTGTGAATCTGGAATCCCACCTCATCGCGAAGTACGTCGAGCGCTTGCTCCAAGAACGCAATCAGCTGCCCAAGACCACGCCGATCATCGATAAAGACTATCTGCAGAAACACGGGCTGATTTAGTCGGTGGCATCAGTCTTCAGGTCTTGGTCATTAATATGGCTGTGGACCCATGCCTTGCCCCTAGTTGAGTGAATCTCGCACTGCTACCTGCCCGATTAAATTACCACAAAACGTTATGAATTCTCAGAAGTCTCGGCCCCATGAGACTTGACGGAACCTATAGGTCGGCTGAAAATATACCGTGTGCTAGTACATGGCCCTCATGGACATTGTTGAGAGATGAAGACAGTTGAAGTGCGTCGGAATGAGCCTAAGTTGGTCAAACGATGAGCATCGTACAAAATAGTACTAAGAAGGGTACTGAGTTTGAAGAGTTGATGTACCGCTACTTCGCCGCAGAAATTCGGAACGGTCGTTTCTTTGCTAAACCCCAATGCTGCAAGGTCAGAAAAAATCCAAAATACCACTCACGTGATCGAAGTGGAGACATAACCTTTGATGTGTCGATTGAGATCTTTTTGCCAGGATCTACCGAACTTTCCGCTGTTGTGCTTATTGAGTGTAAAAATTATACAAAGGCAGTTCCTGTTGATGATGCTGAAGAATTTTTCGCAAAGGTTCAGCAGGTTGCTCCGGCGAAGGCAAAGGCAGTGTTGGCAAGTAAAGCGTCATTCCAACTGAGCACTCGAAAATTTGCACAGGCCAAAGGTATTGGCTTGCTCCGCTACTTTAGTCAGGACAATTGTAAGTGGGAACTGAGACGATCACCCTCTGGTAGCGTCAGGACGGGAGTGGCTGTTGATGTATCTGAGATTGTAAGTGGCCTGACGAATCCAGATCACATAAGTGAAGTTTTTGATCTGTATCTCCAATCGCCAACGCGTGACACAAATTCACTAAACGACTTTCTTCGAGATTTGTTGTTGGACGATGCGTTTTCACCTAGCCAGCTCAGAGAAATCACGAATACCCGAACTAAACGGTCCAGCATCATTCCATTTATCGAGAAGGGTGAGTTAGAAAATATAGCTACTGGGGTACTTCAGGATATTTCATACACATCTGGGAAAGTTCCACTCCAACATATGTGCGAGTATGAAGCAAGCAGGAGTGGGCTAATCGTGAATCACAACGTGAAGCCACGGCCAGAATTTATCAATCGGCAAGTTCTTGGCCGAATTACTTTTGACCCACCCAAGATTGAGATCTATCATCAAGCCAATCGCAGCCCAGGACGTTTACGATTTACCCTAGCACATGAATTGGCTCATCATTTACTGGGGCATGGAAAGTTTATGCGAAGAGAGTACTGCCAGGATAGAGACTTTTCGATTGAGAGGATGTCCACGTCAGACGAAACCGATATTGCAAGGATGGAGGTCCAAGCCAACTTCCTTGCTAGTAGTATGCTACTGCCGAAGCACAATGTGATCGAAGATTTCAAACATCTGATACATAAGCTAGAACTTCTGAATCGAGGCTATGGTTCACTCTATCTAGATAAGCAGCCATGCAATATCCAGAACTTTGAGCAGATCAGTGCACAGTTTATGAGGCGCTACGGCGTTTCACGTGCTGCTGTTACCATTCGCCTTAAAGCGCTGGGACTCTTGCACGATGTACGGCAAGCAGATGCGTCACATCGTCAAGGAGGGCCTGCTATTCCATTTCAGTGGCCCTAAAAATATGGTCAAATTGCGTTGCAGGAGACCATTGTGAGGAAAGTATGGGGTCGGGAGTCTTTATATGGGTTTTGACGAGCGAGAGTAGCAATATCAGAAACAGACTCCCGACCTTGGCTCTACGTTCTCAATCAGGATTTTAAACCCCGCGCCATCTTTGCTTAGCCTGCTGTAACGGCCTGAGCTACTCGCGCCGCCAAACTCTTTCGGCGGTTAGTAGCAATAGTGCGATCGATCATTGCCCCGCAATTGATGCATTTCCAGGCGTAGAACACGATAAAGAAATCCGAGAACCGCTCCAGCATCATCATCCCCTGACACTTCGGACATTCCATCGATTCCTCCTTGGGTGGTTAGGCTCACAACTGCTGATATACGTAAGCAAGAGCCGCGCCATAGTGATGTAGTGCGGTTTTCAAGGAGTTACTGAATACCTAGCTAAATATACGTTATATAGTTACAAAACGTTGACGGCTGGAGGAATTAATCTGTCAATGTTTTGGCCAAAGGTGATTGTGGGGGTATCAGTTAGGGGTAATCGTGCCAGAGAATAGGAGAGCGGAGTGGATTGCGTCACGACAGACTGCAACAGGAAGTCGCGTAGGTCGTTCTCTCTTCATTCAGCAAAGACGGTTGGATCTGTGGTGTCGGAAGAGGTGTGGTGTTTCTAAGGCTGGTTCTGCGCAGATGATCGGTAGGAGTAGCAGAGGATGAGACCGGCCAGGATGGAGACGAGCACCCAAAATCTTATCTGTGCATCGAAACTCACCGGATCAACATAGATCTTCTACAGTTGTAACAGCACAGCCTAAGTTAGGGGGCGAATACCTTTATGACACGTTTGGGAGATGCCGATGAACAGTTCTTCTATCGATTCTTGTGTTTTAACCGCTTGAGGGCTTCCTGATAGACCGCGAGATCTTCTCGCCTTCCGATCGCAACGACTTCGACCAGGATCTCGTGGTCGATAATCTGGTACACGATACGGACTGATTTCTTTGCTACGTAGAGTTTGTAGTAGCCGGTGAGGTCGAGACCTGCTCGATTGCCAAGATGTTCACCGAGCCGTGGAGCAGTTTCGAGTTTTCTGAGTTGCTTTGAGACCGGTTCTTTCAGTGATCCATCAAGCTGTCGAAAGTCCTCGGCAGCTGCGACAGTGAGGACGACGCTATACCGCAAGACGTTGCTCCTTCAGCAGCGCCTCCAGTGGGACGGTTTTCTTCACTTTTTTCTTGCGCCCCCGCTGTGTAACTAGGCGATGGATCTCCATGTGCTCCAAGAGGTCGAGCGCCTCCGCCATCGTTTCATAATCATCGACCGGCACAATGACAGCTTCTACCTGATTATTTTTGAGGACGACGACCCGGCGCCGATGCCTGGCTTTCAGATCGGTCAGCACTTTTCCAAAGGATCTTGCGACTCGAGATGCACTGAGGATTTCGTCCTTCTTGTATGCCACGGCCATGGGTTACCTCAATGTGTAAGTGATGCGCATAATGTAACGCACAATTATGCGCAATCACAAGGTTAAGATCTCTATGAGGCCAGAACTTGAATCAAGCAATCATGTTTTCTTGGCATTCCGAGGGGCGAGCGACAGCCACGTTTCTTACGGCTGATTCTGCGCGGACGATCGGTAGGAGTAGTAGAGGATGAGACCGGCTAGGATGGAGACGAGAATCCCAAATCCCATTTGGGCATCGAAACTCACCGGACCGACATAGACCTTATATAGTTGTAATAGGATAATCGGCAGCCCCACGGCCAGGGCGAGCGCGATCATGTGTCGTCGCAGATAGATCGGCTCGCCGGGTTTTCGTCCACCTCGTCCCACGTGCGTTACTCCTCAATCGTCGAGATATCTCCAGGGTCCTGGCCAAGCTCTTTCGCTTTGAGCACGCGACGCATGATTTTCCCGGACCGCGTTTTCGGCAGGGACGAGACGATATCGATCTCGGACGGCACACCGATCTTGCCTAACTCCTTCAAGACCTGATCCTTGATCGACTTGATCAACGCCTGACTTTCCTGCTCTCCCTGTTTCAAGATGATGAAGGCCTTGATGGATTCCCCGACGGTCTTATGAGGTTTGCCGATGACGGCAGCTTCCGCGACGGCGGGGTGACTGACCAAGGCGCTTTCCACTTCAGCGGTGCCGAGTCGATTGCCGGCGACTTTGATCACATCGTCGGCACGGCCCATGAACCACATGTAGCCATCTACATCTTTATGGCACACATCGCCGGCCGTATAGCAATTGGGGATCGTGTTCCAATAGGTCTTGTATCGCTCGGGATCCTTGTAAATGGTGCGCATCATGGACGGCCACGGTTTCTTGATGACGGCAAAGCCACCCGCATTGGCTGGGAGGCTGTTGCCTGCACGATCCACGACATCGGCTTCAATTCCAAGGAAGGGACGGGTCGCCGAGCCAGGCTTGAGCGGGACGGTGGGAAGCGGAGTAATCAGAATCGCCCCCGTTTCTGTCTGCCACCAGGTGTCCATGATCGGTTTGTCCCCACCGGTCACACGGTAGTACCATTCCCACGCCTCTGGATTGATGGGCTCGCCGACACTGCCAAGGATTCTGAGTGTAGAAAGGTCAGATTTCTTTGGCCAGTCTTCGCCGTAGCGCATCAGTAGGCGAATAGCTGTCGGAGTGGTATAGAAAATGGAGACGCCGTATCGTTCGATCAGATCCCACCAGCGTCCTGGAGTGGGGTAGTCAGGCTTTCCTTCTGCCGTGAGGATTGTCGCGCCATTCAGAAGCGGTCCATAGACGATGTAGCTGTGGCCTGTGACCCAACCAGGATCGGCCACGCAGAAGTACACGTCATCGTCCTTTAAATCGAACACATATTTCGTCGTCAGGTAGGTGCCGACCATGTAACCCCCATGGACATGGACGACGCCCTTGGGTTTGCCGGTTGTACCGGACGTGTAGAGGATGTAGAGCGGGGTTTCTGCATCGAGTTGTTCCGCTTCACACCGCGCACTTTCCTGCTTGACCCAGTCGTCCCAATCAATTTCCTTTGGGGCTGAAAGCGCTGGCCCAGGCACCTGACGCCGGACGACCACCACATGGCCGACGGTGGGGCAGCTTTTGAGTGCCTCATCCACCACGGGCTTTAGGTTGATGACTTTGCCGCGATCGAAGCCGACATCGGCGGTGATCACGAGTTTTGCCTCAGCGTCGTTCACGCGACTCGCGAGGGCCGGCGCGCTGAAGCCTGAGTAGACTACACTGTGGATCGCGCCGATCCTGGCGCAAGCCAGCATGGCAATGACTTGTTCTGGAACTTTCGGAAGATAAATGGTGACGCGGTCACCTTTTTGAACTCCAAGCTTCTTCAGGGCGTTGGCGCAGCGATTAACCTGCCGATAGAGCTCACCGTACGTGAAGATGCGTTCCTGGTCATTTTCGCCAACCCAAATTAATGCAACCTTATTTTTCCGCCAGGTTTTGACGTGACGGTCGAGGCAGTTGTAGACGATATTGCATCGCGCATCGACGAACCATTTCGCCCATGGATAGTCCCACTCCAAGACCTTGTTCCAAGGCGCAAACCACTCGAGTTCCTTGGCTGCATTACTCCAGAACGTCTCCGGATCCGCGATGGACTTCTTGTACTCGGTTTCGTACTCTTTGATGTAGGCTGCAGAGATCGTCTTGGTAGTCGGTAGATAGGTCCGACTTTCCTTTAAGAGAGTCTCGATCTGATCACTCATGGCAGGCTTGTCTCCTTCTTCAAGGCGGTCCAGGGCAGAAGGGGGCATTATGGAGAAAGTCATGGATACCTGCAACCATGCAGAGAGTGAGCAGTCAGCTCACGAGGGACGAGCACTTCAATGCAGTTTCTTGACACCGGCTATGGCTGGAGATAGGCTCACAACCCCATAATGAATGCTCCACAGAGGTTAAGAATGATATCTGCTCGGTTGATACTTAGGAGATCCGTTACGCTGGCAGCGTCTCTGATGGCCATGCTGTCGCTGATTGTTTTGTCGGGTGCAGAGGCGCAATTGGGCAAGCCGGAAGGGCTCTATTACAAATCCTGGGCGATCGTGATTGGGATCGAACAGTATGTCTTGGCACCGCCGATTCCGGGAGCCATCAAGGATGCGAAGAAAGTGGCGGAGGCATTTCGGCAATTGGGATTTGATGAAGTGGTCGAACTCTACGACAAGGATGCCAGTTCCCGACGCCTGCAGCAGCTGCTGAACGACATGCTGCCGAGAAAAGTTGGCAGGATGGACCGGCTTGTTCTTGTGTATGTGGGCCATGCCGGGGTGATGCAAGACTCCGAGGGGCAGGATCGCAGCTACTTGGTTCCGTTTGATGCACCGATTAATAGCTCCACGAAATCCATCTCGGTCGAACAGTTGAAAGAATTTGCGCGCCGGTCTGCTTCAGCGCACACGCTCCTTATTCTGGATGCACCGGTATTTGGCTGGGAGACGACCGAAGCCCCTGGGCTTTCACTGGAAGGACGGATGGCGCCAGAGTCCGATACGGAGCGGCGGGCGGTGCAAGTCGTGAGTGCGGCAAGTCCGGGAGAGACGGTCAGCCGGTCAGACCAGGGCAGTCGCTTTGTCGAGGCTTTCCTCGGAGGACTGTCTGGTAGGGCAGATCTGGATGGAAACGGTTGGCTTACGGCCTCCGAACTGGGGAGCTATCTCGTACGGCAGGTCGAGGTGACGTCTGGTGGTCTGCAGCATCCATCGAGTCTTCGCATCGATGGTGATGGAGATATGGTGTTGGTTGAAGGCAAGACCTCCAGAGGGTCGGCCGTGAAATGACCTTCCTGAGTCGACCGAGCTCCTGCAAGCAGAAACAGCTGTTGTGGCCGTCAATGGCTTGGTAACTATCCCTGTTCCCCCCCCTTGAGGTATCCCAGGCCGATCTTGATCGCTCGGCGAGTAATTTCTGCCCAACGAGCCTGAGGGTATGCTGAGAGCACAGCAGCCGCTTTGGGGTCCTGGATGTCGAGCGTGAGAATTCTGATGATGCCATCGTCAATCTGGATGTCTGCCACAGTGTCTCCTTGGTAGCGTTGAGGAATCTGAATGAAATGTGCCTTGCATTGACTGATAAAAAAACGCATGTTAGCATGAATCCAACATTTTTTCTCGGGATGTTCTACGTACGGCGTATCTACCTATTTTCTTTAAGGAGGGTTGTATGATCAGGTCACAAGCGACGTACTCAAGACTGGCCGGCCTCGGTCTTGCTGTCCTTTTTGTCATGGGACTCGCCGCTTGTGGGGGACCGCCCAAATGGGTCCAGAAGGGGTCGGGCGTCTTCAATGAGAAAGACAGCAAAGCCTTCTATGGGGTGGGGGCGGTATCCGGAGTACGGAATGCGCCGCTTGCCTGGGAGACGGCAGAGAATCGTGGAAGGGCCGAGATCGCCAAGACCTTTGAAACCTATACAGGCTATCTGATGCGAGATTATGCCGCATCAACCACGGCGGGAGATTTTACGCGGAATACGGAAGAGCAGAATGTTGAGCGGGCTCAAAAAACGATCACGACCGCGACACTCAGTGGGGTCCGGAAGATTGATCAATATATGGATCCCAAGACCAACACATATTATGTCTTGACCAAGCTGAGTTTAGAAGATATGAAGAACAACCTGGAGCAGGCCAAAGAACTCAATGCTCAGGTCCGGGACTTTGTGCGGAAGAACGCCGATAAAATGTTCGAGCGTTTGGAGAAGGAAGAGGAAAAGCGAGGGATTCAGTAGTCTTAACGTCATCAAGCCGCTGCTTCCTTTCGGAGGTTCATCGTGATCCAGAGAATTCGTCTTTCTCTTCTTGCGACGCTGGGTGTTGCCTTTGTTCTCAGCGGATGCGGTCATGAGACCAGGGTGACTCGTGTCGATGCCGGGGTGGTGACCGATCTGAGCGGGAGGTGGAATGATACGGACTCCCGGATGGTTGCCGAGGCGATGGTCAAGGATGCGCTCCAATATCCTTGGCTTGGGAATTTTGAAAAGGCCACTCAGCGTCAGCCTGTCGTCGTCGTGGGGACCGTCCTAAACAGCAGCCACGAACATATCAGCGTTCAGACCTTTATCACGGATTTAGAGCGAGAACTCACCAATTCTCAAAAAGTCACCTTTGTGGCCGGCAAGAGCGAGCGCGATGAGGTGAGAACTGAACGAAAAGAACAGGCGATCTATGCGCGTGAAGAGACGCAAAAGGCTCCGGGGAAAGAAACCGGGGCCGATTTCATGATGAAGGGGACGATTGCCACCATTCTTGACGAAGCAGACGGGGCGAAGGCCGTGTTCTATCAGGTGGATCTTCAGATGATCGATCTGGAGAGCAATGCGAAGGTGTGGTACGGGCAAAAGAAGATCAAGAAGGTGGTTGAAAAGAAGCGGACAGTTTTTTAGCAGAATGGTCAAAAGGGCTGTCCGGCAAGGCCGCAGTCAGCGAAGGGGCGAGGAGGGAGATACCAAGCTTCGTTTGATTCACTCGCTTCGGTCACATGCGAACGGATAGGTTCGTTGCTTCCAGTGCCCTTCCTGCACGTTGAGCCTCTGAGCGAGGCGAGAACGCCGTTGGCCGCTTTTTTCAGTATCCAGTATGCCTCGCGGAATTCATTGAAACCATTCCTCTCACGCTTTGCCCACGGGGGATCTGTGCGGTGGGGGGGGATCTTTCCCATCTCGGTAATCCTGGCCGGCTGTCTCGCATTCCTCTCGACGGGATGCAGCCCTTCCGTCAATCGTTACCTTTTGATCGAACAGAGCCTGCTCGCCGGTCACCCACAGCAAGCTGCGGCGATCGTGGAGCAGACGAAGGACGAGTATGGGGCAAAAGGACGATTGCTCTATGGGATGGACCGTGGGTTGGTCCTGCAGGTGGCGGGGGAATATCAACAAAGTAGTGCCGTATTAGAGCAAGCCGAAGACGATGTCGAGCGGCTTTACACACGAAGCATCCGCACAGAGACCGCTGCCTTTTTAACCAATGACAACATGTTGCCCTACGAAGGGGATGCCTATGAGCACGTGATGATCAACGTGGTTAAGGCGTTGAACTATGCGGTGCAAGGGCAAATCCAGGAGGCTCTGGTCGAGGTTAGACGGATCGATCATCGACTGAATGTGTTGGGCGACAGAGTCAAGGACCTGGATAAATACCGAAATGACGGGTTTGCGCGGTATCTGAGCGGCATCTTGTATGAAGCTGCAGGAGACCTGAATAATGCCTTCATCGCCTATCGAAACGCGTATGAAGCCTATCGCACGATGAAAGGTTGGTCGAAGATGTCGCCTCCTCCCTCCTTACAGGCCGATCTTTTACGGACTACCGAAGCGCTTGGCCTGAACACTGAGTTAGAGAGCTATCGACAAACCTTTCCGGATGCGACGTGGTCGCCTATTTCGTCCTCCTCGGGAGAAGCACTCGCCCACGTGGTCATGATCAGCTATAATGGCCGCGCTCCAAGAAAGGAAGACATGTTTTTAGACTTACCAATCAGTCTTGATGCCGCACAGTTAGTTTTGCTAAATAGAGGAGTTTTTCGGGGGCCGTATCAGAGGGATCGGATGGCGGACAGTCTGTTGTACGGGCTGAATGGGCGGGTGGTTCGAGTGGCGCTTCCGCGGTTGGTGCTGCAAAAAACACGTGTCGCGTTCGAAGATCTGACATTGACTGATGCGCAGGGCCGTTCGTTCTCGGCTCGATCGGAACGGGCGCAGGACGTGACGGCTCTTGCGGAGAAGGGGCTTTCGGAACGGATGCCGGGGATGGCCACGAAAGCCGTTGCGCGAGCCGCCACGAAATTCGCGATGGCTGAGGGCGTGAGTTTTGGAGCACGGCGTGCCGCCGGTAAGGATGCCGCGCCCTGGGTTGGTTTGCTGGTGGAGTTATTTGCCAAGGGCATCGCGGTGGCCTCCGAAGAAGCCGACAAGCGAAGTTGGCAGACCTTACCGGACGAGATCCACGTCGCGCGGGCCTGGGTCCCGGCCGGTCAGTACCAAGTCTCCGTTCGGCCGTCAGGGCAAGGGATGTCGATGACGAAGGACGGACAATCTGTTCCATTAGCTGTGGGGCAGACACTCTTCATTCTCCAGCGGGTGATGCAGTGAGGCGCATTCGCGGAGGTGCGTTGAGGCGGTGGGCGGTGGCGGTGTTTTGCCTCTTCTGTGCGATCGGAGCGAGTGGGTGTGCATGGTTGGGTGGACAGGACAAGCCTGAGTGGGTCGATGGTCGAGCATCAAGCTATCCATCGCCTCAGTATTTGACCGGGGTTGGCCAAGGTGAGAATAGGAGCACGGCTGAGAATCAAGCCTATGCGGCTGTCGCGCGTATCTTTAAGGCGGAAGTCGCAGCTCAGGCTAAGGACTGGGAGGCCTACCTCGTTACTGAACATGATGAGGTCTCGAGTGCGGAGCGGCGGCTGACGATCGACCATGTAACAAAGGTCTCCACTGACAAGGTGCTTGAAAATGTGAGTATCGCCGATGCGTGGCACGACGCAGGGACGGGAGTGCACTACGCATTGGCTGTCGTAAACCGCTCCCAGGCCGAAGTGTCGGTGACGGACAAGGTGATGAGATTCGATCGCGAGATCGAAGCGGATGTGGGAGAGGCTCGGCAGACAACCGACAAACTGGCGAAGGTACGTGCGCTCAGGCGGGCCGGTCGGAATCTGGTGCTACGGGAAGCCTACAATACCGATTTGCGGGTGATCCGCTCCAGCGGACAGGGTATTCCTTCTGTGTATCGAGTCGGAGAGCTATCCGGCGAGTTAACGCAGTTCCTCTCGTCGAATCTGGGAGTGGCTCTACAGATATCAGGAGACCAGGCGGAGCCGATACAACGGGCACTCGCCGAAGGGTTGGTTCATGAAGGGTTTCATGTCAGGGCTGATTCAGGAGATGCTGATGGGGAGTCCTCGGAGGTCCTGGTTCGTGGCATGACTCGCCTGATTCCGATCGAAGTGCAGGATCCGAACTTCAAGTATGTCCGATGGTGCAGCGACTTGGAGATTGTGGAGCTTGGCACGATGCGGGTTGTCGGGGCCGTCGCCCGTGGCGGAAAGGAAGGACATCTGACCGAGCGCGAGGCGACGGCGAAGGTTCTTCGCGTGATCCAGCAAGAATTTTCATCGGATGTGGCACAGGCGATCGCCGCACATATTTTCGGAGAGATCACATTGCCGGCCACCGCGGCGATGCCTGCCGGTTGTCCACGGGAAGCGTCTGCAGGGAAGCGGTAAACCAACACTCATGATGAGGAGGCGTGAATCGTGAAGAAAACAGACGAACTATCCGTCAGTCGGGCTCCGCGTAGCAGAGGGCGGGGGTTGACCAAGTCCGGGCAAAAAGTATCAAGCCGCCTGGCCAAACGGCGATTGAACGAGCGGCTGAAGGAGGACACGGCGTCCTTTAACACGGGGAATCTTGCTGATACCTTGCGAAAAGAAGGATATGAGGAAGCTCCGCTCGATGAACTCCAAGATCGACTGTCCAAGCTTCAAGGGCCGCTTGCCGACATCATTCTGAAAGGGAGGGGGTAACCGAATGCCGTACTACTACTACGACTCGACCGCATTGGTGAAACGCTACAGCATGGAGCGGGGAACCCGCATCGTCAACAAGTTGATGGTGAAGCGTGGCAGAGTCGCCATCGTCCCGACCTGGACCGTGACGGACTTCTATTCCATCCTCTGCGCCCGTGCTCACGAAGGGCAGATCACACGGGATGATTGTTACTCTGTGTTGTACAAGTTTGAAATTGAATCCAAACAAGGGCTGTATCAGTTCATTGCTCCTCAGATGGAGACCTACTTGACCACGAAGGAGTTGGTCTTGGAGTATCCCTTTCTTCGCTCGGCGCAAGTGATGCATTTGGCTTTGGCGTTGGAGCTGAAGCCGTTACGATTGACGGTCGTCAGCACGGATACGCAACTGTTGGCCGCATCGAAGTCCGCCGGGCTGCATATTATTAACCCGGCTGAAGATTGATAGGGGAGGAACGTTGTCGTCCCGTGAATGTTAGGTCACTCTGATATTACTCGCCCGTTCACGGGATGCTTCACGAGTGGTCTGACGAATGAGTTCGAGGACAATCTGGTTCCATCCGGCAGGACCAATACCTGGGGCTCGGATGAGGTTCGGCAGATTGATGTCCGGATCATACGAGCCATCAGGTCGTTGCACCAACACCGGATGATCGACCGTCAAGAGGAGCGGAAGGTCGTTCAAGCTATCGCCGATGCCGATCGTCTCGATCTCTTCGGGTCGGTCTTGCCCCTGCTCCTGTCGTCTATAGCAGCGGAGCAGGACTTCTGTGGCTCGTCCTTTGTCGTTATGGCCGGTCAGATGAAAGAATCGCCCCCCTCTGGTCCAGTTCAGGCCTCGTGTGACGATCTGCCGACAAATCTCTTCAATCAACTTGGGCGGACCGTTGACGAGGAAGGGTTCATCAAACTCCCGAAGTTTGGCCCGCAGCGCATCCTCCCGCATCAGCCCGGTCGTCGTCATAATCTCGTCGACCGAGAGGTCGCCGAATCCTTGTAGTGGGGTTCCTACGGCTTCCTCGATTTGCCGGAGCACATCGCGGAGGAGTGCATAGGGGGTGCCGAGCTCAATGACATGATAGGAGGCACGGCGGCGTGATCGTTCTGGCTGGAAGCCAAAGGTTTCAAGCGGGACATACACCGCCGCCCCGTTCTCAACGATGAACGGGTGTTGATGGTCCAGGCGTTCCCGTAGTGGTTCAATTTCCGCACGAGTCTTTCCGGACACGAGGATGATGGGAATGTGCTCAGCGCGAAGGGCGTTCAACGCCGGTCGCGCCTCGTCGAAGGAATAGGTCTCGCTGTCCAGTAGGCAGCCATCCAAGTCTGTGAGTAGTAGATAGCGTGGCATAGTGGTTAGAGGTGTCGTAAATCCTCGTTGACCTGTGAACGGGAGTGGCCGACCAGACGTCGCTCCAAGAAATCTTTGGCCAGATCCTTTCCTCCCAACCCCAACGCCAGCGCCGCAGCCAGGACGAGGCCGCCCCAGGTAATCCCGAATCCAACCACCACGATATGTTGGGCGATTCCGAGCTGTTCAAGCGCCATGGCGACCGTCAGCAGTTGAATGCCCCAGCGTGTGCCGGCGGCAATCCAGCGAGCCGGCGGTAACCCCGCATTGACGGCGGCGATCAGGACGGCCTGAGACACGAAATTCGAGACGAGGTAGCCGATGATGCCGATGACGGCGGCTGTGACCAGGTGCGGAATATAGGACAACAGCGAGTGGGCGGCCTCGTTGATCGGGGTTACATTGAGCGCACCCAGCGAGGCGGTGGTGGAGAACATGACGATCAGCCAGTAGGTGATTCGGCCGATGATGTAGGAAGGGTCACTCTTGATGCCTCCTCGGAGAAGAGCCGCGGCAATCCCGATCCGATCACAGAGTCGGTCCAGGCCGATCATCCGAAGTAGCCGCTCCGTAAAATGTCCGGCTCCCCAAGCCACAACCAAACCGACCAGCAGGAGGATCATCATGGCCAGAACTTTGGGAAGGATGGCAAGCACATGTTCGCCGAGTGTGGTCACGGGTCCGAGTAACGTCTGTTCCCAGGTTGATGTCATGGCTGGCTCCTTTCAGACCTCGCGGGGGTGGTGCTGACGACATCCCTCGCATCATGGGACTGAGGCCAACGAGTCACAAGATACTCTTTCTCTTTTTCAAACGTTCGACAGAGTGTTTCGATGAGGTGTTCGGCTTCCGCTGTCGTCAGTCCTTGACTATCCAGTACGAACGAGGCGGTTTTCCCTAAATAGAGTGGAGTCAACGCCTTGAGGAGATGCTCTTGAGGCAGCACATTGCGATGGTGTGCCAGTGCCGCGTCGTAAATGATGTGTGCCCACAAGGAATCGGGGATACGGAAATCTCGTGCAGGGACCTCCTGAAGTCGAGACAGCTGGTCGAGTACCTCTTCGGAGAGTATGCGCACCCAAATGTCGTGTAAATCGGTCAGGCCGAGATGAAATAAATCGATCATCCGTTCGACGTTCACATTCACGGGCTCGACGCCCACCTCATATTGGAAGCCGAAGAGCGGCACCTTCCGCGATTCAGTCACAGAGAGCCAGGTCGGGGCATGCGCTTCCATCAGGGCGAACAAGGCTCCTACGACCTGGCGCAACATGGAGGAAAGGTCCGCAGCCGGGTCTTTCGGGTCATGAATCTTGGCACCGAGAAAACTCTGGCAGACCTTGGCGCCGCTCGTGATGGCTTCAGTCGTCATCCAAATGTCGATGCCAAACCGCGCGACATCGGACTCCCACACGTGTTTTTCAAGATAGTGTTGAGCGAGTTCTCCGGTGAATCCGAAGTCTCCTCCGATCGGCTGACGAACTTCTTGCCCGTAGAGGGCGCGAGTCAAGGGATAGGCGATGCTGTTTGTGATGGTGCCGTCGTACTTGTGGCGTCGATAGTAGGGCGCCACGTAATCGTATCCTTCCTTGATGATGGGGCGAAGGAGCAGCTCCATCCACTCAGGCGTGATGCTTCGCACATCCGAATCGACCACGGCACAGGCTTTCACTTTGAGCCGTCGGGCGATCTCGAAAATGGTGCGAAACGCACTCCCCTTGCCGGGGATTCCATGATACGGGGTCACGATTCGGTGCAGGGTACTTTGCCGATCGCTGATGAAGAGCGGTTCAAGATCAACCATTGTATGGGCCACAATGGCCGGTGTTTCGTCGGTGGAGCCTCCGTCTGAGTTGACGAGGACGGCGCGATACCCATGGAAATACTTCGCCAGGCCTGCGCCGACCGCGCGAACGACATGGCCGATCGTCTTTGCATTGTTAAAGCTGGGAATGCCGACCAGAATGTCGGCATGGTGGACTGCATCCAGCAGATCTTCCGTTTCAGCAGTGAGTGGAATCAGGCCGTTGTTCATCATGAGACCGGTTGTCGTGTTTCCGCTGCAGGATCCCAGGCATGGTCTTGCTCGACCGCATCCATGAGCCGCTGGAAAATATCGGGGACGGCGTGGGTCACGCGGCTCCAGTTCGAAATCATGGGGACCCCAAGGGGGTCTTCAAGAAAGCTATCGGTTGCGAGCGTCATCCCGCGGAGAAACACCTCGACCGCACGTCGCTCTTCATGGCGGTCGAACAGCAGGCTGTTGATCGCCGCATCATTTTCGTATCGACTGATGGCTTCCTGCGCGGCCTGCAGGTACGTTGCGCGCAAGGTTTTGAGCGTACTTTCTGAGAGCACCAACCCTTCGCTTGCCAGATTGCGGAACAGCGATTTCGTGATGTCCACGCACATTTTCAACAAACCGGCGTCCGGATTGTGAGTGGAGAGGGTTTGATGCTTATGCTCATAGGCGTCGGCGATATCGGCTTGGCAGATCCGTCGCAGCGCGCAATTTCTGTAGACCTCGGCCAACATCCCGACTTCGAGCCCCCAATCGCCTGGAATACGATTGATCCAGGCCAGATCTCGCACCATTGCAAACTCACCGGCCAGCGGGTACCGAAAACTGTCAAGAAACGAGAGGAGAGAGTGCGGCCCGACCAGCATTTGCAGACTGCGGATCAGTGGCGTGATGAAGAGACGTGTCACACGCCCATGCATCCGGTCCGTCACACGGCTGTAGTAGCCTTTACAAAATTCGTAGGCAAGGTTTGGGTTGGCGATGGGATAGCAGAGGCGAGCCAGATACTGGCGATCGTAACTCACAATGTCGCAGTCATGGAGCGCGATGACCTGGCTTTGGCCCCGAGCCAGGACATAGCCGTAGGCCGTCCAACACCCGCGCCCCTTGCCTTGGTGTCCGATGTCGATCTCATGTGAGACCAGCACATTCAGGATCGCTTGGATGCGAGCGCCGTCGTTCCAGATAACGCGGACTCGTTGAGGGAGGTGGGAAAAGAATTGCTTGGCCAGCCTGAATTCTAAGGCGGAGGCGTGATCCAACGAGATGACGATTTCGTTGATGTAACGAACGTCACTCAGGATATCGACGATGCGCTTGAGGGCTGGTCGTTCAAGTTCCGCATAGAGCGACGGGAGGACCAGCGCGATCGGAGTCGTTTTTGCATACCGCTCCAGTTCCTGCTCCAATTGCTCGGTATTGGGTTGACCGAGCCGGTGCAGGACGGTGACGACCCCATTTTGATAAAAATCTGACAAGGTATCCTCTCGGCCAGTGCCGGATTATTGCTGAAAACTGATTCGACGTAAAGACAGTGAAGCTGGGGAAGCCCCATTCTGCCCAGCCGCTCTGTCATAAAGCAAATAAACAAATTTGCAGGGGGCGTGCCACTGCTGATTTTGGTGGAAGAACGAGCCTGTGGGGGCTTTCTGGCAAAATTGAGGGGTGATTCTCTCTACAAGCAATCAGAGGTGTAGGGGAAAGCAGACAGACTGGATGGTTTTTCCTATGGCTTATCGGTGGACAGCTTTTTCCCAAGGCGCCTAGCCAGGCGGACCATACCGGGGCTGCGGTCATTGGGGCTGAGGAGCACGTTGAGCACATGCAGGTGAGCGTGGTCGGCAAACGCAGCGGAGAGATGTTGTTGGAACTCCCGCTGCGTACTCACGCGTACGCCCTTCCCGCCTCCAACCAGATCACAGATTTTGTCGTATTGCCATTCATGCACATCGTTAAAGGGACCTTCCAAAATCTCCCGTTCCGTTGAATAACCACGGTTATTCAAAAGGATCACAATCGGGGCTTGCCCATACCGGACACAGCTGGCCAGTTCCGTTCCGGTCATCTGAAAGGCACCATCTCCCACTAATACGATCGGACGCAGGCTGGGGTCGGCGAACGAGGCGCCTAATGCCGCCGGGACGGCGAACCCCATTGACGTATAGTAGGCCGGTGACAGGAACTCGAACCGATGGCGGACATGCAGGTCAGCTGCAGCAAAAAGCGATTCTCCAACGTCCGCAATCACGACGGTCTTCTCGGTGAGCACGGTATCCAAATGCATGAAAAGTCCTTCCAGAGTCACCGAAGCATCGAGGTCAGGGGCCGTGAGTGCCGGAACGGTTTTGACCGGGAGTGTGCGTTGGGAGCGTGAAAATGAGGGAAGCGGCGATCGCACCAGCCCTTGAACGAAGTCTTGGAACTTGATGGAGTCATACCGATGGTGTTTGATGGCGACTCGATCGGCAGTCGCATGGATAGTCCGGCCTTCGGATAACAACGGCGATGTCGCATCCAGATCTTCCACATCGGAGAGGATGGATCCCAGGATCAGCAGACAGTCAGAATCGTTAATGAACTGCTGGACATCTTCGCGAGCGATGAGCCCGCCATACACACCGACGTAGAGCGGATGGTCTTCGCGAATGACTGATTTTCCGAGCAGCGTTGAGGCAATCGGAATATTCAGTTGCTCGACGAGCCGAATGAGATCATCCTGAAGTCCGAACCGACCGACTTCTGCCCCCACGAGCATGGCCGGGCGTTTGGCTGATGCCAGCATGATCCGGACTTCGCTGAGCGCTTCCTCCAGCGCGGCGGGGTCACTTGGTGTATCCTCGATACACATCGGTCTCATGCCGCCGGCCAGCGGACAATGGACCATGTCCCTGGGAATCTCGATATAAATGGGACGGCGATAGCGTAGGAGGGCGGCGAAGGCCCGGTCCATTTCGCGCTCGGCAGTCAAGGGATCATCCAGGGTGACTGCGGCGACGGTCATCCGCTCGAAGACCTCTCGTTGCGTTCCGAAGTCGCGGACCATATGATGCAGATAGGGTGTACGGGTACGTTCGGAGAGACCGGGCGAGCCGGTCAGGAGCACCACCGGCGACCGTTCCGCATAGGCGCAGGCAATGGCATTGACGGTATTGAGCCCGCCGACGCAATAGGTGACACAGACGGCTCCGATCCCGTTGATGCGGGCGTAGGCGTCTGCCGCAAAGCCGGCGCAGTCTTCCCGCGTGGTGCCGACGTGTTTGATGGGCGAGGCTTCGATCAGTTGGTAGAGCGAGAGCACGTAGTCGCCGGGAATGCCGAAGATATGCCGGACACCAAGATGATGTAATCGATCTAAGACAGCTGATCCAATCGTTGGTTTGTGGCCCATAAAGTCGCTTTCTATAGAGAGTTGAAAGAGCTAGGAGCCTGTTCGACATTGCCTTCGTCGCGAGGCGAAGGAGAGACGGCGAGCTGCAAGGCCGCAGGCCATGAAAAACCGGAAGTGTATTCGCTGGAATACATTGAGGATTTTTCGAGGCCGAGAACGTTGCAGATGACCGTCGATCATTTGCCGCAGTAGAAAGGTCAATGTCGGACAGGCTCCTTATTCAAGAAAACATACTGATGTCCATTCGTCAAGAACAACCGGACGACCAGTGATGCATTGTGGTCGGTGTGTGACCACCCACGTCCCAGCTTAGAGGTAACCATCGTTATGAAAAATGATATGACACCGACGGCTCACGTTCGCCTCACGCCTGCACGCGGTTCAGAGAGTCGGCATCTGTGGCTCTATGCCGGGCATGTCGGACCGCTTGTCGGTGAGGCAATCGCCGGGGATTTGGTCGATGTCCTGACCCCCAGCGGACAATTCTACGGACGTGGCCTCTATAATCCTGCGTCCAAAATTCGTGTCCGCCTCCTGACATTCGAGGATGAATCTATCGATGAGACGTTCTGGCGAGGAAGAATCCAGCAAGCCGTCCGCCTGCGGCAGCGAGTCGTCTCGCAGTCCAATGCCTATCGGCTTATTTATGCCGAAGGCGATCGACTGCCCGGGTTGATCGTGGATCGGTACGATCAGCTGCTGGTGATGCAGTGTCTCTCGTTTGGGATGGATAGCCGCAAGGAACTCATAGCGGACGTGCTGATGAAGGAATTGGGTCTGACACGAGTCTATTTACGGAACGAAGCCAAAAGTCGCCAACTTGAAGGGTTGCCACTCGAACGAGGATTTCTTCGAGGCAGTGGCCCGACGCAAGTTGAGATTCAGGAGGGGGGCGCGAAGTTTCTCGTCGATGTGGAGAAGGGGCAGAAGACCGGTTGGTTTTGCGATCAACGAGAGAACCGGCTGACAGCAGCCAAGCTCGCGGCAGGGGCCGATGTGCTGGAGGTGTTCTGTCATACCGGCGCATTTGGTATTCATGCCGCGCTCGCCGGAGCGGTATCAGTGGAGGGCCTCGATGTCAGTTTAGACACACTGACGATGGCCCAAACGCACGCCACGATGAACAAGGTGGCGGATCGCTGCACCTATCGCCAGGCCGATGCCTTTGAGGAGATGCGTAAGCTGGTGAGGGCAGGGAAGCGTTACGATGTGGTGATGCTCGATCCTCCGGCCTTTGCGCGCAGTCAACAAGCTCTCGCTGGTGCCTTGACTGGATATAAGGATGTCAATCTCTTAGGCTTGAAGCTGCTCAAGCCAGAAGGATTTCTGGTGACCAGCTCCTGTTCACATCCAGTCTCTGAGGCAGACCTCTGGAAGAGCATTCGCCTCGCGGCCCGCGACGCCAAGCGAGATATTAGGTTGATTGAACAACGAGGGCAAAGCGCCGACCATCCCATTCTGGCCAGCATGCCAGAGACGCGGTATCTAAAGTGCTTTATTGTGCAGGTACTGTAGCTGTACGTTTCTTCCTTGGATGCTTTCCTCGTAGATCTCTATGATCTACGCAGCGCGTTGCATTCATTAGGGGAACGGTGTATGCCTTTGCCCCTGCGTTTATAACCACGACACGGTAGTAGCAAGCAAATGGCTTATGGCACAGTAAAAATCCGCGTCCGCCCTATTC